>ENA-OQAS01000066-OQAS01000066.1-human-gut-metagenome-genome-assembly--contig:-NODE-66-length-52100-cov-4.150251_pt1 | contig 52100 bp, 68 predicted proteins | sample MGYA00242733_ERZ504523 | MGnify/ENA primary metagenome ERZ504523 (study PRJEB26092, sample SAMD00036239) | human gut metagenome | host: Homo sapiens | study: EMG produced TPA metagenomics assembly of...
GAATATTTGTGCGGTAGGAACGACAGTGATGCGCACGATAGGAGACTGCGTAGGTACGGATGGTCATCTGAAAGAATTTGACGGATGGACCAATAAGTTCATTTTCCCTCCTTATGATTTCTCGGTAGCCAACAGCATGGTTACTAACTTCCACCTGCCTCTCTCCACTTTGCTGATGCTGGTAGCTGCTACGGTGGTTATGATCTGGTGATGGAGGCTTATCACACAGCGTTGAAGGAAGATTACCGTTTCGGTACTTATGGCGACGCTATGTTGATTTTGGATAAGTAATACCGGTTGGAGCAGCGTATGAGGGTTTATTTGGGACTTGGAACCAATCTGGGTGATAAAGAATCAAATCTGCATGTTGCTGTCCGGAAGATAAATGAGCGGATAGGGGAGGTTACTGCCCTTTCCGCTTTTTATGTTACCGCCCCTTGGGGGTTTTCTTCTGAAAATTCTTTTCTGAATGCTGCCTGTTGCGTGGAGAGTGTGCTTCCTCTTGGATATATTGCGGGAAACACAGGAGATAGAGCGTGAATTAGGCCGGATGAAGAAGTCGGCGGGAGGTAATTATAGTGACCGCCTGATTGATATAGATATTTTGTTGTACGGCGATTTAATACTGCATACGCCGGAATTGGAAATCCCTCATCCCCTGATGACTGAACGGAGGTTTGTCATGGACCCGCTGGCGGAGATTGCATCGGATGTGGTGCATCCGGTATTGGGAAAAAGGCTGGGGGAGCTTTAAACCTGTAAGAGTATATTAATTAAAAGAGGACGGAAAATTCTTCAAATCCGTCATTGTGGTGTAGATAGCTGATTGATAGTGTATTGTTATGAAGATTCGTAATAGAATCCTTCATAAATGTTTCAGGGAAATATGTCCAGTATGGAATAATCTCTCCAAATTTCTTGTGTGGTGACGCTCGTCACTCCGGAATCAGGGTAACGTTGGCAAAATTCTTCTGTTCTGTCTTCTCGTATAATTAGGAATTTGTTTTTGTAGCTCACTTCGTATCCATATTTTTTATTATACTTGGGTTTGCATGATGAGTGAGTCTACTCTACATTTGTAGGTCCCTTCATATCCTTTTCTCCCATCGGGAAAAGTCATGGTAAATAGTCGGGTCTGGTTGTCGAATGTATAGCGTGTACCGTTTCTGTTTTTCAGTTCCTGCATCAGTTCTTTTTCTATATTTTGTTTGGTTTGTGTGTCTTGTGCTTCTACTCGTACTTCCGGTTTGACATAAGGATGAGCTCCGTTTTCCACTTCCACATCCTTGCTTCCCCACATGGTGGTTTGTATTTTTATTATTTTTACCAGTTTGTTATTCTTGTCCAGCACATGTATAGATGATTCTCCTTCGCAAAGTGGAAAGATACATACGACACCGAAATGTTCGATTCCGAAATATTCCGTTTTCAGTTTTTCTGGATCGTTGTTCTTTATTGTGTAACCATTTGTTTGTTCGCCCAAGGAGGCATTGAATGGATGGCCTACGTAAGCTTTGTATTCACTCACAATATCTGTTCCTTCTTCCGGTTCCGGAGGGAGGATTTCTTCTTTGTCTGAGCATCCCGATAACAGTGTCAGACATAATACTAGCGTTAGTGTCAGGGCGTGTATTACGTCCTGACTGAGGTTATTTCTTTTGAATGTCATAGATCATTTGTTGTTCTTGTGTATAATATACAATGTTTACGTCTTCTGTATCTGTGTGGAAGATTACATCACAGTTTATACCGTTGTTTGCTTTAAAATAGACGGCCGAAGAACCTTTTCCCCATCCCATGTTGACAGACCAATATAAATCACTATTTGGTGAACTCGATTTTTTGGTAGTACAGTATCCGTCAATAATCCAACCATGACCCGGTTTGTCTTTGTATGGATCTTTTGTGATAGGGAGACGATTGTTGTCAACATAGTGTCCGTTTCCATAAAGAAGTATTGGATTATAATTTTGTAATGACTGTTTAGCCAGTTCCGGATTGAATCCTGTGCTTCCTGAGTAGGTATCATTGTTTGAAGATATTCCAACATGCCTTCCGTTGGGGTTGAGGTTGAAGCGATACCTCTTTTTATAATTGGGTTATTGTCCTCGTCATAGGTATTAAAATCTACATAGTTAGGAAATGAGCGAGTTTTATTGTATATAGCTCTTAACAAACTGGCAGTCATTTCGATTAAATCAGGTGAGCTGTAGTATGTAATTGTTTTTTGAGCGGTCAGGTAGTCCCAATCTATTAAAATTTGTCTACCTGCTGCTGTTTCTCCCACCATGACTGGTTTCAGTATACTGAATAATGTAGCAACCGCTATATTTCCACATCCCACTAAATAATGCCCCTGATATGTTCCCATATGCCCGTCCCATATATTTCCTATGGGCATTTGATCGTTGTAAGGTGCTTCTTGATGCCATACAATATCTGATATGGGAGGTACCATAGATACAATTCGTGAAGGAATTTTGCTTATATCAATGCCATTGATAGGATTATATTCTCTTGAATTGCTGTTATCAATAATAGTAATATTTCTTTTTATGATGTCTTCTGTAATTTGTTCCTTGGATATATTTAGGGATTGGCTGATTTTGTCGAGAGTGGAACTTCTTTTCTCTGATTTAAGTTTTTCTATATATTTAATATCTGAAAGGATATTTAGTTTTGCTATTTCAACCAAATATCTCATATCTATGTTCATAGGTTGGGAAAATTGATAGTTCTCTGTAAATAACAGAACTTTCGGTGCTCTTTCATCACCACAAACAATTGTCATATCTTTTGTTCCGCTATTATTAGTTAGTTCAACTTCAAATATAGGTACATTTATTTGAATGGAGTCTGCTGAACGGGAGTGATTCCTGCTGTTTGTAAGATAATATTTATTAATAATGGAAATCTTGGGCTTGTCTTCTTTTGTTGTAATGAATTGTTTTTTAAATTCTGAATTGATACGTTTAAAGTCGTAAATTACATTTGTAATCTCGTCTTCCGATAGTTCTTTGGGATTATCATACGCTATGCTGGCGTATTCATTCGATGTCAAAACCACTTGGTTGGTTGGGTTGTTGTTAACTTCTGTATTTTCTAATTTATCAGTACACGATATAAGAATAGATGTTATCAATATGAGTTGTGATAATATACCTTTTTCATGGCATTTTTGTTAATGATTGAATGATAAAACTGGCTAAAAGGTTGCGTTATTGATATCTTTTAGTCAGTTTTGATATATGAAAATTATTTTTTTCTGAAGTCTGCCATTATGGTCATAGCATTGTCTTTGAAAATTAGTGGAATGGCAGTTTCAAAAGTTATTGTCGATGTTTTTATATCCATTAAATAGTAGCCATCCTGATAACCGTTTCCGAAGCCAAAATTAGCGTGTAAATAGCATACGTCCACATCGGAAGGAACATTGTCTATCCTACCATAGCATTCTTTTATTCCATCAAGAATGAATGGGGTGACTCCATCGGTAGCTATATTGTCAGGTTTGCCGTATATTAATACAGGTTTAGTTGCTTTTAAGGAATTCTTGACAGTATTGATATTCCATGATGTCTTTTTGCTATAATTGAAGTAACTTGCCAAATAATTCTCCACATCAGACATTAAACAAGTTGTCCCCGTAACAATTCCTTTTGAGTCTTTGACTACAGAAGATTTTGTATAATCATAGATATTTTTGAATAGCCTGCCTACCATTTCTCTTTTAGCTAAAGGATCACCGGAGTTAAAATAATCTGGTGCTTTGATTTCTTTATTTTCAGTCAAATAACTCCAATTTATTTGTAGGCTGGCTGGTCTCATCGTTGGCTCCAAACTAGCTAGAATATGCGCTACCACAATTGCTCCATAGCCTACAGGATAATTTGTATATTCTGACCATCCCGGACCATACCTATCACAATTGGCTTTTGGTAACATACAATTATAAGGTTCCCATTGTCCCCATGCCACAGGACACATAGGAAATACTGCAACTTTGACCTTTAGATTGGAAGGAACTTCTGTTATAGGTTTAGAGCGGCTGATAGAGCTGTTGTTTATGATAATTTGATTCTTGATTGCTTCATAATCGATGTCTTTGGATGTTATGTATAGTTCTTTGGATATTTTCAAAACAGCAGATTCATACAATGAATCTTTAATCTCATCAAATTTGGTAACTTCATTGCGGATGTACATTTCGCTCCATTGAAGCAAAGCGTTGGGACTTGTGTAAAGAGAATCCTGGTTTTCCTTGATGTTGTCTATATATGCAAGGATGTGTGGGGCTCTTCTATCTCCCGAAACAACAGCCATTCCTGTGCCTGTTTCTGATGTGAATTCTATTTTATAGATAGGTATTTGTTCCTCTGTACTTTCAATATTCCTGGCATCTGCTTTGTTTTTAGATAAATAGTATTTCTCTTTTATCTGAAAGATGTTAGGCTGAAAAGTAATACGTGAATGGGCATTATTTTTTAGTTCACTGCTTTGGAAGGTTGTCAATAAATTGAATACCTCAGTTTGGCTAAGTTCCGGAGAACTTTTGTATCTGATGCTTAATAGCTCTTCTGGTGATAGTTGTACTTCCTTACTAGGGGGTGTTATATCCTCTATTTCATTTGATTGGCATCCGGCAATCATCAATGAAAGGGATAATAAACAGAAAATGATTTTCTTTTTCATCTTGTTTCTTATTGTTAGTTCTGTAAACCTATATTTTTACTTAGCACGGATATTTTTTATGCAATCCATTTTATAACACCATTCCTTTACGCCTCCTGCTTCAAAAAAGGTTCTTGCGTTTCCGTCTAGTTGATAATACCTGTGTTTTTATCAGCACCCAAATTGCGTGCCAATATAAATCATTCGTCTTAACCATTTGGCGAGTTTGACTAGCTTTTTCGGTGATTAGAAGTCCGGAAATGATAAAAGCATGGTTCGTAGTTAGCATAAGCACCGGATTGTTATTTCTTAATGAGGCCCAAACTTGATCACCATCAAAAGGGGCTTTTGGATTATATTTAAAAAATTTGTTCATCGTATTTAGCATATTCTCTTCAGAAACACCACTTTCAAGTACAGCACCATCCCAATCTTTTTTGGATGTAGTTTTATTCATATTATAGAAGTTGAGCATAAGGTATTGAACTTGCATTTGAGCTTGCCCCTGTAAATCATTGATAGAGGCTTTTTGGGTCATTTTAATAAAGTTAGGCATATAAGTCATAGTACTGTTGGGTAAAGTAAAGGTAAGAGGGGGAGTATATTTTTGATGAGTATATCCCATTATTTGAGCAAGTGCTACATTGACACATCCTACAGGAAGTGCGTCCATTTTCTTTCCATTATTTTCAGTTCTTATCCAATCTACTTTATTTTCTTCTCTGAAAGCCCAATTATAGGGATCGTCTTGTCCCCAATTGGTCTTGACTAGAGGAGATATTGATGATGGTAGTTTTTGTATTCCCTCGGGAGGACCTTGTACAGCAGTTGATCTAGATGAATAGGTATCTGTTAAATGATATTATCTTGAATTTTTGGTAGTTAATTTCATTGATAGGAATGTTTAATTTCTTACTAATTTTCTCCAACGTTGGCTGTTTTAGCGAATCTACCAATTCTTTTGTTTTAATGGCTTTATAAAGATAGCTGGCTTTTGCTGCATATAATAGTTCGTTTGCTCCGCTCAGTTGCATTGCATCATCATTGCCTTTATTGGGAATAAATGCTATAATAGAAGGAAGTTCTGCATTTGTAGCTACTACAGCCAACCCATTTACAGTATCGTTTTGAAATTCAACTTCACAAATTTCAGATATGATATCATCTTCTGGTAAGGCGGTTCGGGAAGCTATTTCTTTATTTTGAAATTCTCCTTCTTTATTTATATATGTTCTTTTTGTAATCTTAATGATGCACTAGTGCTTCTGCTTACACCATTATTATTCATATTGGCAAAAGAACTTACCATATTGAAAATATCTTTGTCTGTAAGCTCTTTTGCATCATCGTAGGCGATACTGAGGACTTCGTTTTTATTCAACTTAACCTTTTGGGAATTAGTAGAAAGGTTATTGGTGCTTTCATTCGAGCAGGAGAATAATGTAATTCCTGCAAAGAATAGTGATAATGGAATGATTTTCATAAGTTTGTTATTAGAATATTATGTATGAGATTAGTTTTCGTATATAAATTCTCCTGCCAATATTCCCTTTTCATCGGTGATTGTCAGTTCATATATTCCTGCCGGAATATTCTCTAAAGAAGTTGATAAAGAAGAATTGGAGTGGGGTATATAGAGGTTTCTATATACTACATATCCTTCTTTTGATTTAATCTCGATGGTTACCGCTTCCCAGTCCTGTGCGAATTCGATGGTTAATTCTTTATTGCAGTCGTCAAAGAAAGCTTTTACCGGAATGAATGACTCTACTGGAATTCTATGGTTGCCATGTTTTATAAATTCTATATTTCGTTTTTTAGCGCATAGTAATAGAGGAATAATTAAGGCTATCAAAGCCAAACTCATTTTTAATTTGTTCATAATCGTTTTACGTTTTAGTTTTGTGCAAACTTAGGTATTATAGGATTATGAATGACAAAAAGAGGGAGTTATAGTATATACAAGATTTGTTGATTATCAGCGAGTTACAAAAATTGTTATATACAGTGATGTATATGTAGTGTTTTATAATTCACTGATAATAAGATCTGTATGAGAACTATTTATTTTAAGAGGTTTTTGATGATGTAATCTCGTAAAAACGTTTCTTTATTGTGCTTTAGTTGGACCTCTTGATAAATTCTCGTTCGTTTCATTCGTACAGAAGCCGGATTGATGCCGAGCAATTTGGCTTCATCATTTGCGTCAAATCCAAAGATATGGAGATAGCAATATTGATATTCTGATTCTGTCAGGTTGGGAAATGCCTCTTTTAGTAGGGAGTAGAATTGGGGATATATCTTGTCTACTTCCGTCATTATGGAATGCCATGTTTTGTCAGTAGGGAGTTGGGAGTCCTCAAGCCTATTTTTTTTAGTCAAAGAAATAAGCTTCTTGCCAACTGTGGATGTTTCCAGACTTTGCTTTTGCAGCCGGTCGTATTTATAGGATATTACTTCTATTTCCTGTTGTAGTTTGTGGGCATTATTCTCTTTGTCTGCCAATGCTTTTTGCAAAATCTGCTTTTTTTCTTCTAGTTCTGCAGATAAGTGAAGGAGCTCTATTTTCATCTTATCTAGAATTGTTTGCTGGTAATAGATTTTGGCTTTGCTTCTCTGCCGGTAAATGATATATCCTGCAACTGATAGTAAGAATAAGGAGATGGCAATAATGATGATGATTGTATTCCTTTGCTGTGTAATCTTTAATAGTTCGTTCTCTTCCCGTATCTTGGCGTTGTTATACTTTTTTTTCTATTTCCAATACTTTTGTCTCATTTTGAACTAATGTCAGTGAATCGAGCATGTCGGAACAGATTTCTTTGTAATGGAGTGCTTCCTTGTATTTTCCTTCTGCCTTATAAAGCAGGTAGTAAGCTTGATTGAAGTAATAAGCGATATCATTGTGTTTGGTTATCGTTTCAATCCATTCGTGTGCTTTTGCCAGTTGGTTGTCTTTTATATATATGTGTAATAGGGAGATAGAATCCTTATAGCTTTCTTTGCTGCCCGTTTCAATGGCTTTTAAGAAATATCTTTCGGCATTCTTGTATTTTTCTTGTGCCTCATATATCACTCCAAAAGCATTGGCTACATCAGCTGTTAAATCTTTGTTATGCAGTAGTTGTGAGATGGAATCAGCCTTTTGAAGTAAGGGTATGGTGTAATTAAAAGAATCAGTGAGTGTACATTCACACGCTAAATCTTTTAAGGCGTATGCATAGCTTTTGTAGTTCCTTGCTTTCTTGAAGAAGTTACTGGCCTCTTTTCTTTTCTCCAGACGTTCACTGGTTATATCTCTAAAACCATACAAATCTGCCATATAGGCACAAATATACCTGCCACATTATAGGCCTGATGTTCTTTGGCCAGTTGCAGTGCATCGGCATATATTTGCATTGCTTTATCATACTCCCCATCTTCTACATAAGCACGGCCCAGATACAAGTCTATTTGCGCCTGTTCTTCTGCCGTGCCGTGTTCGGTGAACCATTGTTGTGCCCGTTGCCATTGGTAGATAGGGAGTAATCCGGTGGCTGCTTCGTCCGTTACTTTACCGCATAGCATACACCAGTGGGCAAGTCCTTATCAGTCAGTTCATCGGGGGCTTGTATGCTGTCCAGTAGCACGGAAGCACTATCGGCATACATGGGAATCAGTTCCTCTACAGATCGTAATAGCGGAAGTATGCTTGTCTCTTTTCTGCATCCGGGGAGGATGAGAATGAATAGTAGTCCTGTCAAAAGTAAAGCTTTCATAAGAATGTGTTCAGATTTTGCAAATATAGTCATAAATCCGGGCAACTTGTATCTGATAGAGGGAAAAGTCAGTTTTTTATGCTTTCCGTGGCTTCTCCTTTGGAAGTGAGGTGGGAAAGCATGAAAGCTCTTTGTCTTGTCAGTGAAATCTGTCTGTTGTATTTTGTTCTTCTGCCTTTTCATCAAGTTTTATCACTAAAGTGAAGAAACTGTATCACTTTAGTGATGAAGCTTGATTACCTTAGTGATAAAAGTTCATCACTAAGGTGAAACGATTAAATGAAAAGGCAGAGATTGGGAGAAAATACCGGTGGAATCACTCAAGTTACAGGAACGGAATTCATTTTGTTTGCGCCATTTATAACAGTTGTAATGTTGTGCTTTCTATTGAAATATCCTATGACAAAATGATGAAGAATTTATGAATAAATCAATCATGGTAAATAATTGGTTATCAACACTTAATAAGTAAATGAAGAATTTGAAGGAAATAATCAGCCAACAGGATACTGTAACTCCTTGTGTTTTGAATCCGTTGTTTTACGCCACAAATCTTCTGGTCCATTTGCATGCATACATCCCTCTGACCACCAGGTAGCTGATGAGAAAGGCTGTTACGGCCATGCAAATAATGTGTATTATGGCAGGAATCCCCTGAGGCAACAGCGAGGCGAACAAGTCATATCCCATTTGCACGAAGACGAAATGACACAGATAAATGCCGAAGGTCATGGATGCCACTTTTGAAAGAACAGGCGAAGAAGGTATTTTAAGCTTCTGTATACAGACAAAAACAGGAAATGTCATCATAAATACATTGATGCCGCCGAAAAGCCATACTATTTCCAGATAGGCGTAGTTTCCCGGAAAATATTCCTGCATGATGAGGTAGCCGCCGAAAGTGATGGCGTACCCTGTCACAAACATAGGGATACCGATAGCCAGGGTTTTTCTCCAACTCCATTGCAGCGGGTATTTTACCAGATAATGGGCCAGTATCAGATAGCCGATAAATCCGGAAACATAATAAAATGAACCGAATGCATTCCAGTCGCACACTCCCAGGATATCCATATTGCCCCAGTTGCCGATATATCCCAGTGCGGGAGCGGCCATCTTTATGTAGGGAAGGAACAAGGAGATGCCCCAGATGGAAAGAAATAGCTTGATATCTTTCCGGGTAGCACGCTCCAGCCATGCATGGAAGATGGGGATGATGAAGTAGAGCCCCACCAGCATATACAGATACCACAGAGGAGTGGTGTCATAGTTGAAATTGAAAATGAATGTCCAAATCTTCGTGATAGTCATTTCCAGGGTGAAGGCGGATATGTCTATGGTAGGATTGTCTGTCGTGGTGATGTAATTCAGATAAATGAAATACAATACAGGCAGCATGACCGACCAGAAGATAAGCGGGACAACAATGCGGCCGATCCGCTTTTTGTAAAATTCACTCATGCCGTTTCGTACAGGAAACAGCAGCACTCCTGTCATCATCACAAACAAGGGTACGCAACAGCGTACGGCACTTCCCAATGCGCACCCTTGCAGAAAAGTAGGACGGTCTGTGTCAAAACGTGCCACAAAAGGGTCACAGCAATGGGCGAATACAACTAAAAAACAGGCGGTGACGCGTAGCAAGTCTATCCATCCGATGTTCTCTCTTTTATTTATTTCCATATTCTCTGTTGGGCTTATTTTTGTTCAAGCACCACTACTAAGGGACGGTGATCTGATGCTACCGGTTCATTTACTACCTGTGCGGAGGTTACTGTGAAGCCTTTCATGTTCTGTTTCAGTGCTGTAATATAATCAATGGTTTCTGTAGGGGCGGGAGCCGGAAATGTATGCTGGTTTACGTCAGAAAGTATCTGAAAATCCTGTTGCAAGTATTTTATGAATGCGGATTCGGGTTCGGCATTCAGGTCGCCGGCCAGGAAAAAAGGTTTTTTGTGAGCGGCGGCAAAGTCTTTTATAAGCTCCAGTGAGGCCATGCGGTCTTCTTCGGTGAGAGACAGATGGGTGCAACAATAAATGTAGTTGTCGAACTCTGCCATAATCAGCGCACGTGCTTCTTCCGTCCGGGAAGTGTCATGGTTTTCAGGCTGACGGGAATTTCTTTGGTGAGAAGTCCGATACCATATTTTCCTCCGTCGTAATCAATGGCAGGGGCAAAGTAAGCGTGCATTTGCGTACGTCCGGCTATCTCGCCCAGTACGTATTTTTGTCCGCTGCGGTGGGTCATGCTGTCCAGTTCCTGCAAGGCTACCACTTCGGGGTGGATATGATTGATTACATCGGCTATGCGTTGGAAGTCGCATACATCATCCATTCCGTTTGCATTTTTAATGTTATAGGTCATTAGCCGTAACGAATTTTGTGATTGTGCCGACAGGGCTAAAAGAAGGGTAAAAAGTAAGAGCAATGTCTTTTTCATATATTCATCAGGTTTTGATTGTTTAAATTCTCTCCAAAGATAGATAAATTCATTCTTTTTTTCTTTGCTCTCAAAGATAAAAAACAAGAGAAAGTTTTTATCAGAAAGGAAATGTTTCTGTTCAACAACTTGCCGGGGCTTTATTTCTTTCCTGCCGGAGAAGCCTGTGTCATACGGATACTGCTTACCACGCCTGCGGCAATGGCAAAGAATATGGCTAATAACAAACAAGCCTGCGCCCGATGTCCTTCGGCGAACATACGGAACAACAAAGCAACCAGTGTGTTCCCAAGTCTGACCTAACAGACGCGCCGTACCTAGCATACCGCTGGCTCCACCGCTTCTGTGAGTGGGCGCGGAAGAAACAATGGTTACATTATTGGGCGTCTGGAACAGCCCGAAGCCCATACCACAGAGTGCCATTCGCCAGATGATATTCCATTCTGCCGGATGGGGGGGAAGCAAATAGAGTGTGAATAGGCCGGTAGCGAAGATGGCCATGCCGATGCCTCCCAGCAATCCGGGATGTACTTCTCTACCAGTCTGCCTGCAAGTGGTGCGGTCAGGATGGTACCAATGGCCAGGGGGTAAGTAGCAAACCGATCTGTACGGCGCTGTATCCCAATATATTCTGCATAAAAAACGGTAAGGAAACCATAGCCAGCATCTGGGCGGTGAATGAAGTGATGGAAGTACCGATAGAAAGAGCGAAAATAGGAATCTTCAGTAAGTCCACAGGTAGGATAGGGGTCGTTTCCTTCAGTTGGCGGCGGATGAAATAAGTGCCGATTATGATTAACAATACCAACTGGATGGCAATGAACTTTCTGTTTTCGGCGTGTGCAAAACCTTCCAAGGTATAAATTAACAACCCGAAGGTCAGTGCGTTGGTTATTGCACTGATTTTATCAAACTTGTGTTTTGTGTCTGAAGCCGGATTATGCGGTAAGAACCGATGTCCGATCACTAATGCAGCCAATCCCAAAGGAATGTTGATTACAAAAAGCCAGTGCCAGCTTCCCAATGCTAAGATACTGCCTGCAATGGATGGACCTGCGGCGGCCGAAACAGCTACCACCATGGCATTTACGCCCATTCCGCGCCCTAGTATCTGCGGCGGGTAAATTAAACGGATAAGGGCGGTATTGACACTCATTACACAGGCCGCCCCGAAACCTTGAATGATACGGGAGACAGTCAGCATCCAGAAAGAGTCCGAGAGGGCGCAGGCCAAAGAGGCGCCTGCAAAAATGGAGATGCCGGTCAGAAATATCCGTCTGTAACCGTAAATATCACCTAATGAGGCAAATGATAGCAAGGTCATGGTAATCACCAGTTGATAGGCATTGACAATCCAGATGGCATTGGAAGGGGTGACATCGAAATCGTGTGCCAGCGTGGGTAATGCGATATTCATAATGGTTCCGTCCAGTACGGACATCATGATAGCCAGCAGTACGGCTACCACTGCGAAATATTGTTTAGGTATAAATGCGGTCTTTTCTTTGCTCATGATGCAAAATTAACGGAAATCGGTCAGATTAGGTTTAATTTCTTCTAAATAATTGCTATTCCAATGTTAAAGAACCGGGAATTTATAGAATGGTTAAGGAATAATGCTTATCTTTGCAGCCGTTAAAAACAGTGGAGAGATTTGAGTAGCTTGCAACCACAGAAAAAAATGCTAAAAAATACATTGACTTTCTTATTTACATTTATCTACTCTGATAACTTCCCAAGGTGGTTAACGAATTAACTTTTAATTTTTAATTCTTAATTTTCAATTTAGAATGGGATATTTATTCACATCCGAATCGGTGTCTGAAGGACACCCCGACAAAGTGGCCGATCAAATATCGGACGCTGTGCTTGATAAACTGTTGGCGTTTGACCCCAGTTCGAAAGTAGCTTGCGAAACCCTGGTGACTACCGGACAGGTAGTGCTGGCTGGAGAAGTGAAAACCAAGGCGTATGTAGATTTGCAGCGCATTGCACGTGAAGTGATTAACCGTATCGGTTATACCAAAAGCGAATATATGTTCGAAGGAAACTCCTGCGGCGTATTTTCTGCCATTCACGAACAAAGTGCGGATATCAACCGTGGCGTGGAACGCGAGGACCTATGAACCAGGGTGCGGGCGACCAGGGAATGATGTTTGGTTATGCTACCAATGAAACGGAAAACTATATGCCGCTGTCACTGGACCTGGCACATAAACTGTTGATGGTACTGGCCGAAATCCGTCGTGAAGGGAAGGTGATGACTTATCTTCGTCCCGACGCCAAGAGCCAGGTTACTATTGAATACGATGATAACGGCAAGCCGGTACGCATTGATACGATTGTGGTTTCTACCCAGCATGACGAGTTTGTAACCCCGGCTGATTCTTCCAAAGAAGCTCAGTTGAAGGCCGACGAAGAGATGTTGGCCAAGATTCGTCAGGATGTGATTGAAATCCTGATGCCACGTGTCATTGCCGGAATTCATAATGAAGAAGTATTGGCTTTGTTCAATGACCGGATAGTTTATCATGTGAACCCTACAGGTAAGTTTGTGATCGGCGGTCCTCATGGAGATACCGGTTTGACCGGCCGTAAGATTATTGTGGATACATACGGTGGAAAAGGTGCTCACGGTGGCGGGGCGTTCTCAGGAAAAGACCCCAGTAAGGTAGACCGTAGTGCTGCCTATGCAGCACGCCATATCGCAAAGAATATGGTTGCTGCCGGTGTTGCCGATGAAATGCTGGTGCAGGTGTCATACGCCATTGGCGTGGCCCGTCCTATCAATATCTACGTAAATACGTACGGTCGCAGCAATGTGAAACTGAGCGACGGAGAGATTGCTAAGAAAATAGACGAACTGTTCGATCTGCGTCCGAAAGCCATTGAAGAGCGTTTGAAACTGCGTAATCCTATTTATGAGGAAACAGCTTCTTACGGTCACATGGGACGTGAGCCGAAAGTGGTGACCAAGACATACGAATCCATGTATCATGAAGCAAAGACGCTGGAAGTGGAACTGTTCACTTGGGAGAAGCTGGATTATGTGGATAAGATAAAGGAAGCGTTCGGTTTGTAAGAAACGGATTCGAATATGGTGATGTATACGGCGAATTCAATTCGTTCCTGCGGCAATGAGCGTCATTGGCTGGCAGGGGAGGATTGGATCCGCCCGAAAACATAAGGAATTATATGAATGATATAAAGAATGTATGTGTATATAGTGCGTCCAGCACAAAGATAGCGAAGGTGTATTTTGATGTAGCGGAAGAATTAGGACGTCTTCTGGCTGAAAAGAAGATCAATCTGATTAACGGGGCAGGCTGTATCGGCCTGATGGCGGCTACCTCCGATGCAGCATTGGCTGCAGGCGGTACGGTGACGGGGGTAATCCCTCATTTTATGGTGGAGCAGGGGTGGCACCATACAGGGCTGACCCGATTGATTGAGACGGAAACCATGCACGAGCGTAAACGGATGATGGCCGATTTGTCCGATGGTGTCATTGCATTGCCCGGAGGTTGCGGCACATTGGAGGAATTGCTTGAAATCATCACCTGGAAGCAGCTGGGGCTTTATCTTAATCCGATAATCATCTTGAATATCAACGGGTTTTATAATCCTTTGCTTGAAATGCTGCAAAGGGCGGTGGAGGGTAATTTTATGCGTAAAGAGCATGTTGCGATCTGGAAGGTGGCTTCAACAGCCGAAGAAGCGATAAATTTGCTCTATACAACGCCTGTTTGGAACAAGGAAATACGTAAATTTGCAGCGATATGAGTGAAACCTGTCATCCCGGAATAGCGTATATTCTCCAACTTATACGGAAGAGCAGAGCCGTGTTGATACGGCTTTGACACACACACGTGTGTCATATGTCCAAGGAAGACGGGATGAGAGGAATGGAGTTGCCCTATCAGCTGCGTTCGGACTGGATGGTGACCTGCGTGCTGTTTCTTTGCTTTATCCTGGTATCATACGTGCTGGCACATGGCAAGAAACATCTTGAACAGCAATTTAAGAATTTTGCTTTGTCTAAAGAGCGTGCCAGTTTGTTTGATGATACTACCGCATCTGATGTGCGTTATACATTGGTGCTGATATTGCAGACCTGTATATTATCCGGTTTTTGTGTGTACGATTATTTTTCGGACCATGACCTGCTCCTTTTTCGTACGGTTCCTCATTGTTTATTGCTAAGTATTTACATTGGTTATGTAGTTTTTTTCTTTGTCATCAAATGGCTTCTTTATAGCTTTGTAAATTGGATTTTCTTTAACAAAACACGCAATATTATTTGGCTGGAATCTTACTTTAATGTTGTAATCGGGGCCGGATTTTTACTTTTTCCAATTGTACTTTTGATTGTGTATTTCGATCTGTCACCGCAAATTGCTCCTTATTTTATCGGTTTTGTTATAATAATTGCTAAAATTCTGCTGTTTTATAAGTGCTTTAGTAACTTTTTTCAACAAATTTTATGGCGCTTTCCATTTAATTCTGTACTTTTGTGCCCTTGAAATACTCCCTGATTTTGTTCTGTGGAAAGGGATTATCTTAGCGAACAACATTTTGATTTTAAATTTTTAGTACATTGAAAATAAAAAAGTCCTCGTATCTCAGCCGAAGCCGACTTCTGAAAAGTCGCCATACTATGATATTGCTGAGAAGTACGGTGTGAAAATTGATTTCCGCCCGTTCATCAAAGTTGAGAGCTTGTCGGCAAAAGAGTTCAGACAGCAAAAAGTCTCTATTCTTGATCATACCGCTGTGATTTTTACATCGCGGCACGCTATCGACCATTTCTTCAATCTGTGTACAGAATTGCGTGTTACTGTGCCCGAAACAATGAAATATTTCTGTACGTCCGAAACCATTGCTTTGTACATTCAGAAATATGTTCAGTATCGTAAGCGTAAAGTGTTCTTCGGCGCGACCGGTAAATTCGCAGATTTGGTGCCTTCTATCGTAAAGCACAACACGGAAAAATATTTGGTGCCGATGTCTGATGTACACAATGATGAGATCAAGACTTTATTGGATAAAAATAAAATTCAGCATACGGAGGTAGTGATGTATCGTACGGTAAGTAATGATTTCACTCCTGAAGAAGAGTTCGATTACGATATGCTGTTGTTTTTCAGTCCTGCAGGAATCAATTCTTTGATGAAGAATTTTCCGGAGTTCGACCAAAAGGAAATTGCGATAGGATGTTTTGGTCCTGCTACTGCTAAAGCGGTAAAGGATGCCGGATTGCGGTTGGATCTGGAAGCTCCTACTGTAGAGGCTCCGTCCATGACTGCGGCATTGGATATGTTTATCCGCGAGCGTAATAAGGATTAATTTTTAGTTTATATCCCAAAACCGGGGGGTTTTGTATCAATAAAGTTGTAACTTTGTGATTCGAAACCCTCGGTTTCTTTATTTTAATAAAAGAAAGAAGATTATGGTAGAATATACACTCGGTAAAAAAGAGCGTCTGAATAGTAAGACATTGATTGAGCGTCTTTTTTCAGGTGGAAGCAAGTCTTTTCCGGCTTTCCGCTACGTGTGGTGTATATGTCGGTAGAGCCTGTGGAGGAAGATATGGCGGCAGCTTCCATTCTGATCAGCGTGCCCAAGAAGCGGTTCAAACGTGCGGTAAAGCGTAATTTGGTGAAACGTCAGGTACGTGAGGCTTATCGGAAGAACAAGCATTTGTTGCTGGATGCGCTGGCTTCCCGGAACAAAAGACTGATTATCGCCTTTATATGGCTGGATAACCATATTCATTCTTCTGCCGAAGTGGAGGAGAAAGTGAAGAAGCTGCTGTTTCATATAGTGGAAAGGCTGGAATGAAAAAGATACTTTCCTATCTGTTGCTGTTGCCTGTTTATTTCTATCGGGGGTACATTTCTCCAATGACTCCTCTTCATGCCGTTTTGTACCTACCTGTTCGGAATATGCCATCGAGGCCATTAAAAAACATGGTCCTTTCAAGGGATTGTATCTGGCTGTCCGCCGGATATTGCGTTGCCATCCGTGGGGCGGGTCGGGCTATGATCCGGTTCCGTAAAATCTGTTGTCCTTATGTTGCTGGATATTCATACGCATCGCAATGCTGCTGTACCGGGAGAATGCATTTTCAATGTAGAGCTGCATGGTTTGAACCTGTGGAAGGGTGTTATTATTCTGTAGGCATTCATCCGTGGAAAGTTTTGGAAGCTGGTCCGGAAGATTGGACAACGTTGGAAAAGGCGGTCTGTCATCCCTCTGTTCTGGCGATAGGAGAGGCGGGTTTGGACCGTTTGGGGCCGGCAGATATTCTGTTGCAAAAAGAGGTGTTTGTCCGACAAATTTTATTGAGCGAGTCAGTAGGAAAACCGTTGGTTATTCATTGTGTGAAGGCGTTTAATGAACTGATTGAACTGAAAAAGAAGTATCGTCGCAGATGCCTTGGGTGGTACATGGTTTCCGTAATAATCTGCATATTGCCTGCCGGCTGATGCAGGAAAACATTTATTTTTCGTTGGGAGAAAGATATCAGCCTGATGTGTTGCGGCACGTGCCTTTAGAATGTTTATTGGCCGAAACGGATGAGAGCACGCAGGATATCCGTATGGTGATAGGACGGATGGCGGAAACGAAGAATGTGGAAGTTTCCTTTCTGTGCGATAGGATAGATGAAAATGCACGGAAAATCTTTTTTTCGGCAATAAGAGTTGTTTCTTCAGATAAAGAGTCGTACTTTTGTGGCATTTAAAGTATAAATCAAACATTTAAATAGATAATCATTCGATGAATTTTGTAGAAGAATTAACATGGCGTGGAATGGTGCACACAATGATGCCGGGCACCGAAGAGTTATTGGCTAAAGAACAAGTGACAGCTTATCTGGGTATTGACCCTACGGCTGATTCTCTGCATATCGGCCACTTGTGTGGTGTGATGATGCTACGTCATTTCCAGCGTTGCGGTCATAAGCCGTTGGCATTGGTGGGCGGCGCGACCGGTATGATCGGTGACCCTTCCGGCAAATCGCAGGAACGCAATTTGCTGACCGAGGAAACATTGCGTCATAATGTGGCTTGCATCAAGAAACAGCTGGCTAAGTTCCTTGACTTTGAGAGCGATGCTCCTAACAAAGCCGAATTGGTGAATAACTATGACTGGATGAAGGATTTTACTTTCCTGGACTTTGCCCGTGAGGTAGGGAAGCACATTACAGTGAATTATATGATGGCTAAGGATTCTGTACAGAAACGTTTGAACGGTGAGGCGCGTGACGGTTTGTCATTTACAGAATTTACTTACCAGTTGTTGCAGGGATACGATTTCTTGCATCTTTATGAAACAAAGGGCTGCAAACTTCAGATGGGTGGTTCGGATCAATGGGGTAATATCACTACCGGGGCCGAGCTGATTCGCCGTACCAATGGCGGTGAAGTGTTTGCATTGACTTGCCCGTTGATTACAAGGCCGATGGTGGTAAGTTCGGTAAGACTGAGTCTGGTAATATTTGGTTGGACCCCCGTTATACTTCTCCTTACAAGTTCTATCAGTTCTGGTTGAATGTAAGTGACGAGGATGCCGCACGTTATATAAAGATTTTCACTTCGCTGAGTCAGGAAGAAGTGGAAGCATTGACAGCAGAACATGCTGAAGCTCCGCACTTGCGTGTATTGCAGAAGCGTCTGGCTAAGGAAGTAACTGTGATGGTTCATTCGGAAGAAGATTACAATGCTGCTGTTGAGGCATCGGGCATCCTGTTTGGTAACGCCACTTCCGAAGCGTTGAAAAAGCTGGATGAAGACACGTTGCTGGCAGTGTTCGAAGGTGTTCCTCAGTTTGAGGTGTCACGAGATGCATTGGCCGAAGGTGTGAAGGCAGTAGACTTGTTCGTTGATAATGCCGCTGTTTTCGCTTCTAAAGGTGAGATGCGTAAGCTTGTACAGGGCGGTGGCGTTTCATTGAACAAGGAGAAATTAAGTGCCTTTGACCAGGTGATTACGACTGCTGACCTGCTGGATGAAAAATACCTGCTGGTTCAGCGCGGAAAGAAGAACTATTATCTGGTGATTGCCAAATAAGAAAAAAGAGAACTTCTTTTATAAATAAAAAGGGGATATTCAGTAAATGTCCCTACAAACAAAAACCGGAAGAAGAAAACCTGTTGTTTCTCCTTCCGGTTTTGTTTGTATCTTTTCTTTCGTCTTATTTTCCGTCTATCTCTTTCAACAGCTCGTCTACCGCAGCTTTCAATTGTGTGTCTTCACCTTTCACTACTGTTTCCGGTGAATTGGCCACTTTGATATCCGGCTCTAATTGTGAATTTTCCAGATAACTTCCATCCGGCAAGCGATAGCCGATAACAGGAATGCCGAATACCAGTGTCGGATCCTGCAATGTTTCCCAAGATACGCTGGTCATGGTTCCCGGTACAGGCATACCTACCAGCTTGCCTATTTTTTGATGGCTGTATACCCACGGAGTGCCGTGTGCGTTACTGTAGTTGGCTTCACACTGCACCATGATACTCGGCTTGTTCCAACGGCGGCTGGGCATATCGCAAGCTTCACGTCCGCGAACTACTTGTGTAAAGTATTTCTTTCCGCTGAACAGGATCTCAATATCCTCGTGCAAACGTCCTCCGCCATTGAAACGGGTATCGATGACGATACCTTCACGGTTATTGTACTTGCCCAGAATATCCGAATAAACGGAACGGAAGCTGTCATCTCCCATGGATTCAATGTGCACATATCCCAAACGGCCGTTCGACCATTTGTCTACATCGGCTGCCCGTTGTTTTACCCAGCGTGCATAGAGCAGATCGCTCATTACACCATTGCTGACAGGAACAACTACTTCTTCCCAACGTTCTTTGGTCTGCGGGTTATAGAGCGTAACCAGTGTTTTCTTTCTGGCTTTACCGTTCAGCAGAACAGAGTAATCGCTTTCGGGAGTGATTTCCTGACCGTCGATCTTTTCAATGATATTTCCGGCCTTCACTTTGGAACGGGCGTGGTCGAAGGGGCCTTTTTCCACTACTTCAGAAATCAACAGACCTTTGCCGTTATGATTCCAGTCATACAGTAATCCTAAGGTAGCGGTGGCATCTCCTTTCAGTTGCGGACGGAAACGTCCTCCGGTATGTGAAACGTTCAGTTCACCCAGATATTCGCTCAGTAATTCCGCAAAGTCATAATTATTATCGATATGCGGCAGGAACTTGCGATAGGCTTTGGTCATGGCATCCCAGTCTATTCCGTGCATGTTCAGGTTGTAGAAGCGTTTCTGTTCTTGTTTGTATACATGGTTGAACATATAGTCACGTTCGGCTGCGAGGTCCATTTTCACGTGGGCTTGATAGCTGATGGGCTTCAAACTTTCAGAATCAGTACCCATTTTCTGCATCGTGTTACTGCCTAGCAAGAACAAGTTCTTTCCATCCTTGTCCATTTCCATGTTGGCCCATCCGCATCCATTTTATGGAGCAACTTGGTATCTTTCTTGCGCAGATTCATTTTCCACAGGTCATAGCCGCCTTCAAAGGCAGAGAGGTAATATAAGGTCTCGCCGTCTTTGGTGATAATGGCGCTCCCCAAATCGGAAGAGTTGGGAGTAAGGCGTACGATGCGGTCCTCTATGTTGTTCAGTTCCACCACAATGTCCTTTACTTTTTCCTCTTTCTTCTCTTCGGATTTTTCTTTGTTATCACCTTTCTTTTTATCGTTTTTCTTGGCTTCGGTTGTGTTCTTTTGTTCTTTTTCCAGTTCTTTCTGCAATTCGTAATCTTCTTTGCTCAGGCGGAATTTGTCGTATGCATCCTGGTTCATAAATACCAGCATCACATCGTTCAGTGATCCCCATGAGGCATGGGCACGCATACCATAACGCTCGGTAATGAATAAAATGGCATTACCATCCAGTACCCAGCGGGGGAAGCCACTGGTATAGCCGCTATTGGTCAGATTGATAATTTTTCCTCCTTGTGCACTTACCATACCTATATCGGAATATGGATCATGCCGGTTTCCGATAAATTCCAATGTGAACCATTTGCCGTCCGGCGACCATGAATAGTCAAAGCCACCGCCGGTACTGAACCAGGTGGAACCGTCAGTGACCTGACGTACTTTTTTGGTTTCCAGATTAAGCACCATCAACCGGTTACGGTCTTCTATAAAGGCTAGTTCCTTCCCATCCGGCGAGAATTGCGGATAGGTACGTTCTGTCTTGTCCGAAGGCAGGAGTACTTCTTCTTCAATGGCAGTCGCATTGGGGAAGTTGGCTTCCTCCTTACGTGCAATCTTGGCCATGTAAAGTTCCCAGTTTCCGTTGCGTTCACTGGCGTACGCCAAAGTACGGTTGTCCGGTGAGAAAGTAAGTCCTGCTTCACGGGCAGGGGTATGTGTGATTTGCTTGGTGGTATTATAATCGGCGGAAGTGACGAATACTTCACCTCGTACAATGAAAGCAACTTGTTTGCCGTCCGGTGATACGGTAGCTGAGGTTGCTCCGTTACTGAAATTCAGATCCGCTATTGTATTTTGGTCATCACGGATGATATCGATTTTGACTTTCTGCGGTTTATCTCCTTGTTTTTGAGTGTATATTTCTCCATCATACGTATAACAGAGAGTGCCGTTGCTGCCCATTGACAGGAAGCGGACCGGATGGGTCTTGAAATGGGTGACCGTTTTCAATGATTGAGGACTACTTATCGGAAAGGAATATACGTTGAATGTACCTCCGTCTCGTTCGCTCAGGAAATAAACGGTTTGCCCGTCGGGCGCAAATACAGGGTTACGGTCTTCGCCTGCATGGGCGGTCAGGTTGGTATGCTTGCCGTTTTCCGAATCATATAACCATACGTCACGGGTGATGGACGAGGTGTGGTGTTTGCGCCATTCGTCTTCAAAACCTTTGCGGTCTTGGTAGAGAAATGTTTTTCCTGATTTGTCAAAGCAGACCATTTCTGCGGGAGTACCCAGCACCTGTTCGGTACGTCCGCCGGTTACCGGGACTTTGTATAGTTCTGTCATGGCCGAGGTAGGGAACAAGGCACTGTTGGCAGGGTCTTGGATAGAGGCCGAGAACAGGATATAGTTGCCGTCGGTGGTGAAGGTTGACGGTATTTCGGAAGCCGAATGGGTGGTAAGGCGCCGGGCTGCTCCGCCATCGGCCGACATGACGAACAGGTCGAAATTGCCATTGCGGTCACTGGCGAAGGCAATCTGTTTACTATCCGGTGACCAGATGGGGCTGCACTCGTATGAGGCTTGTGTAGTGAGTTGGGTGGCAGTTCCTCCGTTGGAGGGTACTTTATAGATATCTCCTTTATAACAGAATGCAATTTCCGTGCCGTCGGGGGAAATTTGCACGTCACGCAGCCATAAAGGTGTAGCTGCATAACTGCTTGCTGCAACAAGGCTTAAAGCAAGGCAAGTTAGAAGTTTTTTCATGTATTTATTTCTTTTAGTTTGTACGCAAAGTTAAGCATTTGCACTTTATTGCAAAAAAAAGTGCGAAAATATTTGGAATATATTGCAGGAAAAACGTATCTTTGCACCGCTTTCTAAGGAAAGCACATAATGATTGGACTATGGTGTAATGGTAGCACAACAGGTTTTGGTTCTGTTTGTCCAAGTTCGAATCTTGGTAGTCCAACAGTTTTCAATCCGAAATGAAACAAAAGCCCGTTAAACATACAGTTTGACGGGCTTTTTTCGTATCGGATCATATCCTTTAATATAGTCAATACAAGAAGCAGCAGTAAAAAAACAATCGATGCCGTTAATTAGCGGCTTAGCACATTTACAATTTCCACCACATACATCTTGTGAAAACCACCGTGTGATTCCCCATACCATCGGTCCGTAATGCTCTTGTCGATAAAGTTTCCGGGCTTGATCAGATCGGCATACAGTTTCTTGCATTCAAAAGTCAACCGCGCCTGCTCAAAAGTGATGCTTCCGTTCTCGGTGAACAAGGGCGATAGTCCTGTCGCTTTTACTTTATCCATGTCACGTCCCGATTTGGAACCGCATATCTTATGTACTTCTTTATGCTCTTCACCTAGAAAAGAGAGAGTGAGATAGTCATTCTGCTCTATAAAGTCGAATGTATAACGCTCGGGGCGGATAAAGATAAAGGCTACCGGACGGTTCCATAGAAATCCTGCACCTCCCCAGTTTGCCGTCATGGTGTTGAATTTGTCTTTGGTACCGGCGGTTACCAACATCCATTCCTTGCTGATTGTCTCAAACAGATTGTCAGTCAGTTCGTTTACTTTTATTTCTTTCATTGTTTCCGTATTTTTAGCTAGTACAAAGATATAATTTTTTTCTTTTACTGTTTCAGATTAAATTTGCTAATTAGTATCTTTGCGAGAAATATTAATTAAAAAAAGAAAGGACGATACAGTGGCAAATGATGTAGTTTTAACCCCGATGATGAAGCAGTTTTTTGAGTTGAAGGCAAAGCATCCCGATGCGATTATGCTATTCAGGTGCGGGGATTTTTATGAAACTTATTCAGAAGACGCTATTGTTGCCTCAGAGATTTTGGGTATTACGCTGACCAAGCGGGCCAATGGACAGGCAAAGAGCGTAGAAATGGCCGGCTTTCCTTTCCATGCATTGGACACGTATTTGCCCAAGCTGGTACGTGCCGGCAAGCGGGTGGCCATTTGTGACCAATTGGAAGATCCCAAGATGACCAAGAAACTGGTAAAGCGCGGTATCACCGAATTGGTGACTCCGGGTGTAGCCATCAATGACAATGTTCTTTCTTACAAAGAAAATAATTTTCTGGCTGCCGTTCATTTTGGGAAAGCCAGTTGTGGTGTGGCCTTCCTTGATATCTCTACCGGTGAGTTCCTTACCGCAGAGGGGCCTTTTGACTATATAGACAAGTTATTAAATAATTTCGCCCCCAAAGAGGTGCTTTTCGAACGTGGTAAACGGGGAATGTTTGAAGGAAATTTTGGAAGCAAGTTCTTTACTTTTGAGTTGGATGACTGGGTGTTTAATGAAAGTTCCTCACGCGAGAAGCTGTTGAAGCACTTTGAGACCAAGAACTTAAAAGGTTTCGGGGTGGAGCACCTTAAGAATGGTATTGTAGCTTCGGGCGCTATTTTGCAATACCTCAATATGACGCAGCATTATCAGATCGGCCATATAACTTCTCTTTCCCGTATAGAGGAAGACCGTTATGTGCGGCTGGATAAATTCACGGTACGGAGCTTGAACTCATAGGTAGCATGAATGAGGCGGAACCAGTCTGCTGGATGTGATCGACCGCACTATCAGCCCTATGGGAGCCCGTCTGCTAAAACGCTGGGTAGTCTTTCCGTTGAAAGATGAGAAGCCTGTCAATGAGCGTCTGGATGTAGTGGAATACTTCTTCCGCAAGCCGGATTTCAAAGAGTTCATAGAAGAGAAACTACATCTGATAGGAGATTTGGAACGTATTGTTTCGAAAGCTGCCGTAGGACGAATCTCTCCACGCGAGGTGGTGCAACTTAAAGTAGCTTTGCAAGCCATCGAGCCGATTAAGAATGCCTGTTTGAATGCGGATAACGGGAGTCTCCGCCGTATTGGGGAACAACTGAATATATGTCTGTCTATCCGTGAAAAGATAGCGAAAGAGGTTAAGAATGATCCTCCTTTGCTGGTGAATAAAGGCGGTGTGATAGCAGACGGGGTGAATGCGGAACTGGACGAACTGCGGCAGATAGCTTTTTCCGGCAAGGATTATCTGCTCAAAGTACAGCAACGTGAAAGTGAGCTGACCGGCATTCCCAGCTTGAAAATTGCTTATAACAATGTGTTCGGTTACTATATTGAGGTGCGTAACACGCATAAGGACAAGGTACCTGCCGACTGGATCCGTAAACAGACGCTGGTGAATGCGGAACGCTATATTACTCAGGAACTGAAAGAATACGAAGAAAAGATCTTGGGGGCCGAAGATAAGATTTTAGTGCTTGAAACAAAGCTCTATAATGATTGGTGATCGCTTTGGCAGAGTTTATTCCAGCCATTCAGATTAATGCCAGTCAGATTGCCCGATTGGATTGTCTGCTGGCTTTTGCCAATGTGGCGAAAGAGAACAATTATATCCGTCCTGTTGTGGAGGACAGTGAGGTGATTGACATCAGGCAAGGCCGTCATCCTGTCATCGAGAAGCAGCTTCCGGTAGGGGAGAAGTATATTGCCAATGATGTCTTTCTGGACTCGGAAACCCAGCAAATCATTATCATTACCGGTCCCAATATGGCGGGTAAGTCGGCTTTGCTACGCCAGACTGCGCTGATTACCTTGTTGGCGCAGATGGGTAGTTTTGTTCCTGCCGAAAGTGCGCGGATCGGTATGGTGGATAAAATATTCACCCGTGTGGGAGCCAGCGATAACATTTCTGTGGGCGAATCTACCTTTATGGTTGAAATGAATGAGGCGGCAAATATTTTGAACAACCTCTCTAGCCGTAGTTTGGTGCTGTTTGATGAGTTGGGACGGGGAACCTCCACTTATGATGGTATTTCCATTGCTTGGGCTATTGTGGAGCATATTCACGAGCATCCTAAAGCCAAGCACGTACGCTGTTTGCCACTCATTATCATGAGTTGAACGAGATGGAGAAATCTTTCAAGCGCATCAAGAATTACAATGTATCTGTGAAGGAGATAGATAATAAAGTGATTTTTCTGCGCAAACTGGAACGTGGCGGCAGCGAACATTCTTTCGGTATTCATGTGGCAAAGATGGCAGGTATGCCGAAAAGCATCGTGAAGCGTGCCAATGATATTCTGCATCAACTGGAAACGGACAACCGCCAGCAGGGCATTGCCAAGCCTACGGCTGAGATAGCGTCCGGCCGGAGCGGAATGCAGCTCAGCTTCTTCCAGTTGGATGATCCGGTATTGAGTCAGATACGGGATGAGATTCTGAATTTGGATGTCAATAATCTGACCCCTCTTGAAGCATTGAATAAACTGAATGATATCAAGAAGATAGTAAAAGGCAAATAAATGCTTCATTTTTCATTAACCGTTAATTACTAACCATTAATCATTATCATGAAACACTTACTAACCTTATGGATGTTGGCCTTGTGTCTGTGTGTTTCGGCCAAGGAAACATGTCCGAAAGTAATTCCCGCCCTGCAAGAGTGGAAGGGGGGAAGTGGAAAACTCGTATTGCCTGCTGAAGGCAGTATTGTTGTAGCTCCTGCCGATGAGGCGGCACTGAAAAGTGTGGCGACTGTGCTGGCACAGGACTTGAAAGATCTGTTGGATTGGAACTACACCATTAGGACCGGGAAACCGGGAAAGAATGATATTTATCTTTCATTGATGAAACCCGACAAACAATTGGGAAAGGAAGGGTATGTGCTGACTGCCGGACGCTATGCCGGTATTGAAGCACCGGCTCGTCAGGGAGTCTTTTGGGGAACCCGGAGTTTGTTGCAGATTCTTTATAATGAAAAAGGAGAGTTGCCCAAAGGAGTTGCCCGTGACTGGCCGCAATATCCCAGTCGTGGCTTCATGCTGGATGTGGGCCGTAAGTTCTTCACAATGGATTTCCTGCGGCAATATGTCAAAATACTATCGTTCTATAAACTGAATGAATTCCAGATTCATCTCAATGACAATGGTTTTGTACAGTTCTTTGATAACGACTGGAACAAGACCTATGCTGCTTTCCGCCTGGAGAGTGAGCGTTTTCCGGGGCTGACCGCCAAGATGGTTCTTATACCAAGAAAGAATTCACCGATCTGCAACGTCTGGGCATGGAATATGGTGTGAATGTGATTCCGGAGATTGATATTCCGGCTCATTCATTGGCCTTTACACATTATAAACCCGAGATAGGCAGTGATAAATATGGAATGGATCATTTGGATTTGTACAAGGAGGAAACCTATCGTTTTGTAGATTCTTTGCTGGATGAGTATCTTTCTGGTGAGAAACCGGTTTTCATAGGTCCCGACGTACATATCGGTACAGACGAGTACAATGCCAAGGAAGCTGAGAAATTCCGCTATTTTACAGATCGGTATCTGAAGTATGTAGAGAAATACGGGAAGAATGTCCGTATGTGGGGAGCACTGCGCTGGTTGAAAGGAAACACTCCGGTGAAAGCGGATAATGTAACTATTAATGCCTGGTCATACGATTGGATTGATCCTAATGCTTCTTTGAAAGACGGATATAAGATTATCAATACGTGTGATGCTTATCTTTATATTGTTCCGGCTGCCGGATATTATCGTGATTTCCTGGACACGAAATGGCTGTATGAGCAATGGCGTGTGGGTAAAGTGAATCCTAAGGAAGAGTTGCCTGAAGGAACTCCGGGACTGTTGGGAGGTATGTTTGCCGTATGGAATGACCATTGTGGTAACGGTGTGTCACAACAGGATGTGCATTTCCGTACATTCCCGGCCGCTCAGGTACTGGCCGAGAAGATGTGGAGAGGGAAGAATGAAATGGTTTCTTACGAGGAATTTGAGGAATTGTGCAAACAGATGCCTGAAGCTCCCGGTGTCAACCTGCTGGGGCGTGTGCAGGGTGAGGTAGTCCTTCCGGGGCAGAATGAAGAACTGTCTTTGAACGGTACGGACAGCATTGCCACTATGTTGCCGGAGGTAGGCTATCCATACGTGGTAGAATTTGAAATAAATCCGGACAAAGACCAAAATATCAACGGTATTTTGTTTAAAGGTCCTCATTCCACCGTATATGCAATTGGGAAAATAAGGGAAAATTGGCTTTCAGCCGTGACGGCTATACGTTTGTATTCCACGCTGCCACACTGCCTGCCGGAGCATGGACGAAGGTACGCATAGAGGGAGACCACAAAGGTACTACTCTTTACATAAACGGTGAGAAAGCGGAACGTTTGGAAGGACGTGTCAAGCAGTTTTACAACTATACTCATAAACGCAAGGACAAGATGTATATGCAGGAAACTTTGGTGTTTCCCATGCGGCAGATTGGGGATGTGCAGAATGGGTTCAGAGGGAAGTTGCGGAATATAAATTGCACGCAATAAAAGATATTTCTTTTCTCTTGCTGTGTAGGGGCAGGTTTTAGACCTGTCCCTATGCCCAATAGGAGTGAAATTTCTCCGAATGTTATCTTTAATAGTGTTATATTGTTTATTATCAAAGTTTTATATGCGGTAAATGTTATCTGTTTTATTTTCATGAAAAGGGCTTTATACCTTACTTTGCATTATTAAACTTAAGCAACAAACCCGATGAAAATAAAACAAATTCTATTTTGCATGCTTTTAGCCTGCTTTATTCTTCCCGCTTCCGCACAGAATAGCTGGGGTATTGTAGGAGGCGGACTTTTTTCTAAATCTCTGTCCAGGGATGCACGCTTCAGCCTGGGCGGTTATGCCGGAGGAATGTATGACGTTCATGTTAAAACTCATGGTATGTACAACCACAATTATTATTTACTTATGAAGAATTCAGATCCAAGACAAGACTTGGTACCGATTCTTTTTTAGTAAATTCAATTTGGAGCTTCCTATCCTTGCTTCTTATAATGTTGCTTTGAATAACAAATGGAATTTGCGCATCAATGCGGGACCGTATCTGTCCTATGCTATGTTTGGCAGGGATAAATCCATTGATTACGCCTATGGCAACGGAATGCATTCTAGTTTGGGCTGGTGGCATCAGGATTTTCCAGATCATTTTACTTACGGCGGAAGGGCCGGGGTTTCATTGGAATCCGAGCATTTCATTTACACTATCGATGGTAAGTGTTCTCTTCGTAAGAGACCTTTCGGGCAGAGTGTCAGTTTATCGGCCGGTGTAGGATATAAGTTCTGAGTTTTCTGTATCTTTGTCACCGGAGAATAAAAATAGAGTTGCATGTATGTTTATATAAAACAGTTGGGTATTGTTTGCCTTCTATGTTGGCTTGGTCTTTCCTGTACTTTGCAGCGCACGGAACATCCTGCTTTGCGGCAAGCCGGATACTTGATGGAAGAACATTCCGACAGTGCGTTTTCATTATTGAAATCCATCTCTTCCCTAACCGGTATGAGCCCGGAAGACAAGGCCGGTTACGCTTTGCTGCTGGCTGAGGCTGCGGATAAAATGGTTATTCACTGCTTCCTTGTGACTCATTATTGAATTTTGCTCTCCATGTATATCATGAAGAAGCCAAAGAACATGCCATAGCTCTTCTGTATAAGGGTAAAGTGCAACAGGAAATGGAAAACTATGCCGATGCCTTGAAAAGTTACCGTATGGCACTTGAAATTCTTTCCGCCTATCCATGCGAATTCTATTGGAAAGGGTTTGTATATAATATGTTGGGTGGGCTGTATGGCAAACAGAACTTGTACGCACAGGCCAAAGATATGTATGTCAAGGCTTGTTATAATGATTCGCTGGCACGGCATAACCGTCATTTCATCAGTTCACTCAGCAATCTGGGGGTAGCTTACATCGGGTATGGAAATATAGACTCCGCTTTTATCTGCCAGCAACGCGCTTTGCAGCTTTCTCTTTCTACTGATAGTTTCCTTTTGCATTCTCTTTATGGAAATATAGGGCATTTATGCGGACGTACAGGACGGAACAGTATAGCTATTATTTGTCTGAAAAGGGCATACGATGCCTGTCGTCTTAGAGAAGACAGCTTGCAGTGTCTTTGGAATCTAGGGGAATTTTATTATAATAACGGGCAGCTTGATTCGGCTCTTTATTATTTGAACCGAAGCAAGGAAGCTGTCGATATTCATATCCGGTATCTCTCTTTCTTTGACTTGTATGCCATAGCCAAGCAGCAGGGAAATGTGGAGAAAGCTTTGGAATATCTGGAAATCAGCACCCAGTTGGAAGATTCTATCTATTCCACCAATGTGGCTACGGAACTGGAGAAGAAGACCTATCGTTGGAATGCCGACGCGCAAGTAAGGAAAGAACAGTTCAAGGCTAAACGGAGGATATACACCATTGCGATGATAGCTGTGGTGTTGCTGCTGGTCATTGTGATTATTTATCAACAGATACTGAAGAACAAGAAGATACAGCAATCCAATTATAAATATCTGTTGCAGAAGCTGAAACAGAACCTGATGGATATGCAGCAGAATATTGCTCAACATGAAGAGGTGATAGCCGAATTGAAACAGAAACAAGAAAGCCGTGTCGAGGAAATAGAAGAGAAGGAACGGGCTATAGAGGCCATGAAGATGGAGAAGGAGAAATTGCGCAACTGGTTGTTCCGGCAAAGTGCCCTCTATACGAAAATAGACAAACTGGCCAACCAGCAAAAGCATCACAAAGAGCGTATTGCAGTGCTCACCAATGCTGAGCAACGCCAACTCAGAGTGATTATAGGACAGATTTATGCTGATTACATAGAGCAACTGCATACCCGGTATCCCAAGTTGAACGAAGATGATGTCCTTTTGCTATGTCTGCAATTGGCGGATTTATCTCCTTTTGCCATCGCTTTATGCTTTGGTAATAATGATGCACAGATTGTAGCGCAACGCAAATATCGTATGAAAAGTAAGATGGAATAACTGTGTGTTACAGAATTTGCATAATGTTTTTTTAATAGATGTTTGTATATCAGGTTATAAAGGCATTTTGCTATCTTTGTGCATAGAAAGCTAAAAGATAAAATCACTATGCGTTCATTTATTATATATTTAAATTTCGTCAGTTTGCTGGCTGTCTGTTTATTTGCCTGTAACCACCATTCTTCCAATCCGATGTTACAGCAAGTAGATTCATTGTTGGAAATGAAGCCGGACAGTGCATTGACTATTTTAAAAAATATATCTGTTTTAGAGGATTTGCCGGAAGTAGACAAGGCATACTATGCTTTGTTGCTGGCTGAGGCTACGGACAAGAACAAACTACCCTTATTGCCTTGCGATTCCTTATTGAATTTCGCCTTGGATTATTATGGAGATGATGATAGGGAGAAGGCTGTGGCATTGATGTATAAGGGAAGGCTGCTGGCAGAGATGGATGATGAAAAGGCAGCGATAGAGATGAATTTGAAGGCATTGGAAATATTGCAGGATTATCCGGTAGATACAAAATATAGAAGATTAATTTATAGTGCGCTGGGATTGTGGTATGGGAATTGTGGATTGAATGACAAGGCACTGGAGGTGTTGCACCAATCTCTTCATTATTCTTTTGATGCTAAAGATACTGCCATTGCTTATATTAATATAGGATATATTTATGGCATGAGAAATATGCAGGATTCTGCCATAACCTATCAGCGCAAAGCTGTGAAGTATGCCATGCGTTCTAAAGATAGAAGCATGATACTTACTTCTTGGCATAATTTGAGCATTTGTTATAGACACTTTGAAAATGTCGATTCGGCTGTTGTTTATGCGCATAAGGTTTTACAGCATTTATCTTATGGGAATGGAAAAGCAGATGCTTATTATAATATGGGGGATTTATATGTTGATTTGGAACAATATGATTCAGCACGCCATTATTTAGAAAAGAGTTTGTTTCTTTCTCCATCCCGCTCTATACCCTACTGGTCACTTGCCGTAATGGAGGCTGAACTAGGAAATTTTAAGTCTGCCTATCACTATCTGGATACGTTTGTTATGGTTCAGGACTCATTAGATAACAGTGAGCTATTGACGGAAGTGCAACATTTAGTCTATAAACATCAGACGGAATTAAGAGTAAAGGATGAACAGATAAAATCCAAAAGGATTATAAGATGGATTGTCTTTGTATCCGTTATTATTTGCTTTGTCGTTGCTTTGATTTACCAACGTTGGATAAATAAGAAAAATAACCAGCAGGCACTCTATCGGCAAGCATTACAATATGCTGATGAGAAACAGAATGTGATGCAGCAGCGCATAGAAGAAAATGAATCCGCTCTTGCACTGTTACAGGATAGGGAAAACCAAAATCTTGATGAAATTGCCCAAAAAGAGCAATTGATAACTCAATTGAAGAAAGAAAAGTTGGCACTTCGTACATGGTTATTTCAGCAGACTTCTATATACAAAAAGGTGATGTCATTGTCTGACCAGCAGCAGGTGAATAAGAAAATCCGTAAGGTGATGGCAGCTGCTGAATTGGACAAACTGAAGAAAACGACCTTTGAAATCTATGCTGATTATATTTCTCCTTTGCAAGCACAATACTCCCAACTGACGGAGGATGACTTGTTGGTCCTTTGCCTGCAAGAAGCGGGTATTTCTCCGTTGGCCATTTCTTTATGTTTCGGACATACGGATACGGTAGCCCTCAATCAAAGGAAATCGCGTCTAAAAAAGAAAATGTCAGAGTGATAAACTGAAATATATTGTTTATCAGTGTTTTATAGAAATATTATGTCACAGCAAATAGTTGTACGTTCTTTCCTTTCCCTCTAACTTTGCGGCATCATTTTTAAACAAAAAGAAGTATGAAAGCAAAGTTATTATTGATGTTATTTTTAGTTTCCTTGAGTTTGGGAGTTTTTGCTTCGGAGCATCACCAAAAGAAGCCTCATGCAGTTTGCAAAGTTTATGAAAAGGTGGCTACTAGAATTCCTTTTATTTTTTCAGTACAAGCCGAAGATATAAATGACTGCTTGTATCTCACATTTCAATTTTCATTAGATGATGCTGACATTACTATGCTAGATAAGGATGGTAATGAAAAGGTGTAGTTATGGATAACGCATTTGAAAAAACAGCTGTATTTCCTAAATGTGATAAAGGAAGTGCTAACTCGACTCAGATAAATTTAAGTTTTTAAGTAATTCCAATTAAGGCTGTATGATAATATTTTAGTTGATAATCTAAGGTTATTGATAATGTGAAGTTCATATCTGAATCTTATTTTATTGCTCATGTTATGATAAAATATGTTATATGGTTGATTTTTAGTGTTGTATAGGTGAGTGATGTTATATGGATAGAGCTTTATGCTTATATCTTCTTTCTAATTTTGCAACATCAAATAAAAAAATAAGTATGAAGACTAAAATGATTGTAGTGGTGGTGTTGGCTGCCATGTGTGTATTGCCTTTGTCTGCACAGGTAAAAGTTGGTGTGGAAGGTGGAATGAACCTGTCTCATTATCTGGTTTCCGGTTCTGACGGATATAAAGCCGAACAGGTAGGTGGAATGAAGCCCGGCTTTCAATTGGGGGTGACTGTGGACTACGAGATAGGAAAGCATTGGATGTTAATGTCCGGTTTGTCTTGGTTGCAGAATAGAAGTACCATGAAAATGATGGATCACATGGTTACTTATTTTCCTAAGACAGAGATAAAGATGAATAATCTGATTTTGCCGTTAAAAATGGGATATAATATTCGGGTTTCGGATAAACTCAGCCTCATTCCGTCGGTTGGAGTTTATGCTTCTTACGGATTTGGTGCTGGAAACTGTTCTTTGGATGTTATTCACCAAGAGGGGGATAATATAACTACCGAGCCTGCAAAATGGAAGCCCTTGGATGGTTTTTCCTATAAAGCCGGGGAGCCCAATAATAGTGGTAATCTTCAGGCTTTCCGCCGTTGGGATTATGGGGGCATTGTTGGAATGAAGGCTGTTATTGCCGATCATTATACGATAAGTTTTGATTATAGGGTCGGAATAAAAAGATACAGGCACAAAATGGTTTGCGGAATTCAACTTTCCAGTTCTCCGTAGGCTATCGTTTCTAAACTGATTTAATTAAACTGGCAATCTGTCAAAATGATAATGCCGGTGTATGAGGGTGTCCTGTTTTAAAGGATACAGTTTGTGTATTTTCATCGTATTCTCGTGCATCGGCATTTTGACAGATTGTCTTCTTTTTCTGGTTATTTATTCTTTTATGGATATATGTGAACGTATATGTAGGGAAATGCATACATACGTGTCCGACAGGGATCTTTATGCCTTTTGAGATCCCTCTATTTATTGAGCCAGCTCTTTCAATATCTCCTCTATTTTCTGAAAGAGTTGTCCTATGTGCGCTCCGTCCACAAAAGCATGGTTTACAGTGAAAGCGATGGGCATTACCAGTCTTCCTTCGCGTGGCACTACTTTGCCGGCATTCATCAGCGGATAGTCTAATGGATGGTCGGGAGCCATTTGTGTATAGGTGAGTGAAGTGAAATAAAGCTGAGGCGTGGCACTCAGTTGGATAATATCAAAATCTCCCTGTTCTTTAATGACTTTTTCGGCTCCATACGGGTCACCCTCTTCGGGGATGTTATGGACGATGTGATATGCTTCGGCATAAAACCGTTCAAAATCTGCATGGTAAGGGATGCGGACTGTGTAGAAAGTCTTGCCGGGTACAGCGATAGGTGATATGATGTCCACCTGATCGTGATAGACCACCTGTCCGTTTTTATCTGTACGGAAACGGAATTCTTTCACTTCATTGGCAGCACGTAGCACAGCATACAGGTAATACAGGAAAAAAGAGCGCTTGGCGGCTTTTGCAGCTGGAAATGCTTCAGTGCAATCCACTTCACTGGTAATGGATATCCATGAATTATGGAAGTTGCGGAAAAAATTATAATTGTCCCGGCGTTCCCAGGTTTCAATATCTATTATATGTTTCATTTATTTTACGGGTTTAAAAGAATGGTACATGAAGTGCGCTCCCAGCAGTATGAACGGAATGCTGAGCCATTGCCCCATGTTCAGCATCATACTGTCTTCAAAGGCTTCCTGGCTGGCTTTTATAAACTCCACAAGGAAGCGGAAGGTGAATATGGTAGTGAGGCAGTAGCCGAAATAGAAACCGGGGTATAGCGTGGTTTTGTACTTTTTATACAACCGCAAGCCTATGATAAAAATCAGAAGATAGGCGATGGCTTCGTAGAGTTGTGCCGGGTGGCGGGGTTGCATATCTTCGTGCGGAAAAATGAACGCCCAAGGAACATGAGTTACCGTACCTACTATTTCACCATTCATCAGGTTACCTAAACGGATAAAACAACCTGCCAGCGGGGTGGCGATGGCTATATTGTCTAGTACAGTCAGGAACTTCAATTTTACACGGCGTGAATAGATCCATAAGGCGAGCATTAGTCCGATGGTTCCTCCATGGCTGGCAAGACCTTGATAACCGGTCCATTTTATCCCAGAATCGGTAATCTTGACGGGCAACAGCATTTCTACAGGGTGAGAGAGCCAATAGCCTGGCTCATAGAACAGACAATGTCCCAAGCGAGCACCGATAACAATACCCAGCAGGCAGTAAACGAACAGGGAATCAAATTTTTCGTAAGGAATTTTTTGGTCTTGGTAGAGTTTGTATATCACCCAGTAGGCCAATGAAAGCCCTGTAACGAACAATACGGAGTAATAACGGATGGAAATGCCGAAAATGGAAAAGATTTCTATATCGGGATTCCAAAGAATGGCTGACAGTGTATTCATATCTTGAATTTTTGTGCAACTTTGCGGTAAGTGGGCATATCCACATCCATCTTTTCGCCCAGTGCGATCATATCAAACAATAGTCCTTGTATTTCGGACTCGTGTCCTTTGGCTATATCTTTTTGCATGGATGCGGTACTGTCCGGGTCTAATTTGTCAATCACTTTTAAGTTGTATCCTATCGGGTCTTCCGCATAGGTAATTCCCATTTTGCGGCCTATTTCAGAACTTTCCTTGGACAGACCGATGAAAGTGTCGCGTTCTGCTCCGGGATGTTGCAGAGGACCCATCGGGACATCATGGTAGGCACCTGTGCAGGCCATAGCTGAGATGAATGACCATTTGATGAAGGTGTCGCGATTGATATCATCCGAAATATCGGCTTTGATCCCTGCTTTTCTTAGTACATCGGCAATGGTTTCCAGACGTTCCGGAGCCACACCCTGTTGGGGACGTGCACCGAAAACCAGCCGGAATATTTTGCCCATTTGTGTGATTTCACCCGGTCCGGAAACGAAACCTACGATGTAGATGCATCCGTCCAATACTGTTACATGTGGAACGAGTTGCCCGATGCGGGGACCTGTACCGTAAACATTCAGGATGGGGATAATCAAGGTATCTTTATCCGAGGCTTTTCCAACAGATCTTTGATGGAATCCAGGGAATAGCCCTTCACGCATACAAAAATTACGTTGGCCTTCTCGTTGTATTCCTCGGCTGTGCAGGCTTGTATAGGTAGAAAGTGATTACCTTTTAAGTCTGATCTTAGGTGAAGCCCTTTTTCACGAATGGCTTCCAGATGCTTGCCACGGGCAATGCATGTTACGTCTTTTCCTGCTAAAGCAAGGAAACCGGCGATGCTTCCTCCAACGCCGCCGGTTCCCACGATTAAATATTTTTCCATGTTAGTTGTATTTTGTTTTAGGAAACAAAACACTGACTTATCGGTCTGCCATCAGTTTTGCTGGTTTCCTGATGTTTTTTCATGCATTGCATGACAAGTCTTTTGCGTTTTGATTTACCTTATACATTGAAACGGAAGTGCATGATGTCACCGTCCTGTACTACGTATTCTTTACCTTCCACGCCCATTTTTCCAGCCTCTTTCACGGCGGCTTCCGAACCATATTTAATGTAGTCTTCGTACTTGATTACCTCGGCACGGATAAATCCTTTCTCGAAATCGGTGTGGATGACTCCTGCACATTGGGGGGCTTTCCATCCTTTACGATAGGTCCAGGCTTTTACTTCCATTTCTCCGGCGGTGATGAAGGTTTCCAGTTCCAGCAGGTGATAAGCCGATTTGATCAGACGGTTTACACCTGATTCTTTCAGACCGACTTCCTGAAGGAACATCTGGCGGTCTTCATAGGTTTCAAGTTCTGCGATATCGGCTTCGGTTTTGGCGGCTACGACAGAATTTCTGCATTTTCTTCTTTTACGGCTTCGCGTACTTGTTCTACATATTTATTGCCGGTAGCAGCACTTGCTTCGTCCACGTTGCATACGTACATCACTGGTTTGCTGGTCAGCAAGAACAGTTCTTTTGCGATTTTTTGTTCGTCTTTGCTGTCAAATTGTACGGTACGCGCAGATTTGCCTTGTTCCAATGCGTCTTTATATTTAACAAGGATGTCGTACATTTGTTTTGCTTGTTTGTCACCGCCCGTCTGTGCCTGTTTTTGTACTTTTTGAATACGGCTTTCAATGGTTTCCAAATCTTTCAGCTGGAGTTCGGTGTCAATGATTTCTTTGTCACGTACCGGATCTACACTACCGTCTACATGAGTTACATTTTCATCGTCAAAACAACGGAGTACGTGCAGGATAGCATCTGTTTCACGGATATTTGCCAGAAACTTGTTTCCCAGCCCTTCACCTTTGCTAGCCCCTTTTACAAGTCCTGCAATGTCAACAATTTCTACAGTAGTGGGAACGATACGTCCCGGATGAACCAGTTCGGCAAGTTTGGTCAGGCGTTCATCAGGAACGGTGATGACACCTACATTCGGTTCGATGGTACAGAAAGGAAAGTTGGCTGCTTGAGCCTTTGCATTCGATAAACAATTAAAAAGTGTCGACTTTCCTACGTTTGGAAGACCGACAATACCACATTGTAAAGCCATTATCTATTTGTTTTTTTGATTATTATCTATCTATTTGTTTGCAAAGATAACCATTCTTTTTGTATCAGACTTCATATTGAAGTCAGATTTGGCTTTTTTATATGCGAAAAGGGGGGAGGCTTGTTACGAAACAGAAAGGGCAACCGTCACGGCTGCCCTTTCGTCGAGTTTTTATGAAAAGTGTTAGATTGTTAGAATAGATTTATTTGTCCATAGTTACGGTCATTTCGGGTACTAATATATATTCTTTCTTTTTAGAGTTCCATTTGTAATATTCAGTAGTCATACTTTTATTGCCATAAGTATAACGAATGCAGAGGTTATTTTCCCAGCGGTTTTTGTTACTGTTCCATTTTTGCGCCTCGTCCTCAGTACGTTGGTTGTTGGCGTCATACTTGTAATTGTGTTTCATATAATTAGTAAGCATGGTGCCTTCCATTTTAAAAATCGTTTCCGAAACAACTACTCCATTTACTTCTTCTGCATTGTAAATCAGGTTGTCACCCGGATTTCCTGCAAAAACTGTAAGGTTAGCAATAAATAAAATTGCTACAACGAGCATTCCTTTCAAAAAATTGATCTTCTTCATGATATTGATATATTAGATTGTTACTTTCATATTGTTTTTAAAAGCGGTGCAAATGTACGAAATAAAATTGAATCTCCTAACATTTCTGCTAGAAAATGATGATATTTTTGCAAAATGTCACTGATTAAACAAATATTAAGAATTGCATAAGGGATATTTGTTATAATTGTCTTGTCTTTGTGTTTTCCATTTATGTTTGGGATGGTAAATGAAAAGCTCAATGGATTGGAAAATACCATTGAGCTTTTATGATATAAATACTTTACATATAGTACTATCTATCTTGCTAATAGTTGGTTTATGTATGCTTTAATGCGCTTCAAGCCAGTTGCTTCCCCAACCGCAGTCTGCGCGTAAAGGTACTTGCATACGGTAGGCATTTTCCATCTCTTCAATCACAATCTTCTGTACTTTTTCCTTTTCTTCGGGTAGAACGCTGAAATTTAACTCATCATGTACCTGAAGTATCATTTTGGACTTTATACTTTCAGATTGAAAGCGCTGGTATATGCGTACCATAGCTACCTTGATAATATCGGCTGCACTTCCCTGGATAGGAGCATTGATGGCATTCCGTTCGGCATATCCGCGCACAACCGAATTTCTGGAATTGATATCCGGAAGATATCGTTTACGGCCGAATATGGTTTCAATATATCCTTGTCCGCGGGCAAGTCAATGCTTTTGTCCATATATTCCTTTATTTGGGGATAAGTTTCGAAGTAGCCGTCTATTAGTTCTTTTGCCTCTTTGCGGTCTACATTCATACGTTCTGCCAGTCCGAATACGCTGATGCCGTAGATGATACCGAAATTAGCTGTTTTTGCTTTACTGCGTTGTTCGCGGGTAACTTTGTCTATACTTATCTTATATACTTTTGCTGCGGTGGCGGCATGAATGTCATCTCCTTCCTTGAAAGCCTCTATCATATTGGCATCTCCGCTAAGGTGTGCATAATGCGTAGCTCAATCTGTGAATAGTCGGCAGAGAAAAATTCGCAGCCATCATCGGGGATGAAAGCCTTACGGATTTCCTTGCCGTTTTCGTTGCGGATAGGGATGTTCTGAAGGTTCGGGTTGCTGGAACTGAGCCGGCCGGTAGCAGTGACCGTTTGATTGAACGAAGTATGAATTTTACCTGTTTCTTTATTAATCAATAGGGGCAGAGCATCAATATAAGTACCGAGAAGCTTCTTCAGACCGCGGTGTTCCAATATCTTGCCTACTATTTCGTGTTTTCCTCGCAGACTTTCCAATACTTCTTCACTGGTGACATATTGTCCGGTTTTGGTTTTCTTGGCCTTCTCCACGATGCGCAGTTTGTCAAAAAGCACTTCACCTACCTGTTTGGGTGAAGCTATGTTGAAATCCGCACCTGCCAGTTGGTGCACTTCTTCTTCTATTTGGTTCATGCGGGCGGTGAAATGTTCCGAGGTCTGTTTTAAGGCTTCAGTGTCTACACGTACACCGTTGCGTTCCATATAAGCAAGTACGGGTACCAGGGGCATTTCTATTTCGTAGAAGAGTTTTTCCGCATCGTTGGTTTTCAATTCCTGTTCCAAGATGTTTTTCAATTTCAGTGTGACATCAGCATCCTCGCATGCGTACTTATAGATAGCTTCGGGGGAGAGGTCGCGCATATTCTTTTGACCTTTGCCTTTGGGACCAATCAGTTCTTCGATGTGGATAGTCTGATAATGCAGGTAGATTTCGGCAAGGTAGTCCATGTTGTGACGCAATTCCGGTTGTAGTACATAATGTGCCACCATGGTATCGAACAGGGGACCGCGCACTTCGGTTCCGTAGTTGCCCAGTACCAGCATATCGTATTTTATATTTTGCCCTACTTTCAATACTCCTTCTTTTTCGAAAGCCGGCCGGAACTCATTAACTATTTTTTGCGCTTCAGCCCGATCGCAGGTACAGGAACATAAAATGCTTGATTTTCGGCATAGCTGAAGCTCATTCCCACGAGTTCTGCGGTGATGGGATCGGTTCCTGTTGTTTCTGTGTCTAGACTGAAAATTTCTTTTGTAAGTAAGTTTTGTAATAATTCAGTTCTTTTCTCTTCTGTATCAACGAGTTGATAGTCGTATTTTAAATTATCTAAACATGCTAGATTCGAATATTTCTCACTTTCCGTCTCTCCGTCGGTAAATTCTGCAAAGAGATTGCCTTGAGGAGAAGACGGGGAAGCGGGTGATTCACCGTTCGAAGCTGGTTCGCCGAAAAGGGAGAGTTGTCCCGAACCGTTCGGCGTATTTCCCTGCCGGGCGCTTCCTCCCGGTGTACGGTTTCGTCCTTGCGGGTCGTTTCCGGTCGCATCGGTGTATGTTCCGGCGAAGGCGGATTTCTTGTCTCGGTTGAAAACGCGGTCGATGAGGGTACGGAACTCCATCTCTTCAAAAATCTTCCGTAGTTCCTCTTCATTCGGTTCTTCTCTTTTCAGTTCGTCCATGTTCAAAGCGATGGGGACATCAATCTTGATAGTTGCCAGAAACTTGGAGAACTCAATCATTTTCCGGTTAGTTTCCACTTTGGTCTTCAAGGCTCCTTTCAGTTCGGCAGAGTGGGAGAGGAGGTTCTCGATGCTGCCATATTGCGCGATTAACTTTTGTGCTGTTTTCTCGCCCACGCCCGGACAACCGGGAATGTTGTCGGAACTATCGCCCATCAGTCCCAGCATATCAATGACTTGTGCGGGTGACTGGATATCGAACTTTGCCTTTACCTCTTCTATTCCCATCACTTCAAAACCGCCTGTATGCTTGGGACGGTACATGAAGACATTTCCGCCCACCAGTTGGCCATAGTCTTTGTCCGGTGTCATCATATAAGTAGTGATCCCCCGTTTGCCGGCTTCGGTGGCCAGTGTACCGATCACGTCGTCGGCCTCGTATCCCGGTACTTCCAGAATAGGAATACGGTAGGCCCGTATAATATCCTTTATAATGGGTACGGACAAACGGATTACTTCGGGTGTTTCTTCACGTTGTGCCTTATACTGTTCATAGGCTTCGTGCCGGAAGGTGGGACCGGCGGGATCAAATGCCACACCGATGTGCGTAGGATTTTCTTTCTTCAAGACCTCTTCCAGTGTATTGACAAATCCCAGTACGGCTGAAGTGTTGAAACCCTTGGAGTTAATACGCGGGCTTTTGATGAAAGCGTAATACGCACGGTATATTAATGCATAAGCATCTAATAGAAAAAGTTTGTCCATTCTTAAAAATCTTTAGTTTTTTCATTGTAAAAGTACAAAAAAATACCGTATTCCGTCTTTTATTACTACTTTTGTGCAACAATTAACCTGCATGGACAAATTACAGCAAATCAAATTGCCTATTGACAAGGAGTTTGAGGAATTTAGAAGGTTGTTTGACTCTTCGCTCCAAAGTTCCAATTCTTTACTTAGTGAGGTATTATCCTATATTAAGCAGAGAAATGGCAAGATGATGCGTCCCATATTGGCGTTGTTGATTGCTAAATTATTCGGTGAAATCAATGATTCTAGCTTCATGCGGCTCTTTCATTGGAGTTGCTCCATACGGCCAGCCTGGTGCACGATGATGTGGTGGATGAGAGTGACAAGCGCCGTGGCAGTCTTCGGTAAATGCTATCTATAATAATAAGGTGTCGGTTCTGGTAGGCGACTATATGCTGGCAACCAGCCTGAAGCATTCTGCCATGACCCGCGAGATTACAATTGTAGATTTGGTGGCTTGTTTGGGACAGAACTTATCTGAAGGCGAGATTATTCAATTGGCGAATATTAATGCTTCTGAGTTTTCGGAAGAAGTGTATTATGATGTCATTCGTAAAAAGACGGCTGCATTGTTTACTGCCAGTGCGGAAGCGGGGCTATTTCGGTTCATGCATCCGATGAAATGGTGAAAAATGCTCGTCTGTTTGGCGAAATGATTGGTATTGCTTTCCAGATAAAGGATGATATTTTCGACTATTATTCTTCTGATGAGATAGGTAAACCTACCGGGAACGATATGCGTGAAGGGAAGCTGACATTGCCGGCTTTGTATGTGTTGAATATGTTTGATGATGAGGAGATGCGGAAACTGGCGCTACGCATCCGGGCATTAGACGCTTCGGATGAAGATATTGCCCGTTTCATCGAATATACTAAGGTGAAGGGAGGGATAGAGTATGCCAGGCAGGCAATGGTGGATTATCGTAATAAAGCGTTGGCTTTACTTCCACAATCAGCCGGTCAAGCTGTAAAGATGCTTTGACTGCTTATATTGATTATGTGATTGAAAGAGATAAATAGTACGATTGTTGAAGATATGTACTTCAAAAAGTTCGGGCGTAGTCTTTATACAATAAGGATCACGCCCGACTTTTGAGGTACGCCTTTCTTTGGTAGAAGGTTTACCTTTAAAATAACCGGAATAGATAAGGCTCATTCCGGTCACTTTAAATGTGGTTGTTATTTAAATAGTGAAACAGTTCTTTGTTTAGAAGAACTTGGTTTCTTGACCTACAATTTCTGAGAGAAGCAGATTGGCCAGGCGGCTTGTTCCTAAGCGGAATAACTCGTTTGTCAGCCATTCTTCACCTAACACTTCTTTTACAATGGTATAGTAAACCAAAGCATCGTGTACGGTATTAATTCCTCCGGCGGGTTTGAATCCTACTTTGCGGCCTGTTGTCATATAGTATTCTTTGATAGCCTCGCACATCACCAAGGCAGCTTCAGGAGTAGCGGCGGGGTTTTCCTTTCCGGTAGAGGTTTTGATGAAATCGGCTCCGGAATACATCGATAGAATGGACGCTTTTTTGATGTTGGATGCGCTTCCCAGTGCTCCGGTTTCCAAGATCACTTTCAGGTGATGCTCACCACATACAGCTTTTAATTCTTCTATTTCATCACACATTCCTTCGTAATCCCCACTCAGGAACTTGCCTACCGGGATAACGATATCTATCTCATCGGCTCCGGTATGGAGAGCCATGGCTGTTTCGGCTACCTTTACTTCGGTAAAGGTTTGCGAGGAGGGAAAACCGCCCGATACACAGGCTATGTTTACATGATCTGCTTCCAAGGTGTCGTTGACTACTTCTGCCATATTAGGATATACACAGATTGCGGCTACATTGTCCAGATCGGGGTACTTGTCAACAAATTCATTTACTTTTCCGGTGAATTTCATTACACTTTCATCTGAATCAGTACACTTTAAAGTGGTTAGGTCAATGCAATGGAACAGGAATTTCTTTACATCCGGTGTATTGTTTTCTGCTACATGTTTTTCGATGAGTAGGGCAGTTTTCGCTTTTACATCCTCATCGTGCAAACGGATGTTATACTTGGCAAGTGCTTCTTCGTACTTGCTGTGCTCAGGTCCATGATCGTGGTCATGACGATGTTCATGTCCACCTTCGAATTCGTGATTATGTTCCATAATTCTTTATAATTTGGGATTGTTTTTATGTCTGTCTTTATCTCTATTTGTTTTCTTCTCCAAGTTTTGACGGAAGGCTTCGGTCAGGTTTACTCCGGTCTGGTTGGCCAGACAGATAAGGACCCACAGTACATCTGCCATTTCATCGGCAAGGTTGTCTTTCTCTCCTTGCTTGAAAGACTGATCTCCGTATTTGCGTGCCATCACACGTGCCAGTTCGCCTACTTCCTCGGTCAGAACGACCATATTGGTCAGTTCGCTGAAGTAACGTACACCATACGTTTTAATCCAGCGGTCCACTTCTTTTTGTGCTTCTTCCAGTGTCATTATTCCTTGTTTTTGGTGTCCATACATATAGTAACAGGACCGTTGTTCAGAAGTTCAACTTTCATGTCTGCTCCGAATTCTCCGGTTCCTACTTCTTTGCCCAGACCGATGCTCAGTTCTTGGCAGAAATAATTGTAGAGGGGGATGGCTACATCGTGCTTTGCAGCACGGATATAGGAGGGACGGTTGCCTTTTTTGTAGATGCGTGTAGTGTGAATTGGCTGATCACCAATATGTTGCCTCCTACCTCTAGGATAGATTTATTCATGACTCCATTTTCATCGTCGAAGACTCTCAATCCTATTATTTTTTGCATAACCAGTCGGCATCTTCTTGTGTATCAGCTTCTTCAATGCCAACCAATATCATGAATCCTTCTTTTATCGCCGATTTGCATACGCCTTCTATGGTAACAGAGGCGTGGCTTACTCGTTGAATAACTACTCTCATATTTATATTCTTTAATTTCTTGTTAGAAAAATTCTAGTTGTTTATCGGTAATGTTTCCGCTTCTACAATGGACAATATGTTGCCGGCTTCTTGCCTGGACCGATACGAGGCAGAGCATGTCCCTGTAGTAGATGTATGCAAAGGTAGGAAATCCCTTTTATTCTGTGAGATTTTCTTTGATATTTTTAGCGGCTGCTTCACCTACCACGGCTGCAATCTCTTCCAGTGAGGCTTGCCTGATGCGGCTGACGCTTTTGAATGTTTTCAGCAGGGCGGTCTTTCTTTTTTCGCCTATTCCCTTGATATTGTCCAAAGCGGACGCCACCTGACTCTTGCTTCGTTTGTCCCGGTGGAAGGTGATGGCGAAGCGGTGTACCTCGTTCTGTATGTTTTCCAACAGATGGAACAAGGGAGTGCTTTGCTTCACACCGATGGTCAGCGGAGGGAATCCGTATAACAATTCCGAGGTACGGTGCTTGCGGTCTTTGGCCAGTCCGGCTATGGGGATATCCAGATGAAGTTCGTCCTCTATCACTTCTCTCACCACTTCCATTTGCCCCTTTCCACCGTCGGTAATGATGAGGTCGGGCAAGGGGGAACCTTCCTCTATGGCACGGCTATACCGGCGGCGTACCACCTCTTTCATCGAGGCGTAATCGTCGGGTCCGGTCACAGTCTTGATGATGTATTTCCGGTACTCCTTCTTGCTTGGTTTCGCCTTTTTGAAAACGACGCAGGCGGCCACCGCGTCCGAGCCTTGAATATTGGAATTATCGAAACATTCGATGTGGTTCGGTAGTTTTTTCATGTGCAGCTGCTCCTGGATTTCTTTCATCAGACGGACGCTTCTTTGTTCAGGATTCAACTTTTCCGCCTGTTTCAAGCGGTCCACTTTATACTGTTTCACGTTCATTACGGAAAGATCCAGCAAATGCTTCTTTTCTCCTCGTTGGGGAACGGTAAAGGATACATTGTTCATCTCCATATCCAGTTCAAAAGGTACGATGATTTCGCGGGAAGTGCTCTTATATCGTTCACGCATCTCAATAATGCCCAATTGTAGAAGTTCTTCTTTCGTTTCGTTCAGACGTTTCTTGTATTCGAAGGTGAAGGCTTGGTTGATGCATCCGTTTGTGATATGCAGATAGTTGATATAGGCTGAATTTTCTTCCATTTCAATGGAGAACACATCCACATTATGAATGATGGAATTAACGACTTCGCTCTTGGAACGATAGTTTCTATCAAGTCATATTTCTCTTTTATTTTCTGTGCTTCCTCAAATTTCATTTCGGCAGCAAGCGCTTGCATCTCTTCCATCAGCAGGTCACTTACAATCTGGGTATCTCCTTTCAGAATATTTTTGATTTCACCGATATTCTTCATGTATTCCTCGTGTGACTGCTGCCCGATGCAGGGCCCTTTGCAGTTCTTTATGTGATATTCCAGACATACGTTGAACTTGCCGGCGCGAATGTTTTCGGGACTTAGATTGAGTTTGCAGGTACGGATGGGGTAGAGCTTTTTGATCAAGTCCATCACGGCAAGCATGGAGGGCATGTGGCTGTACGGACCATAATAAGAGGACCCGTTGCGGATGACTTGCCGGGTTTTGAAGATACGTGGGAAATATTCGTTGCTTACACAAATAGAGGGGTAAGTCTTGTCATCTTTCAGCAATACATTGTAACGTGGCTTGTATTTCTTTATCAGGTTGTTTTCGAGTAAAAGAGCGTCTTCTTCTGTTTTTACCACGATATAACGGATATCTGCAATTTTGCTGACCAGTAATCGTGTCTTGCCGTTGGGGTGTTCTCTATTAAAATAAGAAGAGACTCTGCGCTTCAGGTTTTTTGCCTTTCCAACGTAGATAATGGTCCTTCGGAGTTCAAGTATTGGTAAATGCCGGGGCTGTCGGGCAGGTTTAGTACAATTCCTTTCAGATAATCATTGGTTGTAATCTCTTCTTTTTCCATACATGCTTATTGAATATTGCCGGTTGGCAGAACTGTTTCTTGAGTTGATGTTGCAGCCGCAACATCCTATATCTTTCGGTTGTAACATTATATATCTTCAAGCTGTAACATTATATATCTTACAGCCTGAAGATATATATCTTTCGGTTTCATCGTCCATCTCATTCCATAGATCTCTTTTTATTGTGAACGATGATGGGGCCCGTTTTGATGGACATGTTGTGTGACACTATAAAGTAAGCAGTGTATCCACCGTGATATCTTCGGGGAATGCCTTTCTGCCGTTCAGACCTCCCAGTTCGATAATGAAATTGATGAAAATCTTTTTGGCGCCACATCTTTGTACCAAGCGATGAGTGGCCGCATGGTTCCGCCGGTAGCCAATAAATCATCGTGCAGCAGAACCACGTCGTTCTCATCGATGGCGTCTTTATGTATCTGAATGGTGTCGGTTCCATACTCTTTTGCGTATGTTTCCTCTACTACTTCTGCGGGAAGTTTGCCCGGCTTGCGTGCCATCACGAATCCGGCACCTAACCGTGCCGCCAGCGCACCACCCATAATGAAGCCACGCGATTCAATACCTACTACTTTGGTGATGCCTTTGTCCTTGTACATCTCGTATAGAGTATCTAGTATTTCCTGCAAGCATTCGGGGTTTTTGAACAGGGTTGTCACATCGTAAAACAGAATTCCCGGAATGGGGAAATCTGGAATTTCTCTTAAGTTTGCTTTAAGCGTTTCTTTGCTCATAACCAGTATTTTATTGTTAGTCTATTAAATTACTTGTTTCACGTGAAACATACCTTGTTTCACCGTCCCAGCAGGACTAGTAAGACATTGATGTCGCTAGGAGAGATACCCGGTATGCGGCTGGCTTGGGCCAAAGTTTCGGGATCTATCTTCATCAGTTTCTGCCGGGCTTCGGTAGAGAGCGAATTCAATGAGTTGTAATCGAACTTGCCTTTGATGCGGATGGCTTCCAGACGATGTATCTTGTCGGCGATCATTCGTTCGCGGTCAATGTATCCCTGGTATTTGATCAGCACTTCGGCAGCTTCAATCACTTCTTCTTTACGGTCGGTAATTTGGTCCAGCATGGCTTTGAAAGCCGGAATGTGGCCGGCTATATTTTCGATGGTAATCTGCGGACGGTTCAGCAGGTCGATTAGTTTGCAGCCGTGTGTCAGACGGGCAGTACCCAAACTTCCAAAGCATCATTGATTAATGCGGCTTTGATGGAGAAGGTTTGGCAAAGTCGATGATTTGGTTCACGGCTTCCCGTTTGCTGCAAAGATGTTCGTAACGGTCTTGTTTCACCAGTCCCAGCTTGTAGGCGCGTTCGGTAAGGCGCATATCTGCATCGTCTTGTCGGAGCAGGATGCGGTATTCGGCACGGGAGGTGAACATACGATAAGGTTCGTCCACACCTTTTGTAACCAGATCGTCAATCAAGACACCGATGTAGGCCTCGTCCCGTCCCAGTGTGAACGGTTCGCCACCGTGGCAATTGATGTGTGCGTTGATGCCGGCAATGATTCCCTGTCCGCCTGCTTCTTCGTAACCGGTAGTTCCGTTTACTTGTCCGGCAAGGAACAGGTTCTTGATTATTTTCGATTCCAACGTATGTTTCAGTTGGGTGGGGTCGAAGTAATCATATTCGATGGCGTATCCCGGACGATAGACTACCAAGTCCTTAAATGCGGGTACTTTCTTCAATGCCGCCAACTGTATGTCCATGGGCAGTGAAGAAGAGAACCCGTTCAGGTAAAGTTCCTGTGTGGTTTCTCCTTCGGGTTCCAGGAAAAGCTGATGTTGCGGCTTGTCGGGGAAGGTTACGATTTTGGTTTCTATACTGGGACAATAACGCGGTCCGATGCTTTGGATTTGTCCGTTGAAAAGGGGAGAGTCGGGCAGACCTTTCCGTAGTATCTCGTGTACCTCTTCGTTGGTAAAGCAGGTCCAGCATTGCAGTTGTTTCAGTTTGCGCGGTTCGCTCATGAACGAAAAGCGATGGAAGTCGTTTTCTCCGTCCTGTGTTTCCATCAGGTCGTAGTGTACGCTGCGCCCGTCTATGCGGACAGGCGTACCGGTCTTCATGCGTCCGGCGGTGATTCCGTGGCGGGTGATTGATTCGGTCAGATGGTAGGAGGCAGGTTCGGCCATGCGTCCTCCTGCCAGTTGTTTATGCCCGATGTGCATCAGCCCGTTCAGGAAGGTTCCTGCGGTGAGCACGATACATTTAGCATGGAAAGTCACTCCCCAGCAAGTCATGACTCCGGTCGCTTCGCCGTTTTCCACGATTAGTTCTTCTACGGTATCTTGCCAAATGTGCAGATTGGGAGTATTCTCCAGAATCTCGCGCCATGCCCAGATAAACTTGCCGCGGTCACATTGGGCGCGGGGGCTCCACATAGCGGGACCTTTGGAGCGGTTGAGCATACGGAACTGTATGGCTGTACGGTCTGTAACCAGTCCCATGTAGCCACCTAATGCGTCTATCTCTCTTACGATTTGTCCCTTGGCGATGCCACCTACGGCAGGGTTACAACTCATTTGCCCGATTTTGTTCATATCCATGGTAATCAGGCAGGTCTTCGAACCCATGTTGCTGCGGCCGCGGCTGCTTCACAGCCTGCGTGTCCGGCGCCTATTACAATAACGTCGTACTTAAAATCCATTGATTTATTTCTTTTTACCGATTGCAAAATTACGAATTTACTCTGTAAAGTGGTGATAATACGGTTAAAAAGAATGTGTGGCGGCAGAAATCTGTTTCTGCCGCCACATCATACAAACGCTATTCTTAAAGTAAACTATTTCCTGTTATTTCTTGTCCGGAGCAGGAGGGGTGTCGGTCGGGCGTTTTTTCCCGTCCTTGTCTACCGGTTCAAAATCCTCTTTCTCCGGTTTATTCTGTGCATTTCCTTTCGAGGAAGGATTGACAATGTTCTGATAGGTATCATGAATGGGAAGCTTGTCTAGAATACCCAGTGCGGGAGCCACTTTGCTGACCACATTCTGCAAGAAATTGGACGTTGTGCCGTTGCCACCGTCAAATACAGTAACATTTCCCAGTTGGATATGTTCAAATGCCTTAACCTGTTCCGAAGCGATTTCCTTCCATTGGTCAACCATCTTGTATTGGATGGCGATTTCGGGATTGCGCTCGGCAGCCTTCACCATGGCCTCGAAACCTTCCGCTTCGGCCAGCAAGGATTTCTTCTTGCCTTCCGCTTCTGCTTCCAGTTTCATCTGGATGGCCTTGGCTTCCGCCTGTGCTTTGGCCAGGATAGCTTCCGCTTCTGCATTTGCCTTACGTTTTATTTGCTCGGCCAATGCGTCCGCATCCAAGATGGCCTGCTGTTTGGCTATTTCGGCAGGAACAATCTTATCCGCTTTCAAGGCCTGTTCCACTTTGCGGGCTTTCGCTTCTTCTATTTCACGCTGTGCGTTTTCCTGTGCGGTGAGGACGGCAGCTTGTGTCCGGGCTTGTGCTTCACCGGCTTTTCTAGAGGCTTCCGCTTGGTAACTTCCAGTTCCGCATTGCTTTCGGCAACCTCTTTGGCAGCGTTATTTTGCCCGATGGCCGATTTCTTTTGTGCTTCCGCCTGCTTTATTTCCATATCGGATTGGAGCTCTGCCGTACGGCTTTCCTGTTCGGTACGCGCCTGTTCCTTGTTCACCTCCATAGAGGCGCTGGCTTTGGCGATACGTGATTCTTTTTCGGCATTTTCTTCTGCTACTTTCGATTCACGTTCCTTGTCGGCTATGGCTACTTTAATTTCCTCGTCACGTTGCGTATCGGCCAGTTGAGTGTTCTTGTCGCGGTTGGTTTCCGCTACTTTGGTGGCACGTTCTTTTTGTTGTTCCGCAATCTTGATGGCACCCAGTTTCTGTTGTTCTTCAATGTTAGCCAAGGCTTCGTTCTTGGCTTTCGCTTCGGCTTCTTTTCCCAGATTGACGATATATCGGCTTCATCGCGGATATCGCTGATGTTGATGTTCATCAGGTAAAGACGAATTTCTTCAATTCGGAGTCGATGTTCTTGCGGCAGTTCTCAAGGAATGTATCACGATCACTGTTCAGTTGTTCGATGGTCATGTCGGCAATGACCAGACGCATTTGTCCGTAAACAACGTCTTTAATCAGTTCCTGTTGTGCTTCGATATTCAGTCCCAGTAAGCGTTCGGCTGCATTCTGCATAACTTCGGGCTCTGTGCTTACGGCCACAGTGATGGTAGTGGGCACATCTACGCGGATGTTTTGTTTGGAAATGGCACCGGTCAGTTTGCAGTCAATCTGCATGGGTTTCATGTTCAGGAAAGAGTATCCCTGGATAATGGGCCATACAAAAGCGGCTCCTCCGTGATACAGTTTAGCCGATTTCTTGTCGCCGGTCTTACCATATACTACCAATACCTCGTCGCTCTTGCACTTGCGGTAACGACTTAAAATCCCGACGATGGTCAGGACGATGACAGCTACCAGAATAGCTGCATAAATGAGAATCTGCTCATCCATAAATGATTGCGTTTTTAGGGTTTATTTAATCAATATAATAGATTCCTTCCTTGTAATCCTTCAGTGTGAGGATATCGCCTTCCCGGTAGCTTTTACCCTGTATGCTCCGCACGGTAAGTTCTCTTTGTGCGCCATTGATGGCGATATAGACCACATAGTTTGTTCCTGCCTGTTCTTGTTCTTGGCAGCGGGTATATATTTCGCATTTCCTGCCTATTAATTCTTCTCCCTGTTCGGGCTTGTTTTCTTGTTTCAGCTTATAGCAGAGTTTATAAATCCAAGCTAGGACGAAGACAAAAAAGCTGCCGCTTATCACGGCGCCAGGTAATGTAAGACAATGTAGGGAGGCTGGCATAAATACATGAACCAACCGAAACCCATGCAGAAATGAATCAGTCCTTTGAAGGAGAGTACGCTGCTCATGTCTATATCGGCGTTGCATCGGCATTAACGTCTATGTCGGTGTCCATACTGCCGAAAAAGATGGATAAGATGAATTGCAGAAGAAAGATTCCCGTACTTACTAATGCAGCGAAAAAATATACGTTAGCTTCCATATATTTTGTGTTTATCTGTTTTTCAATTTCACAAAATAAAGCAATTAATCCGAAAAAGCAAGAAGAATAAGGGAAGAAATGTAGCTGTGTATGTACAGCTTTCGACGTTTTTTTATCCGTCCGGCGGAAAGTTTTCCTAATTATGGGCATGTCTTTAAAAGGTTACGGGCAATCATTCTTGCGAACTATGCCCGTAGCTTTTATAGGTTGTTCTGCCTTGTATGTCCTGTTATAGGGAAATCAATGCCAGCGCTTTGTTTTCGGCGGCTTCCATAATCTCCCGTTCACCGGGGCCTTTGTCGTTGATGCCGCACAAGTGCAGGATACCATGAATAATCACCCGGTGAAGCTCGCGGTCGTAGGGTTGCTCAAATTGTTCTGCATTGCTGCGGACAGTATCCAAGCTGATGAATAAGTCGCCGGAAATACGGTCGCCTTCACAATAGTCGAAAGTGATGATATCCGTGTAATAATCATGTTGCAGATACTGTCGGTTCACTTCCAGAATTTTATCGTCCGAACAGAAGATGTAGGCGATTTCTCCCACTCTTTTTCCATAGCAGGCGGCTACTTCTTTAATCCATCCGGTGGTTTTTTTCTTTTTGATATCGGGCATTTTTACCCCTTCGGTTTGATAACTTATCATAGAATAACAAATTAGAAATGACAGGCAAAGATAGGTAAAGTATCTTGTTAGCGGTTCACTTTCGGGATATTTTCTAATAACTTTCTAATCTGGTCTCGTACGTCTGAGCATCGATCGATGTACAGCTACGTACGTCTGAGCATCGATCGATGTACAGCTACGTACGTCTGAGCATCGATCGATGTACAGCTACGTACGTCTGAGCATCATCGATGTACAGCT
>ENA-OQAS01000068-OQAS01000068.1-human-gut-metagenome-genome-assembly--contig:-NODE-68-length-51090-cov-3.396896_pt1 | contig 51090 bp, 69 predicted proteins | sample MGYA00242733_ERZ504523 | MGnify/ENA primary metagenome ERZ504523 (study PRJEB26092, sample SAMD00036239) | human gut metagenome | host: Homo sapiens | study: EMG produced TPA metagenomics assembly of...
TTCGGTTCCGGTTATGCAAATCTGAACGCAGTCTTCGCATCCCGTTTTCAGCAGTAAAATGGACCGTTCTCTTTTGTCCGGGGTCAGCAGCGATCCTCAGACGGCTACCTTTTATCGCAGCATTGTCATGATCCTGCAGCATATGGGATATAAGGTGATCGCAGAAGGCGCTGAGACCGAAAAGGAGGTAAAGCTTCTGGAAAAATGGGGTGTGGATATGATACAGGGATATTATTTTTCCAGGCCCCTGTGCGAGGAGAAGCTTCTGGAAAAAATTTCCTGAAATGATCAGAAACAGGCGGAAAACATGCTTTCATAAAAAGCAGGGTTTTCCGCCTGTTGTATTCAGACAGACACAAATTGCTTGAAGTTTACAGATACTTTGATAGAATAGATAGGCTGTGGCGGCTGAAGAAAGCGATTTTTCGGAAGACCGGTTCCTTGAACTGCCACGCGTATCTTTTGGAAAAATTGCAGAGAAAAGATGATCATGTGGACTTTACAAGTACATATATTTTGAGTATAATACAAACAAATGTTCGAATATAAAAAAGAAAGGAATCAGTGGAATGGCAAAAAAAGACACTTATGATGCGGGCAGTATCTCTGTCCTGGAGGCCTCGAGGCCGTGCGAAAGCGCCCCGGTATGTATATCGGAAGCGTATCCAGAAAGGGACTGAACCATCTGATATATGAGATCGTAGACAATGCGGTGGATGAGCACCTTGCAGGGTACTGCAGCCGTATCCATGTAGTTCTTGAGAAGGACGGTTCCTGTACAGTAGAGGATAATGGACGAGGGATCCCGGTGGATATGCATGCCAAGGGAATATCTGCGGAGCGTCTTGTTTTTACAACCCTTCATGCAGGCGGTAAGTTTGACAATTCCGCATATAAGACAAGCGGCGGACTTCATGGTGTAGGTTCTTCCGTAGTGAACGCATTATCTACGTATCTGGATATTAAGATCAGCCGTGATGCTATATACATCATGACCACTATGAGAGAGGAATCCCTACCATTGAACTGGAAGCAGGACTTCTCCCAAATTAGGGAAGACCAGAGGTACCGGAACCTGTGTGAATTTCCTTCGATCCGGAGATTTTTGAGAAAACAAGATTTGGAGCAGCGGATGTAAAGAGCCGTCTTCATGAGACTGCTATCTGAATCCGGAGCTTACCATCCATTTTGAGGATCGAAGAGGGGACACTCCTGAGGATATCGAGTATCATGAGCCGGAGGGGATCGTAGGCTTTATCCGTGACCTTAACAAGAATGCACAGCCTCTCCATGATCCGGTTTATTTTAAAGGAGAGGCAGACGGGATCCAGGTGGAGGTTGCTTTTCAGTTTACCAATGAGTTCCGTGAGAACGTTCTCGGATTCTGCAATAATATCTACAATGCAGAGGGAGGAACTCATCTGACCGGATTTAAGACTACATTCACAACGGTAATGAACACCTACGCACGTGAGATCGGTGTACTGAAGGATAAAGACCCCAATTTTACAGGTGCAGATATCCGAAACGGAATGACTGCTGTAGTCTCCATCAAACATCCGGCACCCCGCTTTGAGGGACAGACCAAGACCAAGCTGGATAACCAGGACGCATCCAGAGCCACCGGCAAGGTAGCAGGAGAACAGCTGGTACTGTTTTTGACCGAAATCTGGAAACACTGAAGATCGTCCTTTCCTGTGCGGAAAAGGCGGCCAAGATCCGTAAGACCGAGGAGCGTGCCAAGACAAACCTTCTCACCAAACAGAAATACTCTTTTGATTCCAACGGCAAGCTGGCCAACTGTGAGAAAAAGGATCCGTCACTGTGTGAGATTTTTATCGTAGAGGGAGATTCCGCCGGCGGTTCGGCCAAGACAGCCAGAGATCGTAACTATCAGGCGATCCTTCCAATCCGCGGTAAGATCCTCAACGTAGAGAAGGCTACCATCGACAAGGTGCTGGCCAACGCAGAGATCAAGACTATGATCAATGCCTTTGGCTGCGGCTTTTCCGAAGGCTACGGAAATGATTTTGATATCACGAAGCTTCGTTATGACAAGATCGTGATCATGGCCGATGCGGATGTGGATGGTGCTCATATCTCTACTCTGCTTCTGACCTTGTTTTACCGTTTTATGCCGGAGCTTATCTATGAGGGACATGTGTATATTGCCATGCCACCTCTTTATAAGGTAATGCCGAAGAAGGGGCAGGAGGAATATCTCTACGATGACAAGCTCTTGAGAAATACCGTAAGAGCCATAAACCGGGAAGCTTCACGCTCCAGAGATACAAAGGTCTCGGTGAGATGGACGCCCAGCAGCTCTGGGAGACTACCCTGAACCCTGAGACAAGAATGATGAAGCGTGTGGAGATCGAAGATGCCCGCATGGCCTCCGATGTGACAGAGATCCTGATGGGAAGCGATGTTCCGCCACGTAAGGCCTTTATCTATGAGCATGCAACAGATGCAGAGCTGGATATTTGATTGGGAGAATAAACTATGAATACGAAACAGGACAATATCATCCGCACCGATTATGCGGAGATCATGCAGAAATCATATATCGATTACGCCATGAGCGTTATCATTTCCAGAGCACTGCCGGATGTACGTGACGGACTGAAGCCGGTACAGCGCCGTACCCTTTACGATATGTATGAGCTTGGCATCCGTTACGACCGCCCGTACCGTAAATGTGCCCGTATCGTAGGAGATACTATGGGTAAATATCATCCCCACGGTGACAGCTCCATTTATGATGCGCTTGTAGTCATGGCGCAGGAATTTAAAAAGGGTCGTACACTGGTGGACGGACATGGAACTTTGGTTCCATTGAAGGCGACGGAGCCGCAGCCATGCGATACACAGAGGCCCGCCTGGAGAAGCTGACCCAGGAGGTTTTTCTGGAAGACCTTGATAAGAACGTTGTGGACTTCATGCCGAACTTTGATGAAACAGAGAAGGAGCCGGTAGTACTTCCGGTGCGTATCCCAAATCTCCTTGTAAACGGAGCAGACGGAATCGCCGTTGGTATGGCTACCAGTATCCCGCCGCATAACCTGGGCGAAGTGGTGGATGCTGTGAAGGCATACATGAAGAATAATGATATCAGCACCCGTGGGCTGATGCGTTATCTCAAGGGCCCGGATTTTCCGACAGGTGGTATCGTAGTAAATAAGGACGACCTTGTAAAGATCTATGAATCTGGAACAGGTAAGCTCCGTATCCGTGGACGGGTGGAAATAGAGAAGCTGAAGGGCGGTCGCCAGCAGCTGGTGATCACAGAGATTCCTTACACCATGATCGGTGCAAACATCGGAAAATTCCTTAATGATATCGCAACCCTGGTAGAGACCAAGAAGACCACAGATATCGTGGATATTTCCAACCAGTCCTCCAAAGAGGGGATCCGTATCGTTCTGGAACTGAAGCGCGATGCAGACGTGGAGAACCTTACCAACATGCTCTATAAGAAGACCCGACTGGAGGATACCTTCGGTGTCAACATGCTGGCAGTTGCAGACGGAAGACCGGAAACACTGGGACTGAAGCAGATCATTGCTCACCATGTGGACTTTGTATTTGAAGTAAATTCCAGAAAATATACAACCCTTCTTGCCAAGGAACAGGAGAAACGGGAGATCCAGGAAGGCCTTATCAAAGCCTGCGATGTCATTGATCTGATCATCGAGATCCTCCGTGGCAGCAAGAGCCGTGACCAGGTAAAGAAATGCCTGACCGATGGTATCACAGAAGGGATTAAATTCAAGACCAAGACCTCCGAAAAAGCGGCAAAAACCCTGAAATTCACAGAAAAACAGGCCGCAGCTATTCTGGACATGCGTCTTTACAAGCTGATCGGTCTGGAGATCGATGCTCTGATGAAGGAGCATGAGGAAACCATGAAGAACATTGCTGCTTATGAGGATATCCTGAATAATTATGACTCCATGGCAGCAGTGATCATGGGTGAACTGGATCAGATCAAGAAGGAATACGGCAGTAAGCGTAAGACTTCCATTGAAAACGCCGAGGAAGCTGTTTATGAGGAGAAGAAGATGGAAGAGACCGAAGTCTGCTTCCTGATGGATCGTTTCGGATATATGCGTCTCATTGACAAGAATGCCTACGAGCGTAATAAGGATGCCGCTCATGCAGAGAGCCGCTATGTCTTTACCTGCATGAATACGGACAAGATCTGTATCTTTACAGATACCGGCAAGCTCCACACCGTGAAGGCAGAGGATATCCCGCTGGTGCGTTTCCGTGATAAAGGTGTTCCGGCAGATAATCTGGGTAATTATGATAGTACTTCCGAGCAGATCCTTTATGTGGCACCGCTGAGCCAGGTGGCAGCCTCCACAGTGCTCTTTGTTACAGAGAACGGCATGTGCAAGCTGGTAAAAGGAGAAGAGTTCCGTGCTTCCAAGCGTACCATTGTTTCCACCAAGCTTGCAGAGGATGACCGCCTTGTATTCGTAGGAGCAGCGGACGAGATGGATCAGGTTGTGTTCCAGTCTGAAAAGGGTTACTTCTCCGTATCATGAAAACCGAGATCTCCGTCACTAAGAAAAACGCTATGGGTGTCCGCGGCATGAAGCTTACCGGCGAAGACCGGATCCACCATGCGTATCTTTTGGAAAGCAGGCAGGAGTATGCCATTGAATATCATGATAAGCCGTATGTGCTGAATAAAGTTAAGCTGGCTAAGAGAGATACGAAGGGTGTGAAGCCGAGGGTATAAAAGACGCGAAGAGGATTGCGGATAACTGGCAGATAGGATATGATAGGGTTATATGAAAATGGGAGGCGTTAAAAATGCGATATGATCTTCCGGAAAGAGTTATAAGAGAACTATTTTCATTTGCCACAAAACATTCTGTCAGAAAGATCATCCTCTTTGGGTCCCGTGCAAGAGGAAACAATACAGAAAGAAGTGATGTAGATATTGCTGTATATGGAGGAGATTTTGATTCCTTTTACTGGGATATCAAAGAAAATATCCATTCACTTCTGATGTTTGATGTAATTAATGCAGATGCTTCAATTTCCGAAGAACTCAAAAAAGAAATTAAAAAGGATGGAGTTGTGATCTATGAAAAAGCTTGATAATTTTTCTAATTGTCTTACTATATTAAGAAATGCAGATTTCAAACTTGCGGATAACAACGATATTTACAGAACCGGCGTGATCGGACAGTTCAACCTGACTTTCGAGCTTGCTGGAAAGCTCTTCAGGAGATCCTGCGACTCCACGGGGCAGAAGGAGCAGACACCGGTTCACCGAGAGAAATCCTGCAGCTTGGCTATAAGCTGGGCTTCGTAAACGATTCAGCAGTGTGGCTGCTCATGCTGAAAAAGCGTAACACATCTGTCCATATATATAATGAGCAGGAAGTAGATGAGATGATCCTGCTCATCCGCGACAGCTTTATTCCGGCTTTTGTGGCTCTTGAGAAAACATTGAGGGAGAAGCTGGCAGAAGCGGAGAGCGACTGGACGTAAATAAAGAGAATACAATTTTACAGAATATATACTTCCCACCGATCAGGTACAATTAACCCGACCGGTGGGGATTTTTTGCCCTCTTGACAGAAATATGAGCCATCTTTTATAATGAGTTAGACTGAACTAACACAGCCGCAAATATAAAACAGGTTCAGAAAAAAACAATGACAAAAATAACATATGAATCCACAGAAGAGCTGGCCACAGCATACCCTTATCCAAAAGAGAAATCGAGGAAGACATACTGGAGGAGCTTTGCTCTCTTGCAAAAAAGGACGCCCTGATCGGAATCTCCGAGATTTGCGGGCGGATGAAGATGAGCAGACGGGAGGTTCTGGCCTGTCTGAAACAGTTGACCGCCCAGGGCTACGTAAAAATCGAAGAAAAAAACATCTGCGTCTGCCTCACAGAGCTGGGACGGATCCGGGGCGAGGAATGCCGCCATCGCCATGAAACCTTCACCCAGCTTCTGGAATATGTAGGAGTAGAAAGCCGCATTGCAGAAGAAGATGCCTGCCGCATGGAGCACGTGGTAAGCGATGAGACCGTGCAGCAGATCTGCAATTTTGTAAATTACGGAAGCACCTTTGAGCATGCTCTTCGGAACACAGACCTCAGATACCGCTATGAGCCGGGGGAATACTCCTTTCTCATGGGAATCTACTACATGGAAAAAACCTGTCCAAGAAGACTGGCCGGTGAATTTAAGAATTATAAAGAACAGATCCGCTTCATGTAAAAAAGAGGACAGCTATTTTGAACTGTTCTGCACAGCACCGGAGGAAAAAAACTGTTCTCTGGTATGTGGACCCAGAAACCGGCTGGGTAAAAGCCGAAGAAGAAAACGGAAATCCCCGGATCCCAACCGGCGTTTTTGAATACTTATCCGGCATCAGGACCCGTAGTGGAAGGAACCGCGCTGGTAGCCTTCTTCTGGACGAGCCAACCTCCAATCTGGATTCCCTGAACGAAGGCATCATCCTGAAATCCCTGAAGGAAGATAAAGCCAACCGTACCGTCGTGCTGGTGTCACACAGAACTTCTACGATGAAGTAGCGGATGTGGTGTATGAGATGGAGAATGGGAGAGTGTCGTGATATAGATGCTCTTGTGAGAGTAAAATATATTGCGATTTTCGATACACATTTGTTATAATAGCTCCAGGAAACTATTGTGTTAAGTCCAATCTGAAAAGGAGTGCATATGACTTTATATCATGGAAGTAAAGATATAGTAGAGTATCCGGAAATCAGAAAAGCCCGATTTAACAAAGATTTCTACTTTGGCTTCTATTGTACGAACATCGAAAAACAGGCAGAACGGTGGGCGACAAGGTATGGAGAAAAGGGATACATTAACAGGTACGAGTATACAGAAAATACAGAATTAAAAATTCTTAGATTTGAGAAAATGACAGAAGAATGGCTGGACTTTATTATTTCCTGTCGAAGTGGACAAGCACATCAGTATGATATTGTGGAAGGACCGATGGCAGATGATACGATCTACAATTACCTGCAAAACTATCTGGATGGTAAGATCTCAAGATCTGCTTTCTGGGAACTGGTAAAATTTAAGTACCCCACACATCAGATCAGTTTTCATACAGTTTCGGCATTGGATACTTTGGAATTTGCAGGAAGTGAGGTCGTATATGGCGAAAAAAAATAATAACAATTTATTTTTTACCTGTAGCCTGATTGAGTATATAGGACGAAACAGAAAACAACATCGGCGGGAAATCACAGATTATCTTGGCAGAGAAAACATAAAGAGAATATACGATTATGCGGATGTATTTCACTGTGAGCCAATACAAAAAGTTGCAGCAGAGTTTATGGAGCAATGCAATATTCCAGAAGGAAAATTTGACAATGTATCCATGTGCAGATATACGGTTCCGGATTACTGGGATATTGGAGAAGTATATGAGCGATTAATAGAAGACATATATGATGATGCGGAAATCGAAAAAGGAATATGGGATATTTATCATTCCTGGATTGATGCACATATTTCGGACTATAATACAGATTTTTATTATCAGCCGAGAGATTATATAGCAGCATGCTATAAAGCGGGAGAAATCCTGTAAAAGATAAACAGAAATTCAAATCGCAATTAATACTTGCATTTAACAGACATTGGTGTTACAATGAACGAAACTAAGAACTTGTTGGCATAGGAGTGGGCGAAAGCCCGCTCCTATTTGCTGAGAAGGAATTTGTTCAGAAATAGGCAGAAATAGGAAAGGCAGGTGGGAAGCATGAGCAGACGGGAAGAATATGAACAGAAGACAGAGGCGATCCTTACACCAATCGTGGAGTCCAGGGGCTTTGAGCTGGTAGACGTGGAGTATGTCAAGGAAGCCGGAACCTGGTATCTCAGAGGCTATATCGACAAGCCGGGCGGAATCACAGTCAATGACTGCGAGGACGTAAGCCGTGCATTCAGCGATATACTGGATGAGCAGGATTTCATCGAGGACAGCTACATTATGGAGATCAGTTCTCCGGGACTTGACCGGCCTCTTAAAAAAGAAAAAGACTTTAAGAGAAGCCTTGGCAAGCTGGTGGAGATCCGTACCTACCGGCCCATCGAGAAACAGAAAGAATTCTGTGGTATTTTAAATGCATATGATAGTAACAGTGTGACAATCGATGAAGACGGCACAGAACGTACCTTTGATAAAAAAGATATTGCCCTGATTCGTCTCGCGATCGAATTCTAAAAGAGAATCGAATCTGTAAAATTCAGGAGGAAAAAAGAAAAATGAGCAGAGATTTAAGAGATGCGCTGGACGTTCTCGAAAAAGAGAAAAACATCAGTAAGGATACACTGCTGGAGGCAATTGAGCAGTCACTGATCCAGGCATGTAAGAACCATTTCGGAAAGGCAGATAACGTTCACGTATGATCGATCCGGAGACCTGTGACTTCAGTGTTTACGCTGACAGAACTGTTGTAGAGCATGTGGAGGATCCGGCGCTGGAGATTTCTCTGGTGGATGCACAGAAAACAAACACGAACGCAGAGATCGGTGATGTTATGAAGGTTGAGATCCAGTCCAGGGAATTCGGACGTATCGCAACCCAGAATGCAAAGAATGTCATTCTTCAGAAAATCCGTGAGGAAGAGCGTAAAGTTCTTTACGATCAGTACTATGGAATCGAAAAAGAAGTGGTAACCGGTATTGTTCAGAGAGTAATGGGCAAAAATGTCAGCATCAACCTTGGTAAGGCAGATGCAGTCCTTACAGAGAACGAACAGGTAAAGGGTGAGACCTTCCAGCCAACTGAGCGAGTAAAAGTTTACATTCTTGAAGTTAAGGATACACCGAAGGGACCACGTATCCTGGTTTCCAGAACACATCCGGGCCTTGTAAAGAGACTCTTTGAGTCCGAGGTTGCAGAGGTAAGAGATGGTACCGTTGAGATCAAGAGCATTGCCCGTGAGGCAGGCTCCCGTACCAAGATCGCTGTATGGAGCAACGATCCGGATGTAGATGCTGTGGGAGCATGCGTTGGTATGAACGGTGCACGTGTAGGTGCAGTTGTTAACGAGCTTCACGGTGAGAAAATCGATATCATCAACTGGGATGAGAACCCGGCAATCCTTATCGAGAATGCATTAAGCCCTGCAAAGGTTATCGCAGTTATGGCTGACCCGGATGAGAAGACCGCACTGGTCGTAGTTCCGGATTACCAGCTTTCCCTTGCTATCGGTAAGGAAGGACAGAACGCACGTCTTGCTGCAAGACTTACAGGCTTCAAGATCGACATCAAGAGCGAGACACAGGCAAGAGAGTCCGGTGACTTCTACGATGATTACGATGAGGAACACGAGGAAGCAGAGGAAGAAATGACAGAAGAGGCTGTTTCCGAAGAGCTTGAAGAAGCAGAGGAAGATACAGAAGAGACAGAAACAGAAGCTGAAGAAACAGCAGATGGAGATGCCGAAGAATAATGAAAACGAGAACCAAGATTCCCATGCGTCAGTGTACCGGCTGCAGGGAAATGAAAAGCAAAAAGGAAATGATACGAGTTCTCAGGACATCAGAGAATGAGATCATCCTGGACGCTACAGGTAAGAAAAACGGACGCGGCGCATACCTTTGTTTCTCAGAGGAATGCTTGGAAAAGGCTATCAAAAACATGGCCTGGAGCGTTCCTTGAAAATGGCAGTTCCGGATGAAGTGTATCAGAACCTCAAAAAGGAGTTTGGATCAATTGAAAAACAATAAGGTTTTATCACTCATCGGACTTGCGACAAAAGCAGGAAAAACAGTGAGCGGAGAATTTTCCACAGAGAAATCCGTAAAAACAGGAAAAGGTTTCCTGGCACTGGTGGCAGATGATGCCTCCGAAAACACAAAAAAGAAATTTCGGAATATGTGTACCTATTATGAAGTTCCGTTATATTTCCTTTCAGACAAAGAGAGCCTGGGCAGAGCAATGGGCAAAGAATTCCGTGCCAGCCTTGCCGTGCAGGACGAAAATTTTGCAAAGGCGATCATGAAGGCGCTGGAAAAAGAATCCGGCAGATAACCTGCATGATACAGGCGTCTGTAAGGAGGTTTGACGTTAGAAATGATAAAAGATAAATTCAACAGATCGGGAAAGGAGCAATATAGACAATTGGATACTCCAAAAACAGAAGAAAAGACAACAACGGTGAATACAGAGGGTAACAAGTCTGAAGCACCGAAAAAGAAAAAAAATATCATCCGTGTATTTCATGCACAGAATGCCAGCGATGGCGGTAAAGGAAGAAGAAAACCGGCAGCAGGCGAGAGAAAGGGACCGGCACGTCCACAGAACGGCGGTCAGAGAAGCACAGGAGCAAACACAAGAAACGGTGAGGCCGGTGAGCAGAGAAACGGTCAGAGTGGACAGAATCGCACTCAGGGCGGAAGACCGCAGGGCAACCGTCCGGAAGGAAGAAGAGACGGAAATCGTGACGGAAGAACCTTCGAAGGAAGAAGAGACGGAGGAAACCGTTTTGGCGGTGGAGCAAACCGTGGCCAGGGTGGCCAGGGCGGACGTTCCGAAGGCGGAAGAGGCGGAGACAACCGTTTCAGCGGAGCAAACCGTGGTGGCCAGGGCGGCGGACAGCGTCCGGGACAGAGAAGAAGCGGTGGCTCTTCAGATGCTGTATTCACTCCGGAGCTGACCAAGACATCCAAAGGATAGCAAGCGTGAGCGTGACAGAGAGAATAAGAACAAGAAGAAAGAATTCGAGAAAAGGTACCCAGGGCGGACGCAGACCAAATCAGGGCGGACGCAGACCGAATTCCAGAATCCCGAAAGCACTTCAGAAACCGAATCCACAGCCGAAGCAGGAAGAGAAGAAACCGGAGATCAAGGAAATCACCATTCCGGAGAAGCTTACTATCCGTGAGCTTGCGGACGCGATGAAGATGCAGCCGTCAGTGATCGTTAAGAAGCTTTTCATGGAAGGTGTCATGGTAACCGTAAACCAGGAGATCGACTTTGAAAAGGCAGAGGAGATCGCGCTTGGCTTTGATATCATTGCTGAGAAGGAAGAAAAGGTGGATGTGATCGCAGAGCTCCTCAAAGAGGACGAAGAGGATGAGGATGATATGGTTCCGAGACCTCCGGTAGTCTGTGTTATGGGTCACGTTGACCATGGTAAAACATCTCTTCTGGATGCCATCCGTAATACAAACGTAACCAGAGGCGAGCCGGCGGAATCACACAGCACATCGGTGCTTACGTGGTAAATATCAAAGGTCAGAAGATCACATTCCTGGATACACCGGGACATGAGGCGTTCACAGCTATGCGTATGCGTGGTGCCAACGCAACAGATATCGCAGTTCTGGTCGTTGCCGCAGACGATGGTGTAATGCCGCAGACAGTAGAGGCGATCAGCCATGCAAAGGCAGCCGGTGTTGAGATCATCGTTGCCATCAATAAGATCGATAAACCAAGTGCAAATGTAGAGCGTGTAAAACAGGAGCTTTCCGAGTATGAACTGATTCCTGAGGACTGGGGCGGAAGCACCATCTTTGTTCCGGTATCCGCACATACAGGAGAAGGAATTGAGAACCTTCTTGAGATGATCCTTCTTACTGCTGAGGTTTCCGAGCTCAAAGCCAATCCGAACCGTGAGGCAAGAGGTCTTGTTATTGAGGCTCAGCTTGATAAAGGTAAAGGACCGGTTGCTACCATCCTTGTTCAGAAGGGTACTCTTCATGTGGGAGACTTTATTGCCGCAGGTGCATGCAACGGTAAGGTACGTGCAATGATGGATGATAAGGGACGTCGTGTAAAAGAGGCAGGTCCGTCTACTCCGGTTGAGATCCTCGGACTTGGTGATGTTCCTAATGCAGGTGAGATCCTGATGTCCTTCGAGAGCGATAAAGAAGCCAAGAACTTTGCAGGCGCATTCGTTACAGAGAACAAGAGCCGTCTTCTCGAGGAGACCAAAGGCAAGCTTTCTCTGGATAACCTGTTTGACCAGATCCAGGCCAGCGATCTTAAGGAGCTTCCGATCATCGTCAAGGCTGATGTACAGGGATCTGTTGAGGCTGTAAAACAGAGTCTTACCAAGCTTTCCAACGAGGAAGTTATCGTTAAGGTGATCCATGGTGGCGTAGGTGCCATCAATGAGTCTGATGTCAGCCTTGCTGCAACATCCAATGCAATCATCATTGGCTTTAACGTACGTCCGGATACTACAGCAAAACAGCTTGCTGAGCAGGAGGGCGTTGACCTTCGACTTTATAAAGTCATTTATCAGGCAATCGAGGATGTAGAGGCAGCTATGAAGGGTATGCTGGATCCTGTATTCGAGGAGAAGGTTATCGGTCACGCAGAAGTTCGTCAGCTGTTCAAGGCATCCGGTGTCGGAACTATCGCAGGAAGCTATGTGCTGGATGGTACATTCCAGCGTAACTGTAAGGTTCGTATCACACGAGGTGAGGACCAGATCTTCGAGGGTGAGCTTGCATCTCTGAAGAGATTTAAGGATGATGTCAAGGAAGTTCGTGCCGGATATGAGTGCGGTCTTGTATTTAATGACTTTAATGATGTCAAAGAAGAAGATAAAGTCGAAGCATATATCATGGTAGAGGTACCAAGATAGGAGTGATTCGTAATGAGAAAAAACAGCATTAAAAATACACGTGTGAATGGTGCAGTTCAAAAAGAACTCAGCACCATCATACACAGCGAGATTAAGGACCCCAGAATTCATCCGATGACTTCTGTGACAGCTGTTGAGGTGGCACCGGATCTTAAGACCTGCAAAGCTTACATCAGTGTGCTGGGCGAGAAACAGGCCAAGGATTCCACCCTCCGGGGCTTAAAGAATGCAGAGGGCTATGTTCGGAGAGAACTGGCCAGAAGACTGAATCTCCGCAATACACCGGAGATCCGTTTTGTTCTGGATGAGTCTATTGAATATGGTGTAAATATGTCAAAGAAGATCAATGACGTAATGAGTGGGATGGAAACAGAGGAATAGGTGGAAAAAATGAAAAACATTTCAGAAATACTGGAAAATGTAAAAACCGTTGGCATTGGCGGTCACATCCGTCCGGATGGGGACTGCATTGGTTCCTGTATGGCTCTGTATCTCTATATCCGGAAATATTTTCCTGATATAGAAGCAGATGTTTATCTGGAAGACCGGAAACCTGTATTTGATTACATTGACAGAATGGATGAGGTTAAGACAGAAGCAGAAGAAGATAAGGTGTATGATCTTTTATCACCTGTGATGTCAGCGCACTGGACAGGCTTGCTGTTGCCCGGAAATATTTCGATGCAGCAAAAAAAACAGCCTGCATTGATCATCATGTGAGCAATAACGGATTTGCGGATGTCAATCATGTAAGAGGCGAGATCAGCTCTGCCAGCGAAGTTCTTTACGGACTTCTGGATTCAGACAAGATCGATCGTTCCATTGCGGTTCCTATTTATACAGGAATGGCACATGATACCGGCGTGTTCCAGTATTCTTCCACAACACCGGAAACCATGAGGATTGCCGGAGAACTGATGAAAACAGGATTTGATTTCAGCAGGATCATCGATGAGTCCTTTTACCAGAAAACATATCTTCAGAATCAGGTCATGGGACGTGTCCTGGCAGAGAGTATTCTCCTTCAGGGAGGTAAGTGTGTGGTCGGATATCTGAAAAACGGGAGATGGATTTCTACAGTGTGGAAGGAAAGGATCTGGAGGGAATCGTGAGCCAGCTCCGTCTGACTGCTGGTGTGGAGGTTGCGATCTTTATCTATGAGATGCAGACGCAACTCTTTAAAGTATCTCTCCGTTCCAATGGTAAGGTGGATGTAAGCAAGATTGCCGTATTTTTCGGAGGCGGCGGACATGTGCGTGCAGCCGGCTGTGATATGCAGGGCTCCATGTACGATGTGATCAACAACCTTACCGCTGAAATTGAAAAACAGCTTGCAGAGGAGTAAAGATAAGATCATGGACGGAATACTTGTGATCCGAAAGGAAAAAGGTTATACCTCTCATGATGTTGTTGCAAAGCTGCGTGGGATTCTCCACATGAAAAAGATCGGCCATACCGGGACTCTGGATCCGGCAGCAGAGGGAGTACTTCCTGTTGCACTGGGCAAGGGGACCCGGCTGGTGGAGCTTCTTACAGAAAAAGAAAAAACATATGAGGCGGTTTTAAGGCTGGGAGTTTCCACAGATACCCAGGACATGACCGGAGCTGTTCTTTCTGAGAAACCTGTTACCGTCACGGAAGAGGAAGTCCGTGAGGCAGTGGGATCCTTTGTGGGAGAACAGCAGCAGGTCCCTCCTATGTATTCGGCCCTGAAGGTAAATGGAAAGAAGCTTTACGAACTGGCCAGAGAAGGAAAAACCATAGAGCGTAAGCCGCGCCCTGTGGTTTTTTATGAGATAAGGATACTGGATATGGAGCTTCCGCTGGTACGCATAAGCGTTACCTGTAGCAAGGGCACCTATATCCGTACACTTTGCAATGACATCGGAGAAAAATTAGGCTGCGGCGGAGCCATGGAAGAGCTGCTTCGGACCAGGTCCGGAAATTTCACTCTGGAAGAGAGCATGACACTTTCCCAGGTGGAGGAGGCGGTTGCGATGGGACCATCGGGGAAAAGCTTGTTTCCATCGAGGATGTACTTTCCATGTATCCGGTCCTTACCTGTACACCGGAGGGAGACAGACTTCTCAATAACGGAAACCCGCTTCCGGAAGAACTGGTACAGGGAGGCAGCAGGGAAGAAAAAGTCCGGATGTATAAAAGTAGCGGAAATTTCACAGGAATATACGGCTGGGATGAAAGAAAACAGAAATACGTACCCATCCGCATGTTTTTTGTATGACACTTTATAAAAACTTGCAGGAGCAGCAGAAGATATGGAATACTTGAAGATCGACGGAGAATTTCCGCGCCTTTCAAAGAGTGCGGTGACACTTGGAAAATTTGACGGCATACACCGTGGACACCAGAAACTGGTGGAGAAGATCCTGGAACAGAAAGAAAAAGGTCTGCAGACAGTCCTTTTTTCTCTTGGCATCGGCAGTCAGATGATCTTTACAAAAGAGGAACGATGTCAGCTTCTTGAGAAAGCAGGCGTGGATGTGCTGATCGAATGTCCGCTGGATAACCGGATCCGTCATATGAAGGCGGAAACCTTTATTAAAGAGATCCTGGTGGGAGATCTTCAGGCGGAGCATGTTGCAGTGGGAGAAGATTTCAGGTTCGGGTATGAACGCAAGGGAACACCACAGCTTCTGGAGACTATGGGAAGGAAGCTTGGCTTTACTGTGGATGTTGTTCCGAAAGAAATGGAAGGCCGCAGAAAGATCAGCAGTACATTTATCCGTGAGGAACTGAAAAAGGGAAATATGGAAAAGGTTAATGATCTGCTGGGAATCCCTTTTTTTGTGGACGGTGTGATCGAACATGGAAGAGGAATGGGACATAAGGTCCTTCTTCCCACTACCAATATCGTTCCTGCAAAAGAAAAGTTGATGCCGCCAAATGGCGTTTATGATACAGTGTCCCATTTTAAGGACAGAACTTGTCGGGATCACAAACGTAGGATATAACCAACCATCGGAGAGAAATTCCTGGGTGTTGAGACCTATCTTTTGACTGTGAGGAGGATCTGTACGGAGAGCCCTGCAGAGTGGAATTCTTTCATTATTCCAGACCGGAGAAGCGCTTTTCGTCCATAGAAGCATTAAAGCAGCAGCTCCTGAAGGATGCAGAAAAGGGAAAGGCTTATTTCCGCAGTCTCGAAAAATAAAAACTTCGGGAAAAACTTTTCGAAAAAACAGTTTACAGGTCAGAAACCGTGTGCTATACTGTTCGAGGTGAAAAAAGCCAGTATTCAGAAGCCGGAGACTCCGACCACTTCTTAATACCCGGCGTTTAATTAAAATTTCAAGGAGGAAACAACAATGATTTCTAAAGAGAAGAAAACAGCGATCATGAAAGAGTATGCAAGAACAGAGGGTGACACAGGTTCACCGGAGGTTCAGGTTGCAGTTCTTACAGCAAGAATCCAGGAGCTCACAGAGCACCTTAAAACACACCACAAAGATCATCATTCCAGAAGAGGTCTTCTGAAAATGGTAGGTCAGAGACGTGGCCTTCTTGCTTATCTTAAGAAAACAGACATCGAAAGATACCGTGCACTGATTGAGAAATTAGGTTTAAGAAAATAATTGCTACGGGAGGGGCGGATGATTCCATCCGCCCCATTTTAACATGTGTGATAAACACAGACGGAATTACCGCAGGAGTGATTTCCGAGACTACTGAAAAGCCCATTTCCGGTCGAGATCTTTTTCAAAGGAAGTGGTCTTTTCAGTTGTTTCGGGCTCCTGTCAGATATTAATATAATAAGAAAAGGAGAACGAATATGTACAAAAGTTATTCCATGGAACTTGCAGGAAGAACACTGACTGTAGACATCGGACGTGTAGCAAAACAGGCCAATGGTGCTGCTCTTATGCACTATGGTGATACTACAGTCCTTGCTACTGCTACCGCATCCAAAGAGCCGAGAGAAGGGATCGATTTCTTCCCGTTAAGTGTTGAGTATGAGGAGAAGATGTATGCAGTAGGAAGATCCCGGGAGGCTTCAACAAGAGAGAGGGCAAGGCAAGCGAGCATGCGATCCTTACATCCCGTGTTATCGACCGTCCGATGCGTCCGCTGTTTCCAAAGGATTACAGAAATGACGTAACTCTGGTAGATATGGTTATGTCTGTTGATCCGGAATGCAATCCGGAGATCCCGGCTATGCTTGGTTCTTCCATTGCAACCTGTATTTCTGATATCCCATTTGACGGTCCATGCGCAACCACACAGTTGGTATGATCGACGGCGAGTTTATCATCAACCCGACACTTGCACAGAAGGCAGTTTCTGATCTTCAGCTTACGGTTGCTTCTACAAGAGAGAAGGTTATCATGATCGAGGCCGGAGCTAATGAGATCCCGGAAGATAAGATGATCGAGGCTATCTACAAGGCTCATGAAGTGAACCAGGAGATCATCAAATTCATCGACCAGATCGTAGCAGAGTGCGGAAAAGAGAAACATTCCTACGAGTCCTGTGCAGTACCTCAGGAGCTTTTTGATGAGATCAAGAAGATCGTCCTCCGGAAGAGATGGAGGTTGCCGTATTCTCTGATGACAAGCAGACACGTGAGAATAACATCAGCGAGATCACTGATAAGCTGAAAGAAGCTTTTGCAGACAATGAGGAATGGCTTGCCGTTCTCGGTGAGGCTGTATATCAGTACCAGAAGAAGACTGTCCGCAAGATGATCCTCAAAGATCATAAACGTCCGGATGGACGTGAGATCAGACAGATCCGTCCGCTGGCTGCAGAGACAGATATCATCCCGAGAGTTCATGGTTCTGCCATGTTCACAAGAGGACAGACTCAGATCTGTACCGTTACTACACTTGCTCCTCTTACAGAGGCACAGCGTCTTGACGGACTGGATGAGTTTGAGACATCCAAGAGATATATGCACCACTACAACTTCCCGTCCTACTCTGTAGGTGAGACCAAGCCTTCCAGAGGACCGGGACGTCGTGAGATCGGTCACGGAGCACTTGCTGAGAGAGCACTGGTACCGGTACTTCCTACAGAGGAAGAATTCCCATATGCAATCCGTACCGTATCTGAGACATTTGAGTCCAACGGCTCCACATCCCAGGCAAGTATCTGTGCATCTACTATGTCACTGATGGCTGCCGGTGTACCGATCAGAAAACCGGTTGCAGGTATTTCCTGCGGACTTGTTACAGGTGAAACAGACGATGATTACATCGTTCTTACAGATATCCAGGGCCTTGAGGACTTCTTCGGAGATATGGACTTCAAGGTAGCCGGAACACATGACGGAATCACAGCGATCCAGATGGATATCAAGATCCATGGTCTTACAAGACCGATCGTTGAGGAAGCGATCCGCAGAACAAAAGAGGCAAGAGAATATATCCTGACAGAAGTTATGGAGAAATGTATCGACAAGCCTCGTACAACTGTTGGGGAGTTTGCTCCGAAGATCATCCAGATCCAGATCGACCCGCAGAAGATCGGTGATGTAGTCGGACAGAGGGGAAAGACTATCAACACGATCATCGAGCGTACAGGTGTGAAGATCGACATCACAGACGACGGCGCAGTTTCTATTTGCGGAACAGACCAGAAGGGTATGGATGAAGCAAACGTATGATCGAGATCATCACTACCGAGTTTGAGGCAGGACAGATCTTTACAGGACGCGTAGTCAGCATCAAAGAGTTTGGCGCATTCCTTGAGTTTGCACCGGGCAAGGAGGGAATGGTACACATTTCCAAGATCTCCAAACAGAGGATCAACCGTGTTGAGGATGTTCTCACACTTGGCGACAAAGTTAAGGTTATCTGCCTTGGCAAGGACAAGATGGGAAGAATCAGCTTCAGCATGAAGGATGTACCGGAAGAAGCATAAATGATGAGATACCACAATATTACCAAGGACGATATGTTAAACGGAGACGGACTTCGTGTAGTGCTCTGGGTAGCCGGCTGTTCACACGGCTGCCGGGAGTGCCAGAATCCCATTACCTGGGATCCGAATGGAGGTCTGCCCTTTACGGACAGCGAGCGAGCTGAGATATTTGCAGAGCTGGACAAGGATTATATCAGCGGGATCACCTTTTCAGGAGGCGATCCTCTGCATCCTTCCAATATCGCTGAGGTAACAGCTCTTGCAAGAGAGATCAGAGAGAAGTATCCGGATAAGACGATCTGGCTGTATACGGGTTCTCTCTGGGAAGAAATCCAGCAGTACGAGATCATCCATTATCTGGATGTATGCGTGGACGGGGAATTTCAGGTGGACAAGAAAGAGGTTCGTCTGAAATGGAAAGGCTCCTCAAATCAGAGGGTGATCGATGTACAGGCGTCACTTCGTGAGAACCGTGTGGTTCTGTACACGGAGTGATCAGAGGTTTTTTTGAAATTACCTATTGGGAGTGGAACGAAAAATGAAAAGAATTGCGAAATTTCACAAGGTAAGTTTTGAACAGTTTGCAAAGGACTGGAAGGATACCTTTGAACAGTATTCAGAAGAGGAGATCCGGAATATCTACGACAGTCTGAAGCTTCCGAAGAGAGCTACGACCGGAAGTGCAGGATATGATTTTTACGCACCTGTGGATGTGACCATGAAGCCAGGTGAGATCGTAAAGATACCGACAGGTATCCGTGTAGAGATGGAAGAGGGCTGGGTCCTGAAATGTTATCCGAGAAGCGGACTGGGATTTAAATTCCGGCTGCAGTTGAATAACACCGTGGGGATCATTGACAGCGATTATTTCTTTTCCGACAACGAAGGTCATATCTTTGCCAAGCTGACTAACGATACAAGAGAAGATAAAACGATCCAGATCCCGGCAGGAACCGGTTTTATGCAGGGGATCTTTGTGGAATACGGAATCACCGTGGATGACGATGCAGATGCAGTAAGAAACGGCGGCTTCGGAAGTACCACAAAATAAAACAAAAGCCCGGAAGGCGGAGGTGTGAAGACACATACATCCGATTTCCGGGCTTGTTTTGTGTAGTTACTGCTTTCCGATAAATGCACGGTTTAGCTGAGAGGTGCGTCTGCCTCCTCGTCTGCACGTGCTTTTTCCACGACTGCGTTAAAGGCATTTGCGGCAGCGTCGTACTCTTCATCATCTTCAATGTTTGCCAGCATCGGATCGCCGTCTGCTGTGCGGGAGAAGCTGTAGAGATAAACCTCACCGGTCTCATTCTGGCCGTTTTCATCCAGTGGGAGAAGTGCGATATATTCTTTGTTCTCTACAGGGAAAATAGTAAGGATGGCACATTCTACCTCAGTATCATCATCCATAGTCAGGGTGATGGTATGATGTGCTTCATCTACCTTGCTTTCGCAGTTAGCTGTGCAGGAAGCGCAGTCGCTTGGTGCACATCCGCTTTTGTTAAATTCATCACTCATAAAAAAATCCTCCGTTCTGCTGCTGCCTGTAAATAAGAGGGCAGCTCTGCATGATATAGAGAACATTTTAACAGATATGACGTAGAACAGCAACAAAATATTTGAGAGCCTGAGAAAACTTTCAAAATATTTTTGCTTAATCCGACAATGTGAGATATAATAAAAATATGACGAAAAAATGAGGAGAAAATATAAAAATATGAAATTTATTTCCTGGAATGTAAATGGGATCCGGGCCTGTATCACCAAGGGCTTTGAGGAACGCTTTCATGAGCTGGATGCGGATATTTTCTGTCTGCAGGAGACGAAATGCCAGCAGGGACAGGTGAAACTGGAACTTCCCGGATATCATCAGTACTGGAACTACGCAAACCGCAGAGGCTATTCAGGTACAGCCATTTTTACAAAGAGGGAGCCATTGTCTGCAGTTTACGGGATCGGGATAGAGGAGCATGATAAAGAAGGACGTGTCATCACACTGGAATTCGATGAGTATTATTTTGTGACTGTATATACTCCCAACTCCCAGAGCGAGCTCCGCCGTCTGGAATACCGTATGAAATGGGAGGAGGATTTTTTGGCTTATCTTCTGAAACTGCAGGAGAAGAAACCGGTGATCTGTTGTGGCGACCTTAATGTGGCACATCAGGAGATCGATCTCAAGAATCCGAAGACCAACCGCAAAAATGCAGGCTTTACTGATGAAGAGAGAGCCTGCTTTACCAGAGCCCTCGAGAGCGGCTTTATTGATACATTCCGCTATTTTTATCCAGATAAAGAGGGTGCTTACTCCTGGTGGTCCTATCGCTTTCGTGCACGAGAGAAGAATGCCGGCTGGCGTATTGACTATTTCCTTGTTTCCCCTTCCTTGAAAGAAAAGCTTCAGGATGCGAAGATCCACGGAGAGATCATGGGATCCGATCATTGCCCGGTTGAGCTGGATATTGATCTGTGACGGATCCGGTGAAACGGATTTCCATGGATTTGAATAATAAAAAGAGAAAAGGAGGAGTTGCTTGGCAAGCCGCAGATTAGGTCGAGTGGAAAAAGGTCAGCCGCTGATACTTGGAGCCAACAAAATGGAGGGCGGTTATAATTTTGCAGTGGAGGCATCGGAGGATTCCGAAGTGTCCCTGCTTTTATATAAAAAAAGAGGAGCTGCCGCACCGGTGGAAATCGTTTTTCCAAAGGATTTCCATACAGGACGTGTGTGGGCACTGAAGCTGTGCAGTGCTTCTCTGAAGGAGTTTGAATATAATTATAAAATAGACGGTGAGATCGTGCAGGATCCGTATGCATACGGACTTCACGGGAGAGAGCATTTCGGAGTACCTTACGATCCGGAAAAGGAGGTTCGCTGTCGCTTCCTTAATGAGAATGTTTCCGGCTGGGAAAATGAAACTGCACCGGCAGTAGAATATGAAAATATGATCCTGTACAAGCTTCATGTCCGTGGTTATACGAAGCTTGCCAGAAAGATGGTTTCCCATAAGGGGACTTTTCTTGGCCTGACAGAGATGATCCCTTACTGGAAAGAACTTGGGATCAATGCCATTGACTGATGCCTGCCTATGAATTCTGTGAGGTTTCGATCAATAAACCGAAGGAAGGCAGTGAACACATCAAGACCCGTCGAAAGGAAAATGTAGTGAATTACTGGGGCTATGCATCCGGTTTCTATTTCAGCCCGAAGAGCGCTTACTGCAGCACCAGAGAACCGGAGCAGGAATTTCGGTATCTGATCCGGGAACTGCACAAGAACGGCATTGCTGTATCATGGAATTTTATTTTCCAGAGGAAACAGACAGCCTGATGGCTCTTCGAGCTTTGCAGTTCTGGAGAGATTTTTACCATGTAGATGGATTTCATGTGCTGGGAGAGGGTTTTAACCGGGAGATGCTTCTTCGGGATGGAATCCTTTCCGGAGCAAAACTGATCTTCCAGGGCTTTGATTTTGATCATTTTTACAGAGGAAAGCTTCCGGCCAGACGTTGCGGAGCGGAGAGCAATATGAATTTTCTCCAGGATATGCGCCGTTTCCTGAAAAGCGATGAAGGTATGGTGGAGGCTGCAGCATGGCATATCCGTCATAACAGCGAGAATCATGGAGTGATCAATTACATGGTCTGCCAGGACGGATTTACCATGAATGACCTGGTGAGCTACAATTATAAACATAACGAGGCCAATGGCGAAGGCAATCAGGACGGAAGCAGCTATAATTATTCCTGGAACTGCGGTGTGGAAGGCCCTACCCGTAAGGTTTCCGTCCGTCAGATGAGGGAACGCCAGATCAAAAATGCCTTTCTGATGATGCTGCTGAGTCAGGGTGTTCCCATGATCTATCACGGCGATGAATTCGGCAATTCCCAGAGCGGAAACAATAATGCCTACTGTCAGGATAATGCTACCGGCTGGACAGACTGGAAGGACCTTTCCAGAAACCAGGGACTGAGGGAATTTGTAAAGGATGCCATTGCTTTTCGTAAGGCCCATCCTGTTCTTCATATGCCGGTGGAACTGAAAGGGGTAGATTATCTGACCAAGGGGTTCCCGGATGTGTCTCTTCACGGGGAACGTGCCTGGTATCTGAGCTATGAGAATACCAGCAGGCTTCTTGGTATGATGTACTACGGAGCCTATGCAAGGGAAAAAGAGGATCTGGAGGCTGCAGAGGATGATTTTATTTACATCGGCTATAATTTCCACTGGGAAAACCGGAGCCTTGCTCTGCCCAATCTCCCGGAAGGCATGTGCTGGAAAAAAATCGCAGATACCTCTCTTCACGGAACAGGATTCTGTCTGGAGGAGGAAGAAGAATATAAAAAATCAATCGAAATAGGCCCCCGCGCCATTGTGGTATTGCTGGGCAGACAGGAGGCGGAGAAAGATGCGATCATGGCACCCGTGCTGCACTTCAGGACCATCACGAGGCATAAGCTTCTGGTGATGAAATATTGTTTTCGTATCGGGTTATATAAGCAGGGGTTGCTTCATGACCTGTCCAAATATTCCCCGACGGAATTTCTGGTAGGCTGTAAATATTATCAGGGGACAAGAAGCCCCAACAACGCAGAACGTGAGGCAACCGGCGTATCCATGTCCTGGCTGCACCATAAGGGAAGAAACAGACACCATTTTGAACATTGGGTAGACTATTCCCTTGACGGTGAGCATGTGATCATGGGAGCAGAATGCCCAGAAAATATGTGGCGGAAATGGTCATGGACCGGATCAGTGCATCCAGAAACTATCTGGGAGAGGAATATACCTATCATGAACATTGCAGTATTTTCTGAAAAGCAAGGAGAAGCTGTGGTTTATCCACCCACAGACAAAGAAAGAGCTGGAGGGACTTCTCCGGATCCTGGATAAATACGGAGAGGATAAGACCCTGTGGTATATCCGCAATGTATATCTATGTGATAACCGCGGGAAAAAAAGTGAAAAGCCCTGGGAAAAAAGCTTCGAAATCACAGATAGGGGTGTATTTTTGGCAGGTTGTCTGATATAATATTCAGATATCAGGAGGAAGAATGAATGGATACACCAACAATTGCGAAATACTATAGAGAGAAAGATCCCATGGAGCGTCTGAAGCTTCTGGAGCAGTCCATTGCAGCAGGAGAAGAACCGGAAGAAAACAGGATCCGCAAGGAACTCTGGGAGATCCGTTACAGCGATAAAGCTGAGACTGGTGATACCAGGGCAGACGGTTATCTCGGTCTCTGGATGACCATGGAGTTTAACCGGAATTCCGCTTCCAGATTCTTTGGTACAAGAAGTGCGAAGAAAGAGATAGGCAAGTATCTTAAGAAGCTGAAATTTCAGGAGCTCCAGGAAAAGGGCGGCCTTTATGAGGAGCTTCTTTACCGGGAATGCTGTCATCTGGTTCTGGTCTACATGGATCTCTGTCAGACAGATAAATCCTATAACACAACGATTTTCGGCCTGATCCACATCAAGGAGGACAGTGCGAAGGCCAAGGTCCAGAGAGACATCAGGGAAACAGCTGTGGAGCTTCCGGCTAATCTTGGAATGGAAGCTGAGCTTGGAATCATCACAAGAGCTGCCAGAGAGATCTACAGGCAGTATTATCCCAACGAAGGAAACATTTAGGAGGCCGGAGAGCTTCCGTTTCAGGCTGTCTGACTACTCAGGCAGCCTTTTGTTGCCATGCATCCGATAAAATATTCTGAGATTTTTTGAACGAAGATCCATGTCGGGTGTGAAGAGAAACATTCAGGAGGTACTATTTTATGAATCCCAATCATCTGAACGCATATGAAGTCCTGAAGGAAGAGGAGCTTCAGGATATTCATTCAAAGGATGGCTTCTGAGACACAAAAAACAGGAGCCAGAGTGATGCTCATCGAGAATAGTGATGAGAATAAGGTTTTTAACATTGCATTCCGTACACCGCCGAAAAACAGCACAGGTGTTGCTCATATATTGGAACACAGCGTACTGTGCGGCTCCAGGGAATTTCCGCTTAAGGATCCTTTTGTGGAGCTGGTAAAAGGTTCTCTTAATACCTTCCTTAATGCCATGACCTATCCGGATAAGACCTGCTACCCGGTAGCAAGCTGTAATGACCGGGATTTCCAGAATCTGATGCATGTATATCTGGATGCGGTATTCTATCCGAATATTTACAAAAAAGAAGAGATCTTCCGTCAGGAAGGCTGGAACTACCATCTGGAGAAAAAAGAAGGCCCGCTGAAATACAACGGTGTCGTTTACAATGAAATGAAGGGTGCTTTTTCCTCACCGGATGATGTTCTGGAGAGAGAGATCATGAATTCGCTGTTCCCGGATACAACCTATGGCTGTGAGTCCGGCGGAGATCCTGTAAATATTCCGGATCTCAGCTATGAGGAATTTCTGGATTTCCACAGACAGTACTATCATCCGTCCAACAGCTTTATCTATCTCTACGGAAACATGGATATGGAGGAGAAACTAGAATTTCTTGACAGCCATTATCTGTCTGCCTTTGATTCTCTTGTCATTGATTCCGAGATCCGGGATCAGGAAGCCTTTGCTCAGGTAAAGGACATCCAGAAGTCTTATCCGGTATCAGAGGATGAGGGAGAAGAGGATAACACCTATCTTTCCTACAATATGGTTGTGGGTGAAGCGGCAGATATCAACCTGAGTCTTGCTTTCGAGGTTTTGGATTATGCTCTCTTAAGCGCACCGGGTGCACCACTGAAGCAGGCACTTCTGGATGCAAAGATCGGCAAAGATATCTACGGCTCCTTTGAGGACGGTATCAAGCAGACCTATTTCTCCATTGTGGCAAAGGGAGCAAACTTAAGTCGGAAAGAGGAATTCATAAAGGTGATCCGTGACACTCTCACAAAGATCGCAGAGGATGGAATTGATAAAAAGGCAGTAACAGCCGGAATCAATTACTATGAATTCGTTTCCGCGAAGCAGATTTTTCTTCCTATCCGAAGGGGCTGATGTATGGCCTGGATATTTTAAGCAGCTGGCTTTATGATGATACGAAGCCGTTCTGTGAGGTGCAGCTTCTGGAGGGCTTTGAGTTCCTTAAGAAAGCCCTGGAAGAGGGATATTTTGAGGAGCTGATCCGGAAATATCTTCTGGGCAACACTCATGGTGCGATCCTTTCCCTGGTACCGGAGAAGGGCCTTGCAGCAAAGAGGGATAAGGAACTGGAAGAAAAGCTGGAGAATTACAGAAAGAGCCTTTCTGATGAAGAGCTTACCCGGATGGTAGAGAATACCAAAGCGCTGGAGGCTTATCAGGAAGCGGAGGAAGCTCCGGAAGCGCTGACCTGCATCCCCATGCTCTCCAGAGAAGATATCAAAAAGAGATCACAGGGCTGACAAACGAGGAGCACCATGTGGAGGACAGCTTGTTTCTGTATCATGATGTGTGCACCAATGGTATCGGTTATGCGGATCTTCTTTTTGAGATCCATGACTTTGATGTTGATACAGTCCATTATCTGGGACTTCTGAAATCTGTGCTTGGTGCAGTGGATACGGAGAATTACACTTATGGCGAGCTGTTTAATGAAGTGAATGCGAGAACCGGCGGTATTGCCTATGGGATAGAGGTTTTTGATGATGCCCAGGATACCGATGCATTCCGTGCCATGTTTGCCGTAAGAGGAAAAGCGTTATATCCGGAGATGGATTTCATGTTTTCCATGATCCGGGAGGTTCTTACAACTTCGAAGCTGGATGACACCAAACGTCTCTACGAGATCATTGCCAGAGTGAGATCCAGAGCCCAGGCCAGCCTTGCAAGTGCAGGCCATTCCACCGCCGTTCTCCGTGGTGCCTCCTACGCATCTCCGATGGCGGCATTCCAGGATGAGATGGCAGGAATCGGATATTATCAGTTATCGAAAAACTGGAGAAGGATTTTGACAGCTGCAAGGATGAGATCGTGAAAAATCTCCGTAAGGTGATGGAAGAGGTACTTCGTCCGGAGAATTTCTGTGTAAGCTATACCGGAGAGAGAGAATCTCTGGATGTAGTAAAAGCACAGGCTGCCGGGATCAAAAAAGTCTTGTTTAACGGACAGAAGCCGGAGTCTGTGAAGCAGGCCCCCTGCATAAAGAAAAACGAAGCCTTCAAGACCTCCGGCCAGGTCCAGTATGTGGCACAGAACGGAAACTTCCGCAAAAAAGGCCTGGAGTATACCGGTGCACTGGAGATCCTGAAAGTGATCTTAAGCTACGATTATCTCTGGATCAACCTTCGTGTAAAGGGTGGAGCGTATGGCTGCATGAGCGGCTTTAAGAGAAACGGAGAGAGCTTCCTGGTATCCTACCGTGATCCCCATCTAAAGAGAACCCTGGAAGTATACCAGGGAGTGCCGGATTATATCCGTGCCTTTGAGGCAGACGAGCGTGAGATGACAAAATATATCATCGGAACGATCAGCAACAAGGATGTGCCGAGAACTCCGCAGATGCAGGGAAGTATCTCAAAAACCGCATATTTCTCCAATGTTACAGAGGATATGCTCCAGAAGGAAAGAAATCAGATCCTCGGAGCGCAGAAGGAGGATATCCAGAAACTGGCAGCTCTTGTAGAAGCAGTACTTTCCGATGATCAGATCTGCGTAGTAGGAAGTGAGACTGCAATAGAGAAGGCGGAAGATGTATTCATGGAAGTGAAGCCACTGATCGGCTGATGAGAAACAAAGCCTGCTGTCTGTTAAATGGGATAGCAGGCCGTGAAAGAATTATGAGAGGATAAAGAATGGATAACAATTTTAGATCAGGCTTTGTTGCGATCATCGGAAGACCGAATGTTGGAAAATCCACGCTGATGAACCATCTTATCGGACAGAAGATCGCCATCACATCAAACAAGCCACAGACAACCAGAAACAAGATACAGACTGTGTATACCTGTGATGAGGGACAGATCGTATTTTTGGACACACCGGTATCCACAAGGCAAAAAACAAGCTTGGAGAATACATGGTACAGGTTGCGGAGAGAACCCTGAAGGAAGTAGATGCCATTATGTGGCTGGTGGAGCCGTCCACATTCGTAGGTGCGGGAGAGCGCCACATTGCCGAGCAGCTGCAGAAGGTTGGAGTTCCTGTGATTCTCATCATCAACAAGATCGATACGGTAAAAAAAGAAGAGCTTCTTCCTGCGATCGATACCTACCGTAAGATCTGTGATTTTGCAGAGATCATTCCCTGCTCTGCCCTCCGCGGAAAAAACACACAGGATATCATTCCAAGTATTTTCAAATATCTTCCGTACGGACCGATGTTCTATGATGAGGATACAGTTACCGACCAGCCTCAGCGCCAGATCGCTGCAGAGATCATCCGTGAGAAGGCTCTGCATGCACTGGATGAGGAGATTCCTCACGGGATTGCCGTTGCCATCGACCGGATGAAGAAACGCCCGGGAAGAAGCAACATCATAGATATTGATGCGACCATCATCTGCGAGCGTAATTCCCATAAAGGCATCATCATCGGAAAACAGGGTGCCATGCTGAAAAAGATAGGAAGCAATGCTCGCTATGAGCTGGAGCGTATGCTGGAAGCAAAGGTAAACCTAAAGCTCTGGGTCAAGGTGACTAAGAACTGGAGAGACAGTGATTTCCTGATCAAGAACTTTGGATATGATAAGAAAGAAATCTGAAAATGAGTGATCTGATTACCGTACAGGGAGTGGTGCTTTCTGCCATGCCGGTAGGGGATTATGACAAGCGGATCGTCCTTCTCACAAGAGAGAGGGGGAAGATCTCCGCTTTTGCCAAGGGAGCGAGACGGCAGAACAGTCCGTTCATGGCAGCAGCTAACCCGTTTGTATTCGGAAGCTTTACTCTTTATGAGGGAAGGACAAGCTATAATCTGAACCAGGTCAGCGTGCAGCATCATTTTGTGGAGCTGGCCACCCGGCAGCCAGGGGTTTACTATGGATATTATTTTCTGGAGCTGGCAGATTATTTTGGCAAAGAGGGAACGGATGAGAAGGAGATGATGAATCTTCTCTATGTGACCATCAAAGCCATTTTGAATCCTCATATAGAAGACCGGCTGGTGCGCTGTATCTATGAACTGCGGACTATGGTGATCCAGGGCGTGATGCCGCAGCTGTTCCAGTGTGCGGGCTGCGGGAGAGAGCTTACGGAGGAAGAAACCGGAGAACTTTATTTCTCCCAGGACGAGCATGGGATCCTGTGTGCGGACTGCAGCAGGATGGCCATGGACAGGAAACGGATCTCAGCGGCTGCCTGTATGCCATGCGCTACATAGCCGTGTCCCCCCTGGCAAAGCTGTATACATTTACAGTGCGGGATGATGTGCTGCGGGAACTGGAACGCCACATTTACCGGTATACGGAGCTGAATACAGACAAGCGGTTTAAAAGTCTGGAGATCCTGGAATTGATGAGATAGATCACTGCCGGCTGCGGAATAACCGTAACGATTTATTTTTCAAAAGCAGGACAGGATGCAATGCATATGGAAATATCCTTGAAAAATCATGAGGATACTAGTATAATAAGACCAAAAAATGTAAAAAAGCAGCTTTTTCCGGAGCTTTCCGGATCGCATTTGGCGGTACAGCTGCAAGTCAAGAGGAGAGAAATCATGGAAAAGACAATGGAAAAGATCGTAGCTCTTGCAAAAGCCAGAGGATTTGTATACCCGGGTTCCGAGATCTACGGCGGCCTGGCAAACACATGGGATTACGGAAATCTCGGTGTAGAGCTTAAAAATAACGTAAAACGTGCATGGTGGCAGAAATTCATTCAGGAGTCTCCGTACAATGTAGGTGTTGACTGCGCGATCCTTATGAACCCGCAGACATGGATCGCTTCCGGACATCTTGGAGGATTTTCTGATCCTCTTATGGACTGTAAAGAGTGCCACGAGCGTTTCCGTGCAGATAAGCTCATTGAGGACTTTTGTGCAGAGCATGACATTGCCATTGAGGGAAGTGTGGATGCATGGTCCCAGGAGAAGATGATGGATTTCATCAAAGAACACGAGGTAGGCTGCCCGAGCTGTGGTAAACACAACTTCACAGATATCCGTCAGTTCAACCTGATGTTCAAGACATTCCAGGGTGTTACCGAGGATGCCAAGAATACTGTATATTTAAGACCGGAGACTGCCCAGGGTATTTTCGTAAACTTCAAGAACGTACAGAGAACATCCCGTAAAAAGATCCCGTTTGGTATCGGACAGATCGGAAAATCCTTCCGTAATGAGATCACACCGGGTAACTTCACATTCCGTACCCGTGAGTTCGAGCAGATGGAGCTTGAGTTCTTCTGTGAGCCGGATACAGATCTTGAGTGGTTTGCATACTGGAAGAAGTTCTGCCTTGACTGGCTGAGTGCTCTCGGACTTAAGGATGATGAGGTTCGTTACCGTGATCATGATAAGGAAGAGCTGAGCTTCTACAGCAAGGCTACCACAGATGTGGAATTCCTTTTCCCATTCGGATGGGGCGAGCTCTGGGGAATCGCTGACAGAACAGATTATGACCTGACACAGCATCAGAATGTATCCGGCCAGGATCTCACATACTTTGATGATGAGAAGAAACAGAAATATATCCCATACGTTATCGAGCCATCACTTGGAGCAGACCGTATGTACTTGCTTTCCTCTGCAGCGCTTACGATGAGGAAGTTCTGGATGAAGAGAAGAACGATGTCCGTACAGTCCTTCATTTCCATCCGGTACTTGCACCGGTTAAGATCGGTGTGCTTCCGCTTTCCAAGAAGCTTAACGAGGGTGCTGAGAAGATCTACCAGCAGCTTTCCAAGAAGTACAATTGTGAGTACGATGACCGTGGAAATATCGGTAAACGTTACCGCAGACAGGATGAGATCGGTACTCCGTTCTGTATCACTTATGACTTCGAGTCTGAGAATGACGGTGCAGTTACAGTCCGTGACCGTGACACTATGGAGCAGGTACGTGTGAAGATCGATGAGCTTGATGCATACTTTGCTGATAAATTTACATTTTAAGTAATACATTTTTTAATAAAAAACCTCCGGCTATTTTCTGGCCGGAGGCTTTTTTTCAATAAGTCTGTTTTTCATCCGCCAGTTTCTTGGCGACATTCCGTATACATTTTTGAAAGCCCGGGAAAATGCAGCTGATTGGGATATCCGACTGCATTTCCGATATCTGCGATAGACAGGGCTGTGATCTTAAGAAGTTCTGCAGCTTTGGTCATGCGATAGCTGATCAGGAATTCCTGGGGAGAACGTCCGATGGTGTCGTGGAAGATCTTACCGAAGTAGCTTCGGTTCAGGCCGCAGCAGGCTGCGATATCCTCAATGGAAATATCATTCTGGAAATTCTGTTCAATAAAAGAGAGCGCCTCCTTGATATAAAAATCACGGATACTTCCATCCTGTTTCATGCGGACAGTTTCAGTAGAGCGCATAAAGTAATCCAGAAAAAGCCAGGTATGTCCGATAAGATGAAAGGGTGATTCCTGGGAATTATGGCTGATATAAAGCATTTCCTCCATCATTTTCTGGCGGAGATCTGCAGAGTGGCTGTGATAGACGGATGGTCCGGACTTAAACCTGCAGTTTCCACGATCTCTTTTGCCCGGAGCCCGTCAAATTCCACCCAGGTGTACTCCCATGGAAAGTCGGTATCTGCAATGTAGGTGTTGATCTGACCGGGAAAAAGCATGAAACCCTGGCCGCTTTTTACCTGATAGGTGATGGTCTCTCCTGCGGAATTGTCTGCCATCAGAGTTCGGTACCGGAGATCACATAATGAAAAATATAATGGTTTCGTGCGGCCGGGCCGAATGAATGTGCCGGAGCGCAGTGCTCCCAGCCGTATTGGTATAGTCCGATATCAACAAAGTTTCATTTGGAAAAACGGAGAAGAGAAGGTCATTCATATTTTTATCCTTTAGGCGTATGATTTTGTCTGGTTTCAGTAACATTATATATTAAAACAGCAGGGAACTTCAACATATGTATAAAAATGCAATTACAAAAACAGCCTGTAAAATATACTAAAAAGAGAAGGATAATCGATAAAACTTTGTGAGAAAATTAAGTTTCTCGAGAAACTTGTTGATTTTCGATAAATTCGGAATATACTAATTTTAGATAAAAGTAGTGATATAGGCGTAAAATATATCAAAATGCTAGATGACTTTAATGAAGACAGAGAAAAATTGCATTTTGGTATAAAACAAGAAAAACACTGCTATTTATGCAAGCATAAAGCTATGTTAAAATAGTTTTCAGAAAAAAGAAACCAGAGAATAAGTATTGGAGAACCCGGATAGCCATATCAGTTAAATGGGTGATATCCGACTTATCAAATAAAAGGAAAAGGAAGGAGCATTACAAGATGCGCAACAGAAGTAAATGGATCCTCTGTATGGGACTTGCCTTTACCATGCAGCTTCCGTTACATTGAGCGGATGCGGCACAGGTAAAAAGGACAGCGGAAAGACAGAGATCGAACTTGTGCAGTATAAACCGGAAGCGGTTAAGGCATTTGAAAAACTGGAAGAAAAATTCAATGCCACTCATGATGATATCCATCTTACCATCGAATCACCAAACGATGCTATGACTGTATTGAAGACAAGATTTATCCGTGAGGATAATCCGGATATCATTGGAATCGGAGGCGATGTTAACTTTTCCAATTTTATTGATTCTGATATGCTGATGGATATTTCCGATTATCAGGGACTGGATTCGATCAAAGATGCATATAAAGAAATTGATAAAGCGCTGGAATTCGTTCCGGAAGACGGAGTCTATGCGGTTCCTTACGTGGCCAATGCCGCCGGAATCCTTTACAATCGTGAGCTTTTCAAGGAGCATGGCTGGCAGATCCCGACTACATGGGATGAATTTATGAGCCTTTGCCAGAAAATTCAGGATGCAGGTATCCAGCCGCTTTATTTCGGATTTAAAGATACCTGGACCTGTCTTGCACCGTGGAATTCTATTGCGGTAGATCTTGCACCAGCCGATGTATGCCGCCAGGTAAACCAGGGAAACACTACTTTTGCAAAAGAGTATAAGGAAGTAGCAGACCGTATGCTGGAGCTTATCCAGTATGGACCGGATGATCCCTTTGCCTATGATTACAATGGAGCCTGCACCGCTTTTGCAAAAGGGGAGGCTGCCATGTATCCCATCGGAAGCTATGCGATCCCGCAGATCCAGAGTGTAAATCCGGATATGGATATTGATTCTTTTGTAACACCGGCAAGCAATGATCCGTCAGAAAACAAACTGAATTCCGGAGTTGACCTTCAGTTCTGTGTGATGGATGACTGTGAGAATAAGGAAGCTGCATATGAAGTGCTGGATTTCCTTCTTGAGGATGAGAATATACAGACATATCTGGATGACCAGAAGGCAGTTCCCTGTAAAGAGGGTGATTTCACACTTCCTTCTACGCTGGATGGTATGAAGGAATACATAGAAGAGGGAAGGATGGCCGACTACCAGGATCATTATTATCCTACAGAGATGGCTGTGGATGCACAGATCCAGACCTTCCTGATGAAAAAGGATAAAGATGCATTCCTGAAAAAATTTGATACAGACTGGACAAGATATAACCGTGACATTATCCGTAAGTACAGGACTATGAGGAGAAGAACGGGGAAGGAGAGAACTGATCATGGGAAAAAAATCTATGAGTGGAAGAAAGCTGACCTTTCTTCTGATCACCATTCCGATCGTGGCATTATTTTTCTGCTTTAACACACTGCCTCTGATCAAGGGTGTGATCTACAGCTTTACAAACTTTAAAGGCTATGGAAGCTATGACTGGGTAGGACTTCGAAACTATAAGGATCTTTTTACAGACAGCCGTGTTGGCGGTTCCTATCTGTTTACCTTTAAGCTGGCCATCGTGGCAACTATCGTAACGAATGTATCAGCCTGATCCTGGCACTTGGACTGAACAGCAAGATCCGTTTCAAGAGTGCACTGCGTGGAGCTTATTTTATTCCTAATGTACTTGGCGCACTGGTCGTAGGATATATTTTCAATTATTTCTTTACATATATCCTGCCTGCATTCGGAAAGATGGTCGGAAATAAAACATTGTCTTCCAGCATGCTTTCCAGTACGAGCCTGGCATGGGTTGCCATCGTGATCGTGTGTGCATGGCAGTCCATTGCAATGAATACGATCATCTACATTTCCGGTCTTCAGACAGTGCCGGAGGATGTATACGAGGCAGGCGCTATTGACGGTGCTACCGGATTCAGTAAGTTCCGTTACCTGACATTCCCGCTGATCGTTCCGTTTTTCAGCATCAACATGGTTCTCTGTGTGAAAAACTTCCTGATGGTATTTGATCAGATCATGGCTTTGACAAAGGGTGGTCCTGCACAGAGTACAGAATCTATTTCTTACCTGATCTATAACAATGGTATGAGTGGAGGACAGTTTGGATTCCAGAGTGCCAATGCGGTTATATTCTTTATTGTGATCGTGATCATTTCTGCAGTGCAGTTGACTATCACAGGGAAAAAGGAGGAGCAGCTGTAATGAAAACGAAAGTAAGAGAAAAAGCGAACTGGCCGGTAACGATCCTTCTGATCCTTGGCCTTATCACAGTGGTATTTCCGCTTTATATGACAATTGTGATCGCATTCAAGCAGCCGACAGAGATGACCAACAGTGTAGCCGGGATCCTGTCTCTGCCAGAGAAATTCAGTCTTGCCAATTTCAGGGAAGCTATGGAGGTAACAGACTTCTGGCATTCTCTTGGAAACAGTGTATTGATCACTGTGATCACAGTGGTTCTTGCTATTGTAATTCATTCACTTTTAGGTTATGCTATAGCCAGAAACAAGAGAAGTAAATTTTATAAATTTATCTATCTCTATGTAGTGAGCGGTATGTTTGTTCCGTTTGCTATCCTGATGATGCCGCTTGTAAAGCAGACTGCTGAGATGGGCCTTGATAACAAAGTCGGTGTGATCATTCTTTACACGGTATTTTATATGCCTATGAACGTGCTTCTTTATTCCGGATATCTGACAAACATTCCAATGGCCCTTGAGGAGGCTGCCTGTGTGGATGGAGCCAGCACCTGGAAAACATATTGGAAGATCATCTTTCCGATCATGAAGCCGATGCATGCCACAGTGGCAGTTCTGACAGCACTTGGAACCTGGAATGATGTTATGACTCCACTGGTTATCATGTCCGGATCTACGGGTGGAACCACATTGCCCCTGGCACAGCTGAATTTCCAGACTCAGTTCGGAACAAACTATAACCTTGCGTTTGCCTCTTATCTGCTGGCACTGCTTCCGATCCTTCTGTTTTATCTGATCTGCCAGAAGCACATTTTAAATGGTGTTGTAAACGGTGCCGTAAAATAAAAACACAAGAAAAAGGAGGATTCACATATGGGAATCATCTACTGCGAGAAAGACAGAACGTTTACCCTACAGACAAAAGAGACTACATATCAGATGCAGGTGGATCAGTACGGATTTCTTCTTCATCTCTATTATGGTAAAAAGGCAGAAGGCTGCATGGATTATCTTCTGACCTACTATGACAGAGGATTTTCCGGAAATCCCTATGATGCGGGAACAGACAGAACCTATTCCATGGACTCTCTTCCACAGGAGCTTTCCTGCTACGGAAACGGAGATTTCCGCAGTGCATCACTGATGCTGGAAAACGGTGACGGAAGCATGAGCTGTGATATGCGTTACAAGAATTATACTATCCGTGACGGTAAATACAGCCTTCCGGGGCTTCCGGCGGTTTATGCAGATAATGATGAGGCACAGACTCTGGAGATCGTACTGGAGGATCCGGCTACCGGCGTGGAGGCCATGCTTCTTTACGGTGTACTTCCGGAACTGGATATCATTACAAGAAGTGTCTATATCCGCAATCAGAGCAGTGAGAAGATCTATGTGAACAAGGTGATGTCCGCAGAACTGGATTTTCTTTACGGAGATTATGACCTGCTTACTTTTTACGGAAGACATGCCATGGAGCGGAATCTGCAGAGAGTACCGGTGGCTCATGGAAGTCAGATGATCGGCAGTGTCCGTGGCACATCCAGCCATCAGTATAATCCGATGATGATCCTGGCGGAGAAGGACACAACAGAGGATCATGGAGGCTGCTATGCTATGTCCTTTGTATATAGTGGAAATTTCCAGGGTGAGGTTCTTAAAGATCAGTACAATCAGACAAGAATGCTCCTTGGTGTACAGGAGGAGTGCTTCCGGTATCCGCTGGAAGCCGGGGAGACCTTCTATGCACCTGAGGTGATCTTAAGCTACACAGATCAGGGAATGAACCGTCTTTCTCAGAATCTGCACAGTTGCATCCGTCATCATATCTGCCGTGGTAAATATAAGACAGAGGTTCGTCCGGTGCTGGTAAACAGCTGGGAGGCAGCATATTTTGATTTTACAGGGGAGACTTTATATAATCTGGCAAAAGAGGCAAGGAGCCTTGGTATCGATATGCTGGTTCTGGATGACGGCTGGTTTGGAAAACGTGACGATGACAACAGTGGTCTTGGGGACTGGTATGTCAATGAGAAGAAGCTTGGAGAGACTCTCGGCGGACTGGTAAAAAGAGTCAATGACCTCGGAGTGAAATTCGGTATCTGGATCGAGCCTGAGATGATCTCTGAGGACAGTGATCTTTACCGTGAGCATCCGGACTGGGCACTTACGATTCCGGGAAGAAAACCAGTGAGATCCAGAAATCAGCTGGTACTTGATTTTTCCAGAAAAGAAGTTGTTGATGGAATCTTCGGACAGATCAGTGCGGTATTGGATAATGCCAATATTGAGTACGTTAAATGGGATATGAATCGAAGCCTGATGGATGTTTTTTCCGTAATGACCAAGGATCAGGGACGTGTAATGTATGATTATGTCCTGGGATTGTACGATTTTCTGGACCGTATGGTGAACCGTTATCCGGATCTTCTGATCGAGGGCTGTAGCGGCGGCGGCGGAAGATTTGACGCAGGTATGCTGTATTACACACCGCAGATCTGGTGCAGCGACAACTCCGATGCTATTGACAGGCTTCGGATCCAGTATGGCACTTCCTTCGGATATCCGGTATCGGCCATGGGAGCACATGTATCTGCAGTGCCGAACCATCAGACAGGAAGGATCACTCCGTTACATACCAGAGGTGTGGTTGCTATGTCCGGAACCTTCGGCTACGAGCTGGATCTTCTGAAGCTGACTGAGGAAGAAAAAGACGAGGTCCGCAGCCAGATCGGGGAATTCCGTAAATATGCGCCACTGCTCCAGAACGGACGGTACTATCGCCTGACAGATCCGTTTAAGAGTGAGGTCTGTGCATGGGAGATCGTTGGAAATTCTCAGGAAGAAGTTCTGCTCAATGTTGTCATGGAGGAGATCCATGGAAATATGACTGTGAATTATGTGCAGCTTCGCGGCCTTGATGAGAGTGCACTTTATAAGGAACAGACTACCGGCAGGATCTATTCCGGAGCTGCTCTGATGCATGGTGGAATGCCGCTTCCTGCAGAGTTTGGGGAGTACAGAGCTTATCAGTATCATTTTGTGAGAGAATAAGAGCGTATTGAGACAGTAAGATAAATAAAAGGATCCGTCATACAGACAGCTGAAAAAGCCGATGTATGGCGGATCTTTTTTTTTATCATAGCTCAGTGTACGGTGATCTGATAGCTCTTGATAAATTCCTCATCCGGTTTCAGCACATTGATATTTGCTTTTTCGGAAAGAGGCTTTTCAAAACCACAGTCATCACAGCGTCCCATCACGGCTCCAGGCATACGAAGGGAGCACCGGGTACGGACCAGATACCGAAATTCGGGAAGCCCTCACTGGTAAGTGTCAGATATGGAGTTCCGTCCGGGAAGAGGATACCGGCCTTTTGGATCTGGCCGTTATCAAAAACAAGAGCGTCTTTATCAAACATGTGAGGAGCAATGGAACAGGTTCCGTTTTCAAGGGAAAGTGTATGTGGCTCGTCAGCAAGGACTGTTCCTACAGACGTATCGATAAGGAGATAGGTAAGAGTGTCCAGGCCTTCAAAAGCAAGACGGTAATCACTCTGGGATTCGCCTTCACGTACCGGAACACGGAATGCCGGATGGCCGCCGATGGTAAAATACATAGTTTCAGAATCATTATTAACTACTTCCCAGCATACTTCCAGGTCGTGCTTCTTCAGAGTGTAGGTGATCTTCAGAGCGAAAGCAAACGGATAAACCTTCAGGGTTTCTTCAGAGGACTTAAGGACAAAGGAAAGGGAAGTATCGGTGATATCCGTGCAGATAAAATCGCTGTCTCTTGCAAAGCCGTGCTGGCTGGAAGGATATTCCTTTCCGTTCAGACGCCAGATATCTTTGTAGTTACGTCCCACGTTGGGAAAAAGTACAGGCGCATGGCGTTTCCAGTAAGCCGGATCTGCCTGCCAGAGGATCTCCCTGTCATTAGTCTTGTCATAGATGCCGGTGAGTTCAGCACCGTGATCGGAAACGGAAATCTTAAGAAAGCTATTTTCAATCGTTCGTGTCATGATAAACCTCCTGTATGACAGCATTCGGGTAATATTACCTCGGAATTGCTGCATGTTTTTTTCTATTTTAGCACATTTTTCAGATGATAACGAGAAAAATACAATCTGTGAAAAATATAACTGGAAAATCTGTCATATTTCACAAGAGAAATTGCTGTTTTTTGGAAGAATAACCTTGACTAATGAAGGATAAATCTATAAAATAATTATGTGCGTAGAAAACATACATTTTTTATGTTTTAAAGAACAATAATTAGGAGGAAAATGTAAAATGGCAAAATGGGTTTACATGTTTACAGAAGGTAATGCTACTATGAGAAATCTTCTGGGCGGCAAAGGTGCCAACCTTGCTGAGATGACAAACCTCGGTCTTCCTGTACCGCAGGGCTTCACAATCACAACAGAGGCCTGCACACAGTACTACGAGGATGGCAGATCCATCAACGATGAGATCATGGCTCAGATCATGGAAGCAATTACCAAGATGGAAGGAGTTACCGGTAAGAAATTCGGTGACAAAGAAAATCCTCTGCTTGTATCCGTTCGTTCTGGTGCGAGAGCATCTATGCCAGGTATGATGGACACAATCCTCAACCTTGGTTTAAATGAAGAAGTTGTTAACACTCTTGCTGAGAAATCCGGCAATGAGCGTTGGGCTTGGGACTGCTACAGAAGATTCATCCAGATGTACTCTGACGTAGTTATGGAAGTTGGTAAGAAATACTTCGAGGAGCTCATCGATGAGATGAAAGCTAAGAGAGGTGTTAAGCAGGACGTTGAGCTTACAGCTGCTGACCTGCATGAGCTTGCTGACCAGTTCAAAGCTGAGTATAAATCCAAAATCGGTTCTGATTTCCCAACTGATCCGAAGGAGCAGCTGGTAGGCGCAATCAAAGCCGTATTCCGTTCCTGGGACAACCCACGTGCGAACGTATATCGTCGTGACAACGATATCCCATATTCCTGGGGTACAGCTGTTAACGTACAGATGATGGCATTCGGTAACATGGGTGATGACTGTGGTACAGGTGTTGCCTTCACACGTGACCCTGCTACAGGTGCTAACGGTCTGTTCGGTGAGTTCCTTACCAATGCACAGGGCGAGGACGTAGTTGCTGGTGTTCGTACACCTATGCACATCTCCGAGATGGAGCAGAAGTTCCCGGAAGCATTCGTACAGTTCAAACAGGTTTGCGAGACTCTTGAGAAACATTACAGAGACATGCAGGATATGGAGTTTACTGTAGAGCATGGTAAACTGTATATGCTTCAGACACGTAATGGTAAGAGAACTGCACAGGCTGCTCTTAAGATCGCTTGTGACCTCGTTGATGAGGGAATGAGAACTGAGGAAGAGGCTGTTGCAATGATCGATCCTCGTAACCTTGATACACTTCTTCATCCGCAGTTCGATGCAGCTGCTCTTAAAGCTGCTACACCGATGGGTAAAGGTCTTGGTGCTTCTCCAGGAGCTGCTTGCGGTAAGATCGTATTCTCTGCAGAGGACGCTGTTGAGTGGGCTGCAAGAGGAGAGAAAGTTGTTCTTGTTCGTCTTGAGACATCCCCAGAGGATATCACAGGTATGAAAGCTGCTCAGGGTATCCTGACAGTTCGTGGTGGTATGACATCTCACGCAGCTGTAGTTGCTCGTGGTATGGGATCCTGCTGTGTATCCGGATGCGGCGATATCGCTATGGATGAGGAGAACAAGAAATTCACACTTGCTGGTAAAGAGTTCCATGAAGAGATGCAATCTCCATTGATGGTACAACAGGTAACATCTATGACGGACTTATCCCGACTGTAGATGCTAAGATCGCTGGTGAGTTCGGACGTATCATGGGATGGGCTGACAAGTACAGAACAATGAAAGTTCGTACAAACGCTGATACTCCTGCTGATGCTAAGAAAGCTCGTGAGCTTGGTGCAGAGGGAATTGGTCTTTGCCGTACAGAGCATATGTTCTTTGAGGGCAACAGAATTGATGCATTCCGTGAGATGATCTGCTCTGAGACAGTAGAGGAGAGAGAAGCAGCACTTGCTAAGATCCTTCCGGAGCAGCAGGGAGACTTCGAGAAACTCTATGAGGCACTTGAAGGAAATCCTGTAACAATTCGTTTCCTTGATCCGCCACTTCATGAGTTCGTTCCTACAGAGGAAGAGGACATCAAGAAACTGGCTGACGCTCAGGGCAAGACTGTAGAGCAGATCAAGACAATCATCGCTTCCCTTCACGAGTTCAACCCGATGATGGGACATCGTGGATGCCGTCTTGCTGTTACTTATCCAGAGATTGCTAAGATGCAGACAAGCGCTGTTATCCGCGCAGCTATCAACGTTAAGAAGAATCATCCGGATTGGAACATCAAACCGGAGATCATGATTCCGCTTGTTGGTGACATCAAAGAGCTTAAATATGTTAAGAAATTCGTTGTAGAGACAGCAGATGCTGAGATCAAAGCAGCAGGTTCTGACCTTGAGTACGAGGTTGGTACTATGATCGAGATCCCGAGAGCAGCTCTTACAGCTGATGATATCGCTAAAGAGGCTGACTTCTTCTGCTTCGGTACAAACGACCTTACACAGATGACATACGGATTCTCCCGTGATGATGCTGGTAAGTTCCTTAACGCATACTATGATGCTAAGATCTTCGAGAACGATCCATTTGCTAAGCTTGACCAGACAGGTGTCGGCAAACTTATGAAGATGGCTATCGAGCTTGGAAAACCGGTTAACCCGAAACTTCACGTAGGTATCTGCGGTGAGCACGGTGGAGATCCGTCTTCCGTAGAGTTCTGCAACGAGATCGGACTTGACTATGTATCCTGCTCACCGTTCCGTGTACCGATCGCTCGTCTTGCAGCAGCACAGGCAGCAATCGCTAAGAAGAACGCATAAGTAAGAATATATTTCAGGCTGAAGTTTCAATCTGAGCATATATAAAGCTTCTGGCAGTCTGTAGAAATACAGATTGTCAGAGGCTTTTTTTTCTTTATGATATTTTTTGAAGTATTCCGACGGTTTACGAAAAATAGGATTCATGGTATCATGAAAGAAACAGGGCAGATAAAGCCGGAGGATAAGGAGAATTTTATGAATCAGGAATCACAGACACCTCATAAGAGACGTGTACGATATAAAGGAAAATATCCGAAGAAATTCGAGGAGAAATATAAAGAGCTTCAGCCTGAAAAGTATAAGGATACCATTGAACATGTGATCAGCAAGGGAAACACACCGGCTGGAATGCATATTTCCATTATGGTAAAAGAGATCATTGATTTTTTGGAGATCAGGCCGGGACAGGTTGGATTTGATGCTACACTTGGTTACGGTGGGCATACAAAGGCCATGCTGGAATGTCTGAGAGGTCAGGGACACATGTACGCCACGGATGTGGACCCGGAAGAATCTGCCAAGACAAGAAAACGTCTGGCAGAGCAGGGATTCGGAGAAGATATCCTGACGATTAAACTCCAGAATTTCTGCACCATTGATGAGATCGCAGAGGAAGTTGGAGGCTTTGATTTTATCCTTGCGGATCTTGGGGTGTCTTCTATGCAGATCGACAATCCCAAGAGAGGGTTTTCCTTTAAGGTGGATGGTCCTCTGGATTTAAGGCTGAACCAGGAAACCGGAATCAGCGCAGCACAGCGTCTGGATACCATTTCAAGAGAAGAGCTTGCCGGAATGCTGGATGAGAATTCCGATGAGCCGTACTGTGAGGAGATCGCGAAGGCCATCACAGATGAGATCCGAAGAGGAAACCACATAGATACCACTACGAAGCTTCGTGAAGTCATTGAGAAGACATTGTTTTTCCTTCCTGAAAAAGAGAGGAAAGACACGGTGAAAAAAACATGCCAGAGAGTTTTCCAGGCACTGCGTATTGATGTGAACCGGGAATTCGAGGTCCTCTATGATTTTATGGAAAAACTTCCCGGAGCGCTGAAGCCAGGCGGCCGTGTAGCAATCCTTACCTTCCATTCCGGAGAGGACAAGCTGGTAAAGAAAGCCTTAAAGCAGGGTTATAAAGACGGCATCTATTCCGACTATTCAAAAGATGTGATCCGTCCTTCCGCACAGGAATGTGCACAGAATGGGCGCGCCAGATCCACGAAGATGCGCTGGCTGTGAAGGCCTGAGTGAAGAGTGAAAGAGCAGTTCTGATACAAATACAGAAACAGAAAAATCCTGGAATGCGTTGACATTCGGGATTTTTTGCTATGTTATATAAGTTTACATATGATAAAGCTACGGCTTAAACTGAATAGGAGAAAGGATATGGATGTGGAGGAAAAGAAGGACATTTTTGATAAACTGATGCATCTTCCGGTGCTGAATATATTTGAACCTTTTTATAAGAAACATAAGGAAGTTCTGATGTATCTGTTCTTTGGAGGGCTCACATTTTTTCTGAACATTGCGTTGTATGCATGGCTGGATAAGGGCCTGGGCATGAATGCGCTGATCGCCAATGTGATCTGCTGGGTGGTCTGCGTACTGTTCCAGTATTTTACAAACAGGACATGGGTATTTGACGGGCAGGTGGATTCCGCCGCCGGATTTTTAAAGCAGATGGCTTCGTTTTTCGGAGGCCGGCTCTTTACGCTGATTGTGGAGGAAGCAATCCTTGCGGTATTTATCACCTGGCTTGGATTTAACAGCATGGCAGTGAAACTTGTTGCTCAGGTGGTTGTGATCGTATTGAATTATGTGATTAGTAAATTGATTGTTTTTAAAAAATAAAAGATAGTTATATTTGTGGAAAAGGAGATGGATGAAATTGACAAAGGACAAGACCAATGATATGACCGTGGGAAATCCGGTGAGCCTGATCATCCGCTTTATGATTCCCATGTGTCTCGGAAATATTTTTCAGCAGTTTTATAACATTGCGGATTCCATTGTTGCGGGTCAGTTCCTGGGAGTAGATGCGCTGGCTGCAATCGGAAGCACCGGTTCACTGATGTTTTTTGTTACCGGATGGCTTAACGGACTGAGCAGTGGCTTTGCCATTCTGGTATCCCAGTGGTTCGGGGCGAAGCAATATGATAAGATGCGTCATTACGTAGCTATGTCCATTTATCTGGCAGCAGCCTTTGCCATTGTGATGACCATTGGCTTTGAGGCTTTGAATGAACCGATTCTGCGGTTGATGAATTCACCGGAGGATCTGATGGAATCTGTGAAGGGATATATGGGAATTATTTATGCAGGTCTGATCGTAACAGCGGCATATAATTCACTGGCAGCGTTTCTCCGTGCACTTGGAGATTCAAAATCTCCGCTGTATTTTCTGATCATTTCGGCAGTGATCAATGTGTTCCTGGATATTCTGTTTATTGTAAAAATCGGGATGGGAGTGGAAGGCTGTGCCTATGCTACGGTTATCGCGCAGGCAATTTCCGCAGTCTGCTGCCTGATCTATATTATCAAAAAGTTCCCGATCCTGCATCTGAAGAAAGAAAACTTTGAAGTTTCTTTTACCAGCTTCCGTTATCTGCTGGCCCTTGGTATTCCCATGGGACTTCAGTTTTCCATCACAGCAATCGGAACCATTATTGTGCAGGGTGCGGTAAATATTTACGGTTCTGTATATATGGCAGGATTTTCCGCTGCGGGGAAAAATACAGAATATCATTGCAACTGTATTTGTAGCTTTTGGTGCAACGATGGCAACCTATGTAGGACAGAACCGGGGCGCCGGAAAGATGGACGTGTAAAAGCAGGAATGAAATATACCCAGATCATGATCCTGATCTGGAGTGTGATCACTATGATCATTATGTTCTTTTTCGGAAAGTACATGACTTGGTTATTTATTGACAAATCCCAGACGGATGTTATTAATGTTTCTGTTACTTATTTTCATACGGTATTCTGGCATATCCGTTCCTTGGAAGTATCTTCCTCTACAGAAACGGACTTCAGGGACTGGGATATGGCTTGGTTCCATGCTGGGCGGTGTGTTTGAACTGGCGGCAAGAAGTGCGATCGTTATGTTTGTTGCAGGAAAAACAAGTTTTGCAGGAGTATGTCTGGCGGATCCTGCCGCATGGATCGCAGCGCTGATCCCTCTGATCCCGTATTATATTTATGTGATGAAAAAGTGGAGCAGGGGAAAAAAGGAAACTGCTGCCTGAGTGGGTATAATACAGAAAATGAAAAGAATAAATTTAGGCTTGCAATTATGGAAGATACAGTTATAATGATATTATGACTGCGGAAAAAACCAGGAAACCGGGATTCCGGGTAAGATTACAGATCCAGAAGGGAGAATATAGATCATGGAAATCACAAAGGAAACAACAATGGGCGAGATGCTTGCATACGATGAGAAGATCGCATACATTCTTATGCAGGAAGGAATGCACTGCATCGGCTGTCCGTCTTCTATCGGTGAGTCTCTTGAGGAGGCATGTATGGTACACGGACTTGATGTAAACGCTGTACTGGCAGACATCCATCATTATGAGGAAACCAAGAAACAGAAATAATCAGCAGTACAATTTATATTAGAACGTACAGATTACGGACCGCAAGGGGATAACGACTGTGCATGTCTTTTTGGCATGCCGTCGTTATCCCTTTTTTTGTGAGCAGACGATAAAGAGAGTCTTAAATATCTGCTTGATATGGAGGAAAAAAGCATGTATGTGATGATCGATAATTTCGATTCATTTGTTTATAATCTCAAGGCATATTTTCAGGAGCTTGGAAGAGAGATCCTAGTCAGACGCTGCGACGAGATCACCCTGGAGGAGTTGGAAGAGCTGAACCCGGAAGGAATCATCCTTCTCCGGGACCGAAGCGTCCCTGGGATGCGAAGCTCTGCGTAGATACCGTAAAAAGATTTCAGGGAAGGATTCCTGTTCTTGGTGTCTGTCTGGGACATCAGGTGATCGGCCACTGCGCGGGAGCAGTAGTGGAAAAGGGCGTGTGTCCCATGCACGGAAAAGTAACAGAGATCCACAACCATGGAACAGGAGTGTTTGCAGGCCTGCCTGAGAAATACAAGGTGACAAGATACCATTCCCTGATCGTGCGGGAAGACAGCATTCCGGAGGAGTATCAGGTGGATGCGCTTTCTGATGATGGTGCTGTTATGGGAATTTCCCATAAAGCATTGCCTATCTATGGTGTGCAATTCCATCCGGAAGCCGTTCTTACGGAATATGGACATGAGCTTCTTGAGAATTTTTGCAGGATCGCGGAGAATTTTCAGAAGGAGGAGTAAAAATATGTACAAAAATCAGCGAAGAATAAAAGAACTGACCCCATATATCCCGGCAGTGGACATTTTTCGGATCTACGAGAGAGAACCCGGAGCAGCGTTTCTGGATTCCTCCCTTGTCAATGAGCTGGGACATTATTCCGTGATCGGAAGATGTCCGTATCTGAAGCTGGTAAAGGACGGAGAGAACTTTACTATCAACGGAAGGCCGGAAACAGAAACAACCTTTGAAGACTATATGCGGGAATATTTAAATACCCATGAAGACAAAAATAACAGCGGACTTCCCATCGTATCCGGTGCAGTAGGATATTTTTCCTATGATTACGGAAGAAAACAGATGGGAGTACCATCCGGAGAAAAGGATCTTGTGACTGTTCCGGAGGCAGTTCTGACGTTTTATGACTGTTTTATCATAGAAGACTGTCAGGAAAAAAGAACCTATCTTGTGTCAAATGGAATCAGTGCAGACGCTGCAGCAGAAATCGGAGCGATGGAAAAGCAATCCGGGGATTTACAGAGGCGGGGAAACAGAAAGGATCGGAAACAGGGGAAAAAAAGGAATCCGGAAACAAGATGGTCACGGAAAATTCTCACCGTGAGAAATTCAGGATCCAGGTTCATCCCAACTTTGAGAAAGAAGAATACAAACAGGCAGTAGACGGATGATCCGCTATATTATAGAGGGCGATATCTATATTGCCAATATGACGCAGCAGCTGACCATTGAAAGCGAAAAACCACCTCTGGATGTTTTTTATGATCTTCGGAAAAATAATCCGTCTCCTTTCGGCGGATATCTGGATTTCGGAGATTATCAGATCGTCTGTGCATCTCCGGAACGTTTCTGAAGATGAAGACCGTCATGTAAATACCCGTCCTATAAAGGAACAAGAAAACGTGGCGTAACATCTGAGGAAGATGAAATGCTCCGTCGGGAGCTTCAGGATTCCGGAAAAGATAAGAGTGAACTTCTTATGATCGTAGACCTGGAGCGAAATGATCTGAACCGGGTGTGTACACCGGGAAGCGTGAAGGTAACCGAGCTTTTTACAGTGGAAGCATACGCTACGGTTTTTCATCTGGTATCGGATATTGAAGGAAAACTGGAAGGAGGAAAAAATGTTATGGATCTTCTGAAGGCTGCATTTCCCGGCGGTTCTATTACCGGTGCGCCGAAATACCGTGCCATGGAGATCATTGACGAGCTGGAACACGGCAAGCGAAATCTTTATACAGGTTCTATCGGCTATCTGACACTGGACGGAAGCTGCGATTTCAACATCGTGATCCGTACAGCTCTTCATAAAAACGGAAAATATCACCTTGGCGTTGGCGGCGGGATCACAGCAGAGTCAGATCTGGAATTTGAGTACGAGGAGACTCTGCAGAAGGCGAAAGCGATCCTGGATGCGCTGCAGTAGAGAAACATACAGAACGGTAAAAGTGAAAGGCTCTGTAGAAAGATCAGAGAATCTGACAGGGACACTTCATAAGGAGGTCAAAGGAAATGAACAACATAACCTTAGACGAATGTTTTCAGTTCGGTCTGGGAGCATTTGAGACCATCGGAATAGAAAAGGGAACCCCCATACTTCTGGAAAAGCATCTGAAAAGACTGGAACGAGCGGCAGATTTCCTGAAGCTGGGTGATCCGGCAGTACGTGGGATCACAGCCGGGAGGATCGAAGAATATCTGGAAGAACAAAAAAAACGCCCGGAGGTGCAGAAAGAATTTGACGGACTGGAACACTGTGCGCTGAAGCTTATGCTTACAAAGGAAAATGCAGTGTATTCTCTTCGTGCCAATCATTATACGCCGGAGAATTATGAAAAAGGCTTTACCATGGATGTCAGCAAGGTAAAACGAAATGAAACATCACCTCTTGTATATCACAAAACCATGAATTACGGAGATTGTATCCTGGAAAAACGTAATGCTACAGCAGCAGGAATGGATGAACGGTTGTTTCTGAATACAAAGAAACAGATATCGGAAGGGACAGTAAGTAATGTATTCTTTGTGCGAAAAGGCGTGATCTATACACCAAAAATCAGTTGCGGACTTCTTCCGGGAATCCTCCGTGAATATCTCTGTGACACGGAAGCGGTGGAAGAAACCTATATCTATGTTCAGGATCTTAAATGGTATCAGGAATGCTTTGTCACAAATTCCTGATGGGAATCATGCCGGTGCGTCAGATCGGAGGAATCCAGTTTGAGGAAGACAAAGTGACAAGGGAGCTGATGAGAAGATATCGGAAGATGGTCAGAGATACTGCGAATAAGAAACAAATCAGATAAATGTTATTGCGAAACTATCACATTCAGGAAAAGTGATGGAATTTGAATGAAAGTGACCAATACAGTCAGGGATAAACGTGCATTAACCAGGGAAAGCTAAGGTTGATGCACGTTTTTGTGCAAACTCAACCAAAAACGTTCATGAATTTTGTGAAGTAATTTGATTGACTTTGAATGAATTTGGAAGTATACTGAGTTCAACAAATGAAAAACAACAAAAAGCGGTCAAAAACCGCAGGATAAAAGATATGGGAGGAGAAAAAATGATCTGCACAGTTACTTTTAATCCGTCTCTGGACTATATCGTTTCCGTGGAGGATTTTAAACTCGGACTTACCAACGGACAAGCTCTGAGCTGATGCTTCCGGGCGGAAAGGGAATCAACGTTTCCACCGTGCTGATGAATCTTGGAATCGAGAATACAGCACTTGGTTTCATGGCAGGATTCGTCGGAGATGAGATTGTAAGAAAGCTTGAGGAGATGGGAGTGAGATCTGATTTTATCAGGATCCCGGAAGGCGTTTCAAGGATCAACCTGAAGCTGAAATCTATTGATGGAACTGAGATCAACGGAATGGGACCGGAGATCAGCGCTGAAAAGGTTCAGGAGCTGATGAAGAAGCTTGACAGACTGAAAGAGGGAGATGTGCTTTTTCTGGCAGGAAGTATTCCTTCATCTATGCCGGATGATATGTATGAGAAGATCATGGCGAGGCTGGACGGAAAAGGCGTGATGATCGTTGTGGATGCAACGAGAGATCTTCTTGTGAATGTCCTGAAGTATCATCCGTTCCTGGTGAAGCCCAATAACCATGAGCTTGGAGAAATCTTCGGTGTAGAGCTTAAGACCCGTCAGGATGTGATCCCTTACGGAAAGAAGCTCCAGGAAAAAGGAGCCAGAAATGTGCTGATCTCAATGGCCGGAGAGGGAGCTGTCCTGGTAGCGGAAGACGGTCAGGTGTTTGAGAAACCGGCACCGAAAGGAACACTGGTAAACGGAGTAGGAGCCGGAGATTCCATGGTAGCAGGCTTTATGGCAGGCTGGATGGAAAAACAGGATCACGAATATGCATTCCATATGGGAATTTCCGCAGGAGCGCAAGTGCATTTTCTGAAAATCTTGCCACAAGGGAAGAAGTTCAGGCAGTATATGAACAGGTAACAGAGGGGTAAAGAAGAAAGGAGAAGGGAAGATGAGAATCACAGATCTGCTTGACAAACGAAGCATATCACTGGATGCTGCACCGAAGACGAAATCTGAAGCTCTGGACATGGCCGTAGATCTTATGGTAAAAAGTGAAAAGATCAGCGACAGGGAAGCTTATCGGAAACAGGTGTATTTAAGAGAGGAAGAAAGTACGACAGGAATCGGTGAGGGAATCGCTATTCCTCATGGAAAATGTGATGCGGTAAAGAAACCGGGACTTGCTGCCATGGTAGTAAAAAACGGCGTGGAATTTGAGGCACTGGATGATGAGCCGGTTACCCTTCTTTTCCTGATCGCAGCACCAAATACAGAAGATAACATTCATCTGGATGTACTCAGCAAGCTTTCCGTAATGCTGATGGATGATAATTTTACAGAATCCTTACGCAACGCAGGTTCTGTAGATGAATTTATGGAGATCATCGACAAGGCCGATGAGGAGAAAAAAGATATTGATGAAAGACTGGCAGATACAGGAAGTTCCGAAGGAGCCAGAGCTAAACTGCTGGCAGTTACCTCCTGCCCCACAGGTATTGCCCACACCTACATGGCAGCAGAGGGACTGGAAAAAGCAGCGAAGGCGAAAGACTGTTTCATTAAAATAGAGACACGAGGCTCCGGTGGAGCAAAAAATGTACTTACGGATCAGGAAATCCGGGAGCAGACTGCATCATTGTAGCTGCAGATGCCAAGGTTCCCATGGATCGTTTCGATGGAAAGAAAGTCATCGAATGTCAGGTTTCAGATGGAATCAGCAAAGCGGACCAGCTTGTTGAACGTGCGATTTCCGGAGATGTTCCGGTATATCATGCAGCAGCAGGCAGTCAGAGCTCTTCCTCAAATGCAAAAGCAGGCAGCGGAGCAGGCCACAAGATCTATATGCAGCTGATGAACGGTGTATCTCACATGCTTCCGTTGGTTGTAGGCGGTGGTATCCTGATCGCTCTTGCGTTCCTGATCGATGGTTTAAGTGTAGATTTGAGTTCCCTTCCTGCAGACCAGAGAGCAAACTTTGGTACCATCACACCGGTAGCGGCTGTTCTGAAAAACATTGGTGGAACCGCATTTGGTTTCATGCTTCCGATCCTGGCCGGATTTATTGCAATGGCCATCGGTGACAGACCGGCACTTGCAGTTGGACTTGTGGGCGGTATGATCGCGGCAAACGGAAAATCCGGTTTCCTCGGAGCACTTCTTGCAGGTTTCCTTGCAGGATATCTGATCCTTGGACTTCGTAAGGTTTGTGATAAGCTTCCGGAAGCACTGGAAAAATAGCGCCTGTACTGATCTATCCGGTTGTTGGTGTCCTTCTTATGGGACTCTGTATGACCTTCGTTGTAGAGCCGATCATGGGCGGTATCAATACAGGATTAAATAATGCCTTGACAGGCATGGGAAATTCAAGTAAAGTAATTTTAGGGTTGGTTCTTGGTGGTATGATGGCCATTGATATGGGCGGCCCGTTCAACAAAGCAGCATATGTATTTGGTACAGCAGCTATTGCGGCAGGCAACTATGACATTATGGCAGCAGTTATGGTGGGAGGTATGACTCCTCCGTGTGCCATCGCACTCGCATCCCTGCTGTTTAAAGACAAATTTACAAAAGAAGAGCGTGAGGCAGGACCGACCAACTTTATTATGGGACTTGCATTTATCACAGAAGGTGCGATTCCTTTTGCGGCATCTGACCCGGTCCATGTACTTCCGTCCTGTATCGTCGGTTCCGCAGCAGCCGGAGCAATCTCCATGTTCTTCAACTGTACACTGATGGCACCACATGCGGAATCTTCGTATTCCCGGTTGTAGGTAATGCAATGATGTATCTGGTCGCACTGGTTGTGGGAACTCTGATCTCAGCTGTACTTCTCGGGGTACTGAAGAAAAAAGTTGCTTAAATTTTTTTAAATTAAAATAAAAACTGGAGGATAAAGAAATGAAAGAATTCAAGTATGTAGTAACAGATAACGAAGGAATCCATGCACGTCCGGCCGGAGAGCTTGTGAAGCTTGTAAAAGGTTTCGAGTCCAAGATCACTATCGAGAAGGACGGCAAGACTGTAGAGTGCAGAAAGCTTCTTGCACTTATGGGACTTGGCGTAAAGAAGGGACATGAGGTTACCTTTACATTCGATGGTGCAGATGAGGATGCAGCATACGAGGCAGTAAGCAAATTCATGCAGGAGAACCTGTAATCTCAGAATGAGTGAACAGAAGGCATCCCGGTCCGGTCGATCGGGATGTCTTTTTGAAGGAGGAAAAGGAATG
>ENA-OQAS01000069-OQAS01000069.1-human-gut-metagenome-genome-assembly--contig:-NODE-69-length-50758-cov-4.204855_pt1 | contig 50758 bp, 60 predicted proteins | sample MGYA00242733_ERZ504523 | MGnify/ENA primary metagenome ERZ504523 (study PRJEB26092, sample SAMD00036239) | human gut metagenome | host: Homo sapiens | study: EMG produced TPA metagenomics assembly of...
CTACAACGTGCTGATTCGGGTGGTGAGGTGGGGACGAAAGGGAGGAGTCGACTTGGAAGGCTACGTGGATGCGGGGTGCGTTGGAGTCGATCAGTCCGGCGGGATCGCCGATGGTTCGGCCTCGGGTGCCGTGGAAATCGCCGGTTTCGAGTTCGACTTTCATTGGTAGGTCGATACAGGTCACCAGCGACGGGTCCACGGCAACGGCGGCGGCCAGCGGATCATGTAATGGCATGCCCTGTGAAAACAGTCGCGCGTCGGCCTTGAGGTTTGCGGCAATGGAAAAATCAGCCATGTCGGCGAGGAATACGCGCACATCGGAAGCAGATGGGCTTGCAGCCACACTCGAGGTTCGAACTGAAGCTGCATTTGAACTACCAGCTGAACCATCAAGTGAATCAGCGACTTGGGATGCGGTCGAGCTGGTAAGTGTGTCAGCATTCGCTGCTTCACGCCAAGCACGGGTCGCATCGGAACCCATCAGGCATTGATGCGTTACGTCCAAGCCGACCATGGTGATGTCGGCACCGGAATGGAACACGCGATCTGCGGCTTCCGGATCCTGAATGATGTTCGTTTCCGCAGTCAGATCCCAACAGTTGCCTTCCTGCGTCAACGTGCCGCCCATCATCACCAGTTTGAGTTTGCCGGCAATATCCGGTGCGGCCGCGATCGCAGCATCAATATCGGTCAGCGGACCGGTCGCAACCACAGTGACGTCGAAACCATAAGCGCGAACCTGATCAATAATGAACTGCACGCCTTCGGAAACCGAGTCGGCGGAAGAATCATCAACATGAATAAAAGAAGCCGAATCCGTAGTAAGCGACAATTCAAACGAATCAACCGCAGGATTCGCATGAACATCATCCAACGCATATCCGCCAACGGAAATCAGACTACGATAATCACGAGAAAAAACAGTATCAGAACCGGAATTATCCGAAAAAATATCTGAAAAAGCAGTATCCGAAGACGAACTATCGCAAGCCGGGCCGAATCCTCCCAATCCGTCCGTGCCGTGAAACTGCGCACAACCTGCATCCGGAATGAAACACCGAGCCCATGAAGGATGCGACGATCCACGTATCACCGGAATGTGCCGAAGCCCCAACCGTTCCAGCACATACGAAGTATTGCGAACCGCAGTGTCGACGGAAACATTGCCGTACGTGCCGATCACGCCAAGCACGTCAACAGTGTCGAACGTCGCAAGGTATGCCAACGCCAGTGCATCGTCGATACCGGTGTCCACATCAAGAATCAGTCGTGTCATATTTGTATTTAATCAAACTCGTGCAATGAAGCCAAATGCAACGCATAATGGTGCGGCATCCCACAAACCATGTTCAACCCGAACTGAGCAAGCAGTGTTGGGCATGAAATAAAAATGCAGGATGCCGTATTCCAATATTTTCGATTATTCGCACCTAAACGGGTTACAAACCTACTCGTTCAAACCCGATTATTTCAGGAATTCGTCGGTGGCGAGATCCTTGGCTTGCGGAGCGTCGTGCACCACCTTGTCATGCGAATCGGTGTAGGCGTCTTCCTGAGCGAGGAAGTCGAAATACTGCTGGGCGCCTTCAACGTCGTTCGTACCGAACGTGAACGAACCATCCTTGATCTTGGCGGGATCGCCCCAATACTGACCGTCCACAATGGTTTTCATGCTTTTCTTGACGAAATCAAGCTTGAGATTCGCGTCGGGAGCTTCCTTCACAAGGATCTTCGCTGCATCGTCAGGATTCGAATATGCGTACTCGTAGCCCTTCTTGGTGGCTTGTACGAACTTCTTCACCAGTTCGGGATTGTTGGAAATCGTCTTGTCGCTGGTGATCACGCCAATAGTGTCGGCATTGCCGGGAACGCCGTAATCCGGTTCGGTAAAGCAGTTGAGCTTCGGACCGTACATGTCGGCCTGCACACCCTCCCAAGTGGCATAGAAACCACCGAAATCAGCCTTGTTGCTGGACAGCGTTTGGAACGTGGACGTGCCGACGGTCACCTTGTCGAATTCGCCCTTACCTCCGTCCGACTGAATCATGCGACGGATCACCGCATCGGATTCGTTGGATCCGAACGTGGCGAAAGTCTTGCCGTCGAAATCCTTCGGGGATTTGATTTCAGTGTTGGAAGCGAGCGAACACCAGATGGCGCTTGGCTTCTGCTGTACCTGCAGCACCTGCTTGATGGTTGCGCCCTTAACAGCGTACGTGCTTACGTTGGTGAGGTTCGACAATGCGAAGTCGGCCACGCCGTTGTTCACGGCCTGTTCGGCACCGGCCTGTGCCACGGCCACGATATCAACGTCAAGACCTGCCTCTTTGAAATAACCCTTGTTTTTCGCCACATATACGCCGATATGATTGGTGTCGGCGCCCAGGACAGCATGAAGGTCACTTTGGTCAGATCGCTGCTGCCAGATGCTGTGCTTGTTGCGGAATCGTTGCTTTGTCCGCATGCGGTAACGCTGAACAACATGGCGATTGCGCTGAAGAGTGCGATTATTGTGCTTGCGATGTGAGTACGTGCGGTGGCGTCATGCCTGCTGAAGATGCTCATAAAGCGATTTCCCTTGAATCTGTATTCTCTATCGTTTTCTAGGGATATGCTGCGAGCGGAGTTCGGGCAGAAAACGATACGAAGGGCCTCAGGCCCCCGCTCGTCCAATGCCCCCGACATTCCTTACGGTGCCTAGTGAAAGGCGTGGAATATTGCCGGTTTGCCACGCATTGGCTTAACAGCGGGTTTTATTATACGTAGGCAGCGTGACCGACATGCAATGCGGAGTGGCGAATGCTGCGTTTGCAGAAGGCCGAGGATGTTTGGCGTGTTTGACTTACTGGTCTGCATCGGGATCGGCGTCGGCATCAGCTGGGCCGAGCAGGACGCGTTCGCTGAGGTTCACCAGGCACATCAGAACGCCGGTGATGGCGATGATGACCAGCGTCGCGAGAAGATCAGCGGTGTGCGGAACGAGTTGTAGGCGGCCTGTAGCCAAATGCCAAGACCTTTGCGCGCGCCCAAATATTCTGCGGTGGCGGCGGTGGCGAAAATGTATGCGGCGGAAACGCGGATGCCGCCATAAATCTGACGAGCGGCCACACGCAGCTTCACATGCCACAGTGTCCACGCTTTCGTGGCGCCACAAGTCAGCGCAACATCCGAATAAAACTGGGGGACCGCTTCAAGCCCACGAATCGTCTGCACTGCAATCGGGAATAAGCCGAATACCGTTACGATCACGATTTTCCGGAAATCTCAAAGCCAAACCAGATCAAAAATAGGGGAGCGATGGAAATCAACGGCATGGTCTGCGCAGCTGAAAGCAACGGGAACAATGCGGCGTTCGCAATGCATGAGCAGTACAGCAGTATGCCGATGAGAATGCCGAACAGTACGGCGAACAGGAATCCGACGGTACCTTCAAGCAAAGTGACTTGCGTGGCAGGCCATAACGTCGACCATGTTTCGACGGTGGCCTGTGCGATTTCGCTTGGCGCGGCGATCATGGTGCTGGGCACATTGCCGATGCGGACCCACGCCTCCCATACCGCCAGCAACAGCACTACTGCAATAACCGTGGGAATACGGCGTTGCAAACGTGAGCAAAGGCGGACAAAGCTTCGAGAAGTTTTGCGACAATGCCGGCTTTTGAATTCGTGTTCGCAGCCATGCCCGAACCATGTGCGAACTCGTGTTCGCAGCCATGCCCGAACCCATGTGCGAACTCGTGTTTGAGGGTATGGATCCTGTTGCCGAATCCCTGCGTTGAACGTGCGAAACCGCCATCGTTCACCTTGCTTTCTGCGCCATAGTGGGCGCGCACGTGACCGGTGGCGAGAAATCAGTAAGGTGAGGAGCCTGCCCGCGTTCCGGTCAGAAAAGTTCATTACCGGGGTGCCAGTATAAAGCACTCCCTAAACCACGTTCCAAACCAAAACGAAAGGCGTTTCGTATCTCATTCGACACGAAACCCGCCTTACTCTTTACCCTTGCTACTGCCTTGGATTAGCCTCACTCCAGTCCGATGGACTTCATGGTGTGGAGCTTCAAGGACTTGACCTCAAGCGTGCCGGATTCGGCAACAAGTTTGATGCTCGTGGGCCTTCGGAAGCGTAGCTGAAGGAGCTCATGGCCTGACGGCCGTCGTTTACGTACACTTCCACGCAGCCGCGATCCACAAACACGCGCAGCTTGAGCTCGCCGGAAGCCAGTTCTTCGGCGGAAAGCGGCGCGGTACGGTAGCCACGATCGCCCTGAGCTGCGGCCTGACGGTCGATCACCACGCGGCCGATCTGATCGTCGAACGCCACATACGTGTAAGAGCCATCCTCAGTCGCGTGAATCTTCAGACCGGCGCGTTCCGCGGTGGAAGCGTTGAGATCGATGGTCATTTCGATTTCAACGGCTTCGGCATCGTCGGCAATGGTCTGCTCGCCATTGACGTCCAGCGAGATCGCACCGAAATCGGTGGTGTTCTCGCGCAGACCTTCCATTTCGACAACCGGAGCGGTGTGCAGATCGCCGTCGGCGCCAGGGTGATCTCACGCGGAAGGGTCAGGTTGCCGCACCAGCCGTCATCCTGCATCGGAATCGGCTCAACGAACGGGCTCATCCAGCCGTATACGATCTGGCGCTCGCCATCGTTGAAGGACTGCGGAGCGTAATAGTTGTGGCCGCAATCCCACAGGCGAAACTCGGTTTCCGGCTGGAACGCCTCGCCCGGGGTCCACGTGCCGATCATGTAGCCGGCGTTGGAAACGTTGCGGTTCATGAAACCGGAGGCCTTTGCGCCCATGGCGGAGAAGCCGATGACCCACTTCTCATTGCCCTCGGCGTCCTTGATCGGGAAGAAGTCCGGGCATTCAAGCATGAAGACGTTCGGATCCGGGTGTTCGAACAGCACACGCTCGTAGGTCCAACGAACCATGTCATCGGAGGAGAACAGCCACATCTGGCCGCGCTTTTCTACGGAGGAGACACCGAAGGTCATGTACCACTTGTCTCCGGTCTTCCATACCTTCGGGTCACGGTAGTGGTGGTCGACCTTATCGAGCGGGCAATCGATGATCATGCCGCGCTTGGTGGCGCTGGTCAGCTCGTCGTTGTCTGGTTCGGCGATCATCTGCACCTGCCAGTCGCCGCCGGTGTTGTCGATGCCGTTGGCCCAGCGGTGGCCGGTGTAGTAGAACTTGAGCTCGCCGTCATCGCCGATCACTGCGGAACCGGAGAACACGCCGTCCTTTTCCTCTTCGAGAGTCGGGGCGAACATGATCGGCTCACGCTTCCAGTTGAGCATGTCGTTGGAGGAGACGTGACCCCAGTGCATCGGGCCCCACTGGGTGCCGTACGGGTGCAGCTGGTAGAACACGTGCCAACGGCCCTTGTAGAAGCACAGGCCGTTCGGATCGTTGATCCAGCCGCCGTTGGAGGCGATGTGGAACTTCGGATACCAACGGTTGTTGCGCGCGGCGGCCATGGCTGCAACGCCCGCCTCCGCCTGTGCCAGAGCCTCGCTGTGGTTCTTGATTTCGTGAAGGACGGGTGCGTCCGGGGTGAAGCCAGTCATCGTTGAATAGCCTTTCTTGTGATTGTTGAATTGCTGCTTATTGAGTTTTGAGTAAAAGTTGTAAGAATGCTGCCCGAAGCGGAAAAAGGGGAAACGCTTCGAGCAGCACGATTCAGTTATGTTCTTGGCCGGACTTGCGATTGCGTTCAGGCGTTCGCTTCTGCAGCGGCCTGGGCCTTGAGCTGCTTGTCGGTGTAGAACGGATCACCGCCGACTTCCTGGTCGTCCTTCTTGATCACGAAGAAGCCGTAGATCAGGCTGCCAGCACGATGCCGGAGATGGTGAAGAAGGTCGGCGATCGCCCATGGCGTCATGCAGGGCGCCATCGGGGTGGAGAAGATCACCTGGCCGATCTGGGAAGCGATCTGGAAGCCCACCATGTACAGGGTTGCCGACAGCTTGGTGTCGAAGTGCAGAGTGAAGTAGCGGAATGCCGGCAGGCAGAACAGCGGAACCTCGATGGAGTGGAACAGCTTGACGATGGAGACGCTGACCGGATCGTGGAACACGCCGCACAGGCCGATGCGCAGGAACATCACGGTTGCACCGAGCAGCAGGGAGTTGCGCACGCCGATCTTCTTCATGATGATCGGAACAACACCCATCATGGCGGACTCGAGGAACACCTGGAAGGAGTTCAGGGTGCCGTAGGTGGCGTTGCCGATTTCAGTGGTGGAGAAGAGGGAAGCGTAGTAGTTCGGGAACATCTGCTGATCGAACACGGTGTAGAAGGTGTTGGTGAACAGCATGAAGACGATGAGCACCCACAGGGTCGGCATCTTCAGAACGGAAATCATTTCCTTGAAGGACGGGTTGGTCGGAGCCGCGTTCGGATCAGCTTCCTTCTTGAGCTCTTCCTTCTGCTCGGCCGGAACCCAGAAAGCGTAGATGCACAGCATGCCGAGGCCGCAGATGGAGCCGACCCAGAAGTTCAGCAGCGGTTGATATTGAACAGGAAGCCTGCACACAGCGCCACGATGGCGTAGCCGAATGAGCCCCAAGCTCGGGACTGGCCGTATTCGAAGCCGAACTTGCGGGAGTAGCGTTCGGTGAGTGCCTCGAACAGGGAGCAGCCGGCCATGAAACCTGCGGACAGCACGATGGAGCCGATGAGCACGCCGATGAAACGGGTGGTGCCGCCGGCTGTCAGCATCGGGGCATACACGAACTGCACGAACGGGCCGACGAGCGCTGCGATGGCGGAGACGAAGATCACGAGCTTACGCTTGATGCCCAGTTGGTCCTGGATGGCGCCGTAGGCGAACATGATGACCAGGGTTGCCAGGGAGTTGATGGAGTAGATCTGGCCCTGCTCGGCGGAGGTCATGCCCAGACCGTGGGCCGGGTCGGTAAGCCAGCGGGAGAAGAAGGACACCAGATGCCCCACGAGCAGAAGAACATGAAGATGCCGAAGGAGCTCTGCAGGTAGGAAGGATTCTTCCATGCAGATCGAGTTGTACTTGCCATGTTGTTGTTTCTCTGTTTCTCTTTGTTTGTGCCGCTGCCGCGCGGCACCTCGGTTGTGTGCCGATGTTGTGTTATGCCGTCATTCACCCAGCTGCCGTGCCAAGTGGATGAACATGGTTAAATAATAGTGCGTAAAACGATTGACGTCAATCGATTGACGTAAGTAATTCCAACGCTTTTCGGAAGTGTTGGAATTAAGCCGAAATGGGGGATGAACAAAGAAGCCTCTCGGCGTGTCGTAACGGACACGTCAACAGGCCTTTCATGTGGTCTTAGATCGCGAAACTTAGCTGCGAACCGATCCCTTTTCTATCAGCGCGCAATGGATCTTCGCAGGAATCGGCGAATCCAACGGCGGCATGGGAGCGGTGGTATTCGGCCAAGACGAACTGTCGACGGGCTTGCGTTCGATCATCGAAATAAGCTTGCATGCGGCCCAATAACCCATCTCATAGTGGGGCAGTTCCACCGTGGTCAGCTGCGGTTCCAGCGTTTCGGCGAACACGCGGTGGTTGTCGACGCCGACGATGGAAACGTCCTTGCCGACGGTCAGTCCGCGGCGTGCCGCACATTCGTACACATACCATGCACGCGCATCATTGAAGCAAAAGAAACCGTCGGGATTGCGTTCGTCAAACAGTTTGTCGACGGCACGCAACGCAGGACCATTATTGAGCACATTGCATACCAGCGAAGGATCATAGGCGAAACCGGAATCCTGCAATGCCGCCTGATACCCGGCAAAACGACCATCCTGCGCAATCATGTTTTCCGAGCATCCGATGTAGGCGATACGCTTGCAATCGGCCTGAATCAGCCGTTTCGTGGCATCATAGGCGATTTGGAATTCGTCCGGCTCGATGCTGGGAATCTGGTTGTCGGCATCGGTGGCATCCACCATCACCACCGGATAATCGCCGAGCGAGGCTGGCACGCTCGCAATGCGATTCGACATCTTCGAATAGAAGAAACCGTCCACGCCATACCGTTTCAGCGTGGCGATTTCGTTCTCTTCGCTCGCCCTGCCATCGGTGCTGACCGTGATGATCATGTACCCGTAGGTGCTTGCCGCGTCTTGCGCGCCCAGAATGATGCCGCCTGCGTACGGCGTGGTGGCAACTTCCTCGCTGATGAAGCCGAGAATTCGCGTGCGGCAAGTGCGCAGGCTGCGCGCCAGAGGATTGACCGTGTAGCCGAGTTCGTCTGCCTTCTCGCGTACGAGCGCGGCCAAAGGGGCTTTCACACGTCCTTCATCCCTGCCGTTAAGCACCAGGGAAACAGTGGAAATGGACACCCCTGTCGCTTCGGCAATTTCCTTCATCGTAGTCATATTCGCTACACTATACCCAAATCAATAAGAAAAGCGCGCCATTCCTTATAAATAGCGCGCTTTTCGATTTTTCTGACGATCTAACAGTTTATTGCCTGATTTATTCCGACAGGATTTCGTCCACAAGTGCCTGCTTGGCGTGGATCTGACCTTCGAAACCCGGGCGAATGTCGAGACGGATCACCACGTCGGTGCGATAGCCCTGGCCAGCCAGCTTCATGGTGGCGTCGCGAATCACCTTGAGCACGTCGTCGATGTCGCCTTCGATGTTGGTGAACATGGCGTTGGTTTCACTCGGCAATCCGGATTGACGGATCACGTCGACCGCCTGCGCACGAACGTGGACTTTTCAGGCTTGCGCCGGCGGGGGAGATGGCGACTGCGGCAAGCGTGTTGATATACGGTTTGCCGGTTTCCGGGTTGATCGGCACTTCCTGCTTTTCCGCATTGCGATCAAGGGTCATGTTCGTTCCTTTCGTTGCGTTCCTATCGGCCTGATACGACTTGGATTGGTTGGTGCGGATTTGGCTGTCAGCGCCATTTCCAAGCGTGATCCATCGGTCCGGATCCGTGACCGAGGTCAAGCTGCGCCTCCAAGGCGCCCGTCAGATACAGTTTTGCACTATCGACGCTTCCGGCAATGTCTCGCCAAGCGCCAGATGCGATGCGATCGCCGAAGACAGCGTGCATCCGGTGCCATGCGTGTTCGGATTATTGATACGACGCGCGCGGAACCAAGTGACTTTGCCGCTCGGTTCAACGAGCACATCGCTGGCATCCTGCGTGCCATGACCGCCTTTGACGAGCACCGCGCAGCCGAAATGGCCGGCGAGCATATGGCCTGCCGTCACCATGTCGTTCTCACTGGAGATGCTTTCGCCATTCTCGTAGTCGATCGCGTCGGCACCCTGTTCGACGGCCAGCTCGCACAGCGCCTGGGTTTCCGGCATATTCGGCGTGATGACGGTGGCCAGCGGGAACAGCTTGGAAGTCAGTGCCGCAATCGCGTCGCCTTCGATAAGCTTCGCGCCGGACGTTGCCACCATCACCGGATCAAGCACAATATTCGTGGCATCATGCGCAATCAGACGGTCGGCGATCACGTTGATGAGCTCCACGCTCGACACCATGCCGATCTTCACCGCGACCGGTGGAATATCTTCAAATACTGCGTCGATTTGCGCGGCGAGCATTTCCGGAGGAGTGTTCGTGACCATGGTCACGCCTGTGGTGTTCTGCGCGGTCAGCGCCGCGATGGCGGTCATACCGAACACGCCATTGGCAAGCATGGTTTTCAAATCTGCCTGAATGCCGGCACCACCGGAGGAATCCGATCCCGCGATGCTCAATACCGGTGCCAAAGTGCTGGTCATGAATGACTCCTTACTTGCTTTTGCTTGCTTATGATGCGAAGTTCTGAAATATTCGTGATCCGTGATTGCTATTTGCGCAGTACGTGCCATGCTTTGCATCACCGCGCACTGCCTTCCATCGCGAAACCATATTGCGGGTCGCCTCTTCCGGATCGCTTGCGCCGGCAATGGCCGACACCACAAACCAGCCGGCCGCCTTCGAATGTGCGAGCATCTCCATATCGTCGGCGGTCACTCCACCGCCGACCACAACCGGAAAATCACTCGCATCGCAGATCGCATTGATCTGCGCCTCGTCGAGCGTATGCCCGGAACCATCGTTGCCACCAACGGAAGCTTCCGGCTTGGTGGTGGACACGTGCAACGGGCCGGCCCCGATGTAGTCGATGCAGCCGGCAGGCAGCTCGTTGATCAGCTTCACCAGGCTTTCCGTTTCGGCAGACAAGCCCACAATGGCATCTTCCCCAAGCAACGCGCGGGCTTCCTGCGGTTCCAAGTCGGTTTGCCCAATATGCACGCCGTCAACTTTGATGCCCTTGTGACGTGCCTGCCAAACTACATCCACGCGATCGTCGATCACAAACGCCACGGAATCGGATTTGCCGTTGTTCTCGATAACCTGCGCGATATCGCGTGCCATGCTGGTGATGTCTTTTGCGTCGGTGTTCTTGGCTCGCAGCTGGATGAACGTTGCACCCCCGCGCAACGCATCCTCAATCACACCGGTAATAGTACGGCTCTTGCAATCCTGCGGGCCGACCACAAAGTAGGCGCTCATATCGAATGTATCGCGCATCGATGCATATGAATAATTGTTCATATAATCAACCTTCTCGGTAAGTGATTCAGAAAACCTACAATGTGAACCGGCAATCGTCCATATTTTCCACATACGCAATTGCCGAACCTGCATGATATGCCGAATACCATGCAGGGTTCGGCAAAGCCTAGTCGATGATGATTTCGGAAGCGGCGACTTCCTCGGCGGTGACGTTCCAAAGCGCGTCAAGCAGCGCCACTTGGAAAGATCCGGGACCGGACGATTTCGCTTCGGCGATTTCGGAAGCCTGTTATACAGCAATGATGCCGAAATCGCGGCGACAAGCGGTTCGGCCACGGCCAGATACGTTGCGGTAACGCCGCCGAGCGAACAGCCGGCGCCGGTGATCTTCGTCATCATCGCGCTGCCGCCGGGCAAACGGAACACGCGCTCGCCGTCAGTCACCAGATCGACTGCTCCGGAAACGGCCACCGCGCCGGCTCCAACAGGGGAGTATTTCGCAAGATGACGAGCCACTCGTTTGGCCGCGTCAACGGCGGAATCGACTTCGTCGACGGCTTCCACGCCTGCCGGGCGAGTGCCGGGAACGGTGGAATCATGCTGTGCCAAACCCCACATCGCATCGAGCGCGATGATTTCGCTCGCATTGCCGCGCACAATGGTCGGCGGGTATGTGCGGAACGATTCGAGAATGGCGGTACGGGTTTTGCCGATGCCCGCGGCGACCGGATCAAGTACCACGTCTTGCCGTTCTTGTGCAGTTTGTAGGCGATTTCCGGTAGCGCGTCCTTGAAGAACGGCAGGAGTGTGCCCACATTGATGTAGTTCGATCCGGCGATTTCCGCGGTGTCGATCACGTCGTCAGGCAGGAAGCTCATGCTGCGGTGCCGCCGGCGCCAGCTGCGCGTGGCCACAAGATTCATCGTTACGAAATTGGTGAACGACTGTGCCAAAGGTGTGGTTTCGCGTACGTCGTTTACTGCCTGCGCAATCTGTTCACGCAATGCAGCTGCATATGAGTCATCGCCCATTGTCTGCTCCCTACGTTGGTCCTAACCAACAGGTTCAAAGGGTCAGGCATTTGCCTATCTCAGCTTCCGCTTTCGCCGGAAGCCCCCCTGCATGTACATAACATATCTAACCTATACAAAGGTGCTGACAGTGGCACGTTTTGCATAAACGAACAATCGACACGTTCCAGTTGGATGCCGGTCCACTTGTTATCTGCGCGTTGCGCCGTCGGGCCAGTCGATTTCAGGATCGGGCGAATGCAATACGTTCTCGTAAATGTCGTTGCGCACGTAAATTTCGCAGGCGCTTCCGACCATGTGCTTTTCCAAGGTGTCTTGGTTTCGGCGATTTTGATTTTCGTGTAATGGTTTCTGTCGTAACCAAGGTCGGAGAAGAAAAATGGCTGATACAGAGTGTCGTAGAATTCGGGTTCGCCCCACGATTTCCATGTTTCGATGTCTTTCTTTCCCGCATAGGGGTCAACGCACCATTCCCACGACGAATAGCTTCGTCCTTGTATGCATTGGCAAGAAGCGTATGGTCGAAGTAAGGGGCTGAATCGATAAGGGTGCTGCCGTACCAAGAAGTGTAGTCGATGCAGTCGGTGCCGCCGCAATATCCGCCTTTGTCGATGATTTTGTTGATTTCTGGATTGGAAGCGGTGTCGTTCTTGCTGACGCGTGTCCAGCCTGCCATCCAACGGTATTGCTCCAAATGGTTGGTTTTGATAAAAGACGCTACCGCCCGGGAAGACGAATAGTCGTACCGAATATCGCAAATACTGGCGCTTGCCGTCCAATACACGCTGACAAGCATGAAGATAAGACCGAGGATTTTGAAGAAACGGAGATACCGTTCCGTTTTCTTCGGTCCAAGAAGAGTCATAACACGGTTGTTGAGATTACGGATCCACTGAGGCCAATCGTTGGAATTGATTTTTTCGATATCGCAATCGATGGCGAGAATGGCGATGAAGATCCCAAGATGATTCCCGCATGATGCATGGAAAGATGCGCGGTGAACGCAACGCTTATACCCAAGTATGTGGTGAGCAGCATAATGCGGTTTTCCGGCGTAGGCAAATCTGAATAAGAAAACACCACATCAGGCATGACATTACGCACGGCATAAACAGCTCGCTTGGCGTGAGAGCGATGAACTGCATATTGCCATCCGACAGGTTGAAGTGAACAACGTCTCGGAAGGCATTACCAGCCAGGTGTTGAATACGGAAACCCATGCGGGTGATGTTGTTGCAGTGCCATGTATGTCAAAGTCACCGTGGTATGTGCCGGGTGCGGGGAGTACGTTGAGGAGCAGTATAATGGCGAATACCAGTAGCAGAACAAGTCCCGCGAAACGCTGCTTGTTTTTTATAAGCGAGCGTTCGCCGCAGAGAAATTGAATCGTCCAATTCAAGGCAAGCATGCCGGCGATTGCCAATCCGTAAGAGCTCGTGGCGCATAGCAGCATCATGCTGAGTATGACTGGCCATGGCTTGGTGTTGCGGTTGTTCCAATTGATGGCTATGAGCAGCATTGCGGCGATCATAAGCGCATATGGTCTGGAAGTTACGCCATACTGGTAGCAAAGAAAATAGGAAAATGGCAGTATTACCTTTAGTAATTCGGGTAGTTTCGTTTTGAATTCCAAAAGCCAGATCATCAGCGCGGCGCACATAAGATTGAGGGATTTCAATCCTATTTCGTAAGGCATGCCAAGTTTGGCGGGAATGGCAAGCAGCATCCACCAAAGAGGTGGGTGTCCTTCGTAATGGGTGCGTACGGTAAGCAGTTCCTTCCATGAGCAATCACGTGCGATCAGCCAAGCTTGCGCCTCATCAAACCATGGTTCGTGAAAACACGACACGGTGACGGTCACTGTCACGTAGGCGATGAAGACAATGCAGTGCAGCCGTTGTTCGGCGAACCAGGTGAAGAGTCTTTTTCGAAGGTTCGTCGCGCGGTTCGCCGAAACGTCGGGCTGGATGATGGTTGGTGTTTCTGCTGTGTTGCTCATGATAGGTGTAAAGATGGTGTATGGGTACGGCGAGGTCAGAAGGAGGAGCGGGCGCCGCAGAGTTTTTCGAATTCCTCGAGGACCTGCACCTTGGCAAGAGCGTCTTCGAAGGTGGTGACGCCCTTGTTGACGAGTCTCGCCAGATCTTGGTCAAGCGTATGCATGCCTTCCTTTTCGCCGGATTGCAGCACGGTACGAATCTGATGCGCCTTGCTCCGCGAATCAACGCGGCCACGGCCGGAGTGTTGATCATCACTTCGGTGGCAGGAGCGCGGCCATGCCCGCTGGCACGTGGAATCAGGGTTTGCACGACCACCGCGCGCAGAGTGGAGGCCACCTGCACGCGAATCTGCTGCTGCTGATTTCCGGGTACACGTCGATCAGACGGTCCACGGTCGAACCGGCGTCCTGCGTGTGCAGGGTGGCGAACACCAAGTGGCCGGTTTCCACGGCGGTCAACGCGGTGGAAATGGTTTCGAGGTCTCGAAGCTCGCCCACTTCGATAATGTCGGGATCTTCACGAAGCGCGCGCTTAAGCGCTTCCGCGAAACTTTTGGTGTCGGTTCCCACTTCACGCTGGCTCATCACGCAACGCTTATGCTGATGCACGAATTCGATCGGGTCTTCGATGGTGATGATATGGTCGGCGCGTTCGGCATTCGCTCTGTCGACAATCGCGGCGAGCGTGGTGGATTTGCCGGAGCCGGTCGGACCGCATACGAGCACGAGTCCACGCGGCAGTAACGCCAGATCGGCGATATGCGGGTCGAGACCAAGCTCCTGCGCGGTTTTGATTTCCGTGGGAATGGTTCGTAATGCCGCGCACACGCCCAAACGGTCGCGGTATACGTTGACGCGGAATCGCAGCAGATCGCCGATGGAGAATGAAATATCAAGTTCCAAATCGTCTTTGAACCGTTCCATCTCCAGCTCGTTGGTCATCACTTTGATGGTTCATACGTGCGGTCCTTGTTCCACACGCTCAGCCCTTTGGCGGGGCGCAGCTTGCCATCCACGCGCAGCTTGGCGGATCGTTGACCACCAGATGAAGATCGGACGCGTTCAATTCCACCAGCTGGCATATGGCAGCCACGATTCCGGATCCGCATCGGGATGTTCGGCATGCAATGTTTCTTTGACCTGGTGCGCTTTGATTCTGCGTTGTCCGGGAACAGCGTCCTCGTCGGAATCATTGGTTTCGGGCACTATGAAATCCACGATTAGCCTGTTGTTCATATTGGGTTGCGGTCTGGCAGCGGGCGCAGGCTGCGCAATATGGTTGATGGCGGAAGGCTGCATGGTCTGCGTGTTCTCCTCGTACGCCGCATAGTCGTCCGGCTGTTGCGCGAACGGCGTGCCGCCTGGAATGAATGATGGCGGATCGCCGTCGATTTGCTGGATCGGTCCATGATACTCGAATGCAGGGGTGACTTCCGTCACGTCATCGTCGAATTGCAGATTCTGTTGATCCACGGCTTCGTTTTCCGGGGTTTCCGGAAAGCGGTGTCGTAGGAGAGTTCCTGTTGTTCTGCAATGAGCGGTGTTTCCGCAGGCCGTGTCGGAGCGGGTTGCGGTTCCGCTACAGATTGTGATGCAACGGCTTGCGGGGCAGCTGACTGTTGCATAGGCTGCCGCTGTGCGCTCTGTTGAGGCTCGGCCGCCGGCTGTTGCTCGACCGCGGCCTTAGGCATGGGGCCGGGAACGGTACCGGAACCATGCCGCAACGCGGGCATGGCGTCAAGCGACGCGAAAATATTGCGTAAACTGTCATCGTCAGCCTGAATCGCATTGTCGGGCGACCAATGGCGTCCCCTACGCGGATCCTCGTTGAATGAAGGAGCGGTACTGGGAATGGTCACACCTTTCAAACCAGACAAATCGGTGTTCGTATCCCAAGTCGGCTGCGCATCGGGATCCGTCGCGGTGTTCATTTCGGTTTTCAGCTCGGGTTGCTGTTCAATATCGGTCATCATTGTCCTTTACATATGTTGAAAACGCGGTCACACGATTACACAACTACACGGTCACGCGAAGCACTTCATCCACGGAAGTAATGCCTTGCAGAACCTTCTGCCAGCCATCCTCACGAAGCGACGTCATGCCTTTCGACTTGGCCGCCTGCTCGATTTCCAGCGACGTGGCGCCACGCGCGATCAAATCCTCCATCTGCGTGTCCACGCCCATTACCTGCTGAATGGCCACACGCCCGTGATATCCGGTGTTGGAACATTCACGGCAACCCATCGCACGGTACACGGTCGGCAACGGAGAGCCGGGCGTATATGGCACACCCATCATCTTCAACTCCACGGGAGTGGCCGTATCGGCCTTCCGGCATTTCTTGCACAGGCGCCTCGCCAGACGCTGCGCCATCACCGCAGCCAGCGACGAGCTCACCAAAAACGGTTCCACGCCCATTTCCGTCAAACGCGTCACCGCACTCGGAGCATCATTGGTGTGCAACGTGGACAGCACCAAATGGCCCGTCAGCGAAGCCTCGATCGCAATGGTCGCCGTCTCCTCGTCTCGAATCTCACCGATCAGCACCACATCAGGGTCGGCACGAAGAATCGAACGCAACGCGGCGGCAAAGGTCATACCCGCCTTATTGTTCACCTGCACCTGATTGATGCCCTCCATGCGGAATTCCACAGGGTCTTCAACCGTGATGATGTTGATTTCCGGGCGGGCCACATCGCCCAACGTCGCATACAACGTGGTCGACTTACCCGAACCGGTCGGACCAGTCACCAACACCATGCCGTACGGGCGGTTGTACGCTTTGGAAAACACATCGAAATTGCGTTCGCTGAAATTCAGATCCTCCACTTTGAGATTGCCCGAAGGCGTGCTCAAAATACGCATGACGATTTTCTCGCCCCACACCGTAGGCAATGCCGCCACGCGAAGATCAACCTTCTGACCGTTGTGACGTACGGTAATACGGCCATCCTGCGGCTTGCGGCGCTCGCCGATATCCATTTCGGCCATGACCTTAATGCGGCTGATCACACCTTGGGTCATGGCGCGTGGCGCTTTTTGGAAGATATGCAGCACGCCGTCGATGCGGTAGCGTACGAGCAGACCGTCTTCCTGCGGTTCGATATGGATATCGGAGCAGTGGTCGTCGATGGCCTGGTTGATGAGCAGACTTACGAAGCGTGCCACGGGGGAGGCGTCTTCGCTGTCGTCTGTTCAAGGTCGACTTCTTTTTTCGCGGTCGCGGCGATCTCGTGCGATAGTTCGGTCAACTCCGCATTGGCGCGCAGGAACCGGTTGATGCAGTCGCGTACCTGCGATGGCATGGCGACCATGGCGATGACGGGCATGCCGGTTGTTGCGGAAACATCGTCTACCGCGGCGAAGTTTTTCGGATTCGCCATGGCTACGGCGATGCGCCCGTTGACGATGGAAAGCGGCAGAAGCTGGTTGCGTCGGCACAGATCGTCGGGAACCATGCTGATGACTTCTTTGTCGATCTGGTATTCGTTGAGGTCCACGAACGGCAGGCTCATGCCTTGCGCCAACGCCATGGCATATTGGCGTTCGGTCTGTTCGTCCATGCCTTCGGTGGACGTTGGCCTGGCGGGAAAATCTCCGGTGACGTCGCTTGTCATTGCCGCATGGCGTGGTGTGCTCGGCGTGAACACCTGATGGATCTCGCCGGTTGTCGGCGCGATCGGATCCATACTTTGCGGGAAAGCGTTCGGCGTGTCGCTGTTTTTGTTTCGCCTGAGGAAGGGGAAACGGCCTCCCGAACCGGCGTCGCTCATAATGACCTCCTGCACCGCATGCGCGCTTATGCGCCTGTCATACGGCATAACATGAAACCCCAAGCAAACGGCAGCATTTGTGGGGTGGCTGATGTTCAGTTGTTCGAAGTCATGTGAGCTACAACGATTGCAGTATTGTGTACTGCTAAATCAGCATTGTAGCCGCAAAAACAGGTAAAAGCTAATCGTGGCAAAGTTTTTTGAGAAATATGTTGCTGTGAAAACGTTGGCAGAATATCGTGATACAGTAACTCATGTTTATGGCACCGCGTTTGGTTGCGTGCCGAATTCCTGCCGCTTCCAATGATGGGGTGGCATCTTGTGAAGGAGCTGCTCATGGAGTACAGCTTGCGCACAGCGGGAGACGCCCCCGATTCAGGGGTTGCGGCGAGTCGCGTCAATCGATTGCCAAAACGTGGCGAGTCCGGCTTCACGTTGGTGGAAGTGCTGGTGGCGATCGTGGTGTTGAGCATCACGGGACTTGCCGCCGCACAGTTCGCCATCACGGCCATTCGCACGTCATATGCGCAGCAGCAGCGGTCCACCGCCGTGTCGCTGGGCGACGACGGCATGGAAAGAATGCGTGCGCAGATCGCCAATGTAGACGCCAACCAATATCTCGATGAACTCATCAAAGGCATGGGGGAAACGTCCGTCACCGCCGCGCAGAAGAATCTTTCCGACGTTGGCGCCATCACGTCGCAATTGGCGGATCTGAGCTATACCAGTTCGCCTGATCCAGACAAGAGCAAGTATATTCAGCCGGTTCGTGCCACTACGGGCAAGGACGCCAAGCATACCGAATATACGGTGAACACGGTGGTGGAGCGCTGTTTCCGTGCCAGCGGCGAGATCTCGTGCAAGACCGCATCTCAGCTGGGCATTTCCCGTAGTTCCGCAACGAGCTATACGGCCAATACCTCAACAAGCGCCACGGCCGACATTCTGGATCCGGGCAAAACGGTATCGGGCGCGTTCACGTTCGGTGCGCACACGTATATGCCCATGATCCGCGTGGTGGTAGGCGTCACCTGGGACGACAACATGCATCAGGGCAAAACCTGCCTGTACACCACGTCGGAACTGCTGGATATTGGTGTCGACAACAAGCTCATCATCTAGTGAGGGGTTGCAATGAGCGGAACAACAAGCGGAAAACTGCGTATTCGTGCCGTCGCGCAACGTATGGCGCGCGGTGAAAGCGGCGTCACCTTGGTGGAGATGATGGTGTCGCTGTTCATCTTCGCCATCGTCTCCACCATGTTCACCACGGCGATCGTGCAATACCTGCATTCCACCAGCGCGGATGCGATACGAAGCAGGTCTTCCACGGAAATAGCCACGTCGGTGCAAGCCTCGACCGGTATGTGCGCTACGCGGAGGGTGTTGAGTATGACGCCACGAACCATACGATCACCATGGTCACTCCGGGGGATTCTGGTGCGAAGCAGTGCGTGGTGATCACGTACCAGGACGCCACGTGGAAGAACGGTACGGTAAGCGATTACGGCAGCGTGAAGGTAAAAACGAAGCCGTATGATGCGTCCGTCACGTCATGGAGCACGCGCGCGGTGTTGGGGTCGGTAATGAACAACGAGTCGGGAGGCACGTCTGATGATTCGCTGTTCGCCTCGCGATTATTCACGGTGGATGGCACCAATCGGGTGGTGCGTTATTCGCCGGTGACGGGGTCGTATGTGAGCGGCAAGCCGGTCACGTCGAATACGTCCACGTCGTTCACCGCACGCAATGTGAAATCGGGTGGAACTGCAATCGATTTCACTCCGTGTGTCTGAGTGTTCCGCTAGGTCTTGCGGCAGACGCTGGTTCCTTATGGAGCCAGCCGTTTTTGTCGCCCCGTCAGCACCCTGCGACACGCCCGAAAAGGGTGGTTATTCCAGTTTTTTCAAAAAAACGTGACTGCAAAGATTTGCTGAGCGATTGTACTGAAAAACAAGCTATTTGTGGTGTTGTATTTTTTGTTGCACGATTTTGGTTTTGTGTTGTACCTTTTGTGTCCGCTTGAAAAAGTGTGATTTGCTTGATGGTTGTGAAGGGGGTTGTGGGGTAAACTAAAGCGCTTTTGTGCGGATGAAGGATGAGGGGAAAATGAATCGAAAATGAAACGCTCGTAAAACGATTGACGCCGGAATAATGGTTCTGCAAACGATGTCAATGCGGATAAAGTTAGGACTGTTGGTTATGTGAGCCAGCAGCCCCCACAAGGGGACGATCGATAGAAGAACGCCGCGAAGCTCCATCGTGGGATGCGAGCGGCGACCTTTCCCGAAGGAAAGAAGGATTCAATTATGAAGAGCGTGCGCAACGCACTCAACCGCCGTGCCAAAGGCGAAAAGGCTTTACCCTTGTCGAGCTGCTCGTGGTGGTCATCATCATCGGCATCCTCGCCGCCATCTCCGTTCCGATCTACCTGAACCAGCGCAAGTCGGCCTGGAACTCCCAGACCGAGTCCGACGTCAAGAACGCCAGCCTCGTGGTTGAAACTGCGTCCACTGCCAACAATGGCAAGCTTCCGTCTGAGATTAATGGTGCAACGGCCACGTGCAGTAAGAGCCAGAATACGGGCTGCACGCTTGGAGGCAATACGATTACCGTAACTGAGGGTGTTACCCTGAAGATTACCGGTAAAGCAGATAACTCCTACACTATCGAGGGCGAGAACGAGAACTCTGGTACAGCGATTTTCCTGTATGACTCGGCCAACGGTGTCGTCTCTAAGACTGGTACTAAATAATAAAAGGCATAGCGAATAATTCGCGTGGGACTAAAGGTATCGGAGCGTATGAGGTATCGCTCCGATACCTTGTTCCATATCCATATTCGTTCTATTGTTCGTCAATCATTCCATGGGGGAGTAATGGCCAGGGAACAGGCGCAAGTGGCATTTCAAAACGGCACCAAGAAGTGGCGTTACAAGGGTGTTTCCGCTGACGGCCGCACCAAGCAGAAGGGCGTTATCGAAGCGCAGACGCGAGATCAGGCCATCGATCGCGTGAATAAGCTCGGTCTGATTCCAACGGAACTTGTTGACGTGAACGCAGGCACCGGTCTCAATACCAATATTGAAATCAAAGCGTTCGAAAAATATCCAAGCAAAAAAGACTTCGCGGTTATGTCACGTCAGCTTGCCACCATGGTGGCGGCAGGCGTCTCCCTGATTCGCGCACTGAATATCGTTACTGAACAAATCGGAAATGTGAAACTGCGCAATGCGGTACGTGACTGCATGCAGCAGGTTGAGGCGGGATCATCGTTTTCCGAAGCAATGGACAATAATCCCGACCATCTGTTCCCGCCCATTATGACCAACATGGTGCGGGCCGGCGAAACCGGCGGCTTCCTTGACAAATCCCTGATTACCGTGGCCGACAGCTTTGAAGCGGACGTGCGTTTGCAAGGTCAGATCAAAGGCGCACTGGCTTACCCGGTGGTGGTGCTCGGCATTGCTGTGCTGCTGGTGGGCGTGATGCTGCTGACCATCGTGCCCATGTTCGACAGCATGTATGCGTCGATGGGCGCGGAACTGCCATGGGTCACGCAGATCATGGTTGATATGGGCAAGGCCGCACCGGTTGGCATTCCGTGATCATTGTGTGCGCTGTGGCGTTCGTCATGTTTTGGAAGCGCAATCGCAACAAAGACATCATTCGTACCTGGTGGGATCCGTTCACGTTGAAGGCGCCGTGTTCGGCAAACTGACCACCAATGTGGCATTGGCGCGATTCTGCAACAATTTCGCATCCATGCTCGCTTCGGGCGTGCCCATTCTGCAGGCTCTTGACATTGTCGGATCCACATCCGGCAATTATGTAATCGACGAAGCATCCAAACGAGTGTCTCGACTCGTGGAACGCGGCTATAGGCTGGCGGACAGTATGGGTACCGAAAAAGTGTTCCCGAACATGATGGTGCAGATGGCGGCGATCGGTGAGGATTCCGGCGCCATCGACCAGATGCTCGCCAGCGCGGGCAAAGCGTATGACGAAGAAGCGCAATCCATGGCCAAACAGCTCACTTCGTTGCTGGAACCGTTGATGATTCTGGTGCTCGGTAGCGTGGTCGGCTTCATGGTGGTGGCATTGTACATGCCGATGTTCTCCATGTTCGACGCCATCAACGGGCAAGCGTAAGCGAAAGCGGGAAGGTTGAACATGAAGAACGGATTGTGGGCCGGACTCAACCGCAGGTATCGTGCCAGATTATGCCAACGCATGGGGGAGCGGGGCGCGGCATGATGCTCGCGGTACTGTTCGTAATGGTGGTGCTCACCACGTCGGCACTGGTAATGACCATACTGCTTTCGCAAGCATTGCCGTACAGGAATAATAAGGAGAACGCGCAAGTCGGGTATGCCGCCGAATCTGGACTCGAAGTGGCATTGAGTTTCCTGCGCGAAGCGGAAGCAAGCAAGGACTATAAGAAACTGCTACCGTCGACCGCATCAAACACTGGCAATGCCAGCTTGGATGAGACCTTCACTACAGCATCGGACGGGTCGGTGCTGCTCAACAATGCGGAAGTCAGCAACGACGTGTCGGCAACGGGCGTGAGCTCGTTCACTCCAGACGATATCTCGTACCGAGTGCAAATCGGATATTATGACGACGATCCAAGCTCATCGCCGGCCAAACGACTCACATCCGAAAGCGAGCTGAAGAACGCGAAATATGCGTGGGTGCGTTCCTACGGGTATATCAACAGGTATCCGAATGGGCGAAGCGCGGGTACGGAAACCAGCGCGCGCCGAGCCATGAGCCCCATCTACCAATCGAGACAACGAGCGGTGATGACAGCTACGTGATTTCCACCAAGGGTGGACGTCTCGGTATGGGCTTCTACGCGGCAGCGCCAAACAACGAGCGCCGTACCAACCAGCCGACCTGGAAGGAAATCGCCTCATATGATGTCGATGAGAACGGTGATCCGACCGGCATGGTGAACTATGTCAACAAGCCTGGCTCCAAGAATGCGGCCGACGCTATGAGCAATACCATCACTATGAATCCGGCAAACCAAACTTGCATGCTTGCCACCACCAAGCCTGTAGACAAGGTCGAAACGCTTGACGCCATGCTTGACCCGAACGGCAAGCCGGTGGAAGGATCGGCGTTGGTGATTCTTATGCAAGCGCATAAGAAAGACTCCAGCAGCGACGACCTGTATTACACGGAACAGTGCAAAGCCAACGGCGCCTACAAAGACCTGAACACATGGTGTATTGGAAGGATGATTCCATTCGCCCTGCATCCAATCTGACATTGTGCGTTACCGGAGCTGACATTACGCATGTTGGCGGAGCACTGCAGGAGCCGCCACATTGCAGAAATGCGGCGAGTCGTACGGCCCCAACTACCAAAGCGACTATTACACCGATCCTGACAAGAAAGCGCAGCAAGACGAAAAGAACGATCCGTCAAGCCTGCTCAACAAATACCAGAAGTGGGCGTTCTATAACGGTTTCATCAATGCGGGCTACTACAACGAGCTAGATAGCGTGCGCGATGAGGCGAACAAGTATGATGCGTCTCTGCCGGAATCGCAAGGCTATGCCGTTGGCGGTGTGCAAATGCAGAAGAAGACCCGCTTCCAAGTGTTGGAAGTTTCCAACAAGGCGAATGTGGGCGCCACTATTCAATATCTGAGCGGCGGTCACTGGGCGTCCAACGTCGATGATGCTGTCGATTTGACTCCGCATTTCCTGATGGTGTCGAAGTGGGATTATTCGCTCACCGACGTGAAATCCTGGTTCGACGTGAACGGTGATTTCGAAGACGCCACCGCATCGTTCGGACAGGCGGGAGAAGCCGGCTATGCCACGAAGCAGATCGTCAATGAAACGTCCGGATTCTGCATTTCGTCATCGCAAGACGGATTCGACGCATACACGTCAACCTGCCGAGTGGGTGGCGGTGATTTCAACCCATACTGCTACCACAACACCATCAATGGCAATCCGGCGCAATCATCTTCCGATCTGCATCAGATCGACTACTGCGGGGTGTCCGATTCCACCAAGCGTAAAACCGATCAGGCCGAATATGTTGAAGACACGTCGAGTGACGGCAGTGGCGTGAACACGCAGATTTGGACGATGGTGAACGGGTCGAAGCGTTGCTATGGGTTCGGCGGTTCGGGCAAATTCCAACTTATGGAATGCTCGGCTGCGCCAACATTCACCCGATACAACGAAAAAGCGTCTGACGAGCACAGTAAAGGTACGTTCCAACTCAACGGTCAATGCCTGACGGAAGTGTATCCGGGAGACAAAATCGACGGCAATCCCTCATACTCCGGACGTATCGACGGGCATGCGACGTGATTATGGCCAAATGCGGATCGTCACGAGACTTTTTGAACCGAGAAATCAAATCGCAGGTGTGGAATGCCTCGGTTAACCTCGGAACAGGCGGCTCAGGCGGCGGCGTGATTTATGGCGGTGGTAGTTCTACCACATTGGAGCCATCCTCCACCAAAGGCTACGTGACATCCAAAGAACTGAACCCGTCCACTATCGCATGGTGAGCGCTGCGCGAGATGGATGTGAACATGAGCATTGTGAACGATACGCCAACTGTGGTGCTGCTACTCGTGGCATCGCTGGTAATCGGCTGCATTTTCGGATCGTTTCTGAACGTGGTGATTTGGCGCGTGCCCAACCACATCAGCTTGGTAAATCCGAAACGCAGTTTCTGCCCGAACTGCGAAGCCCGATCGCATGGTATGACAATATTCCCATCATTTCTTGGCTGGTGCTCGGCGCGAAATGCCGGCATTGCAAAGAGCCGATCGCCGTACGCTACCCGATTGTGGAAGCGTTGGGCGGACTGTCGTTCCTCGCCGTCACCTTGGGGGCGCTATTCGGCGCGTATTCGCCATGGATATTGCCGGAACTCTACGTATTCGCAGCGGTTTCGATCGTGATCGCATACATTGATCTCGACCATCATCTGATCCTCAATGTTGTGCTATTGCCAACGCTGATTGCAACACTGGCACTGCTGGCTTTGGCATCACTCGGTACGAATGAGTGGAACAGGCTCGGTCGCGCTGTGATATGTGCGATAGTGCTCGGCGCGTTCTACCTATTGCTTTCCATCATATGGAAAGGTGGCATGGGCGATGGCGATATCAAACTTGCGTTCATACTTGGCTTGATTACGGGCTGGCTCGGATGGTCGCAATTCATCATCGGGGCGTTCGCAGCCTTCTTTATTGGAGGATTCTTAAGTCTTGTGCTGATTATCGGCAAAAAAGTCGATATGCATGGAGGCATACCGTTCGGACCGTCCATGCTGCTCGGCATATGGCTTGGCATATTCGTCGGGGCTCCGATCGCCACACTGTACTTGCAAGTGACGGGACTCGCCTGAACCAATCCCCAGCCAACCTGCAACACGTTATATATAAGGAGAGAGCATGAGATCAATAACGGCGCTGTCGATCGCGAACGACGCCATCCGTGCGGCGGTCATAGCAGACCCGTATTCGGATCTGCCCACCATCAAGCATTTCCAGGCGATCCCGTTGCCGAACGGAGCCGTAGTGGATGGCGAAGTGGTCGACCATGATGTGGTGGCCGGACTGCTGAACACACTGGTGAAGCGATTCAAATTCCCCCGCGAGGACACGGCTCTCGTCTACTCCAGCCGACGCATGGTGTTTCGCGAGGCGGACTTTCCCTACATGTCGCTGAACGATCTGAAATCCACCTTGCCTTTCCAAGCCAAAGGCATGATTCCGCTGCCTATTGAGGAATCCGAGCTCGACTTCGTGCCATTGAACGTCATCGACAGCGAACAAGGCAAACAGTTGCACGGCATACTCGTGGCGACATTGCGTAACGGACTGGAAAAACCGCGCGCACAGCCGAAGACGCGGGATTTGTGATCACATCGATCGATGCGGGCCCGTTCGCGCTTGCCAGACTGTTCGCCGACACCAACCAGCAGCAGACCGAAGCGGTGGTCAACATCAGCGGCAACGGCACCGACGTGATCGTGCTCGAAAACGGGCAGCCCGCCTACATGCGCGTCGTGCCATCCGGCGCGGATGACGTGACTGACGCCATCGCCAACGCGCTCAGTATCTCATTCGAAGACGCCGAACGCATCAAAAACCAGATCGGCCTGCAAAACGTGACCGGCGACGAACGACTCGAAAAAGCCGAGGAAGTCATCCGCGAAACCACGGCGCAGCTGATCGTCGGCATCCGCAATACGCTCAACCTGTACGACGTGGACCATGCGGGCGGCACCATCAGCGGCGTGGTGCTTACCGGAACCGGCGCACGACTGATCGGACTGCCGCCGGTATTGGCCAGTTCCATCAACAAAGTGGTGCGGATCGGCGACCCCTTCATCCGTTTCCGGCTTTCCAAAGAAGTGGAACGGCAGAACATCATGGCGCACGCGATCGATTTGGGCGCAGTGCTTGGACTGGTAATCGGAAAGAAGCCGAGGTGAACGGACGATGAGCAGAAAAAACAACGGAAGCATGAAGCAGATCGGCAGCTCCCACCGCGGTCGACGCGGCAAAATCAAGGATAATCCGAATCCTGAAACCAGTGATGGCGAGAAAACCTCGATTTTGTCGATGAATATTTCCGACATCGGCAAAGCGCTGCGTGCGAGCAGTTCGAAAACCTCCAAAAAGGCTGATCTGCCGCCGAATGGAATGTGCGCGCCAACCTGCTGCCACGTTCCATCGTGACGCTCAACCGTGATCGTGCCATCAAATACTTGCTGTCATACGTGCTTATCGTGGTGGTGGTTGCGGCCATTGCCATCAGCGCGGGCATGGCGGTGCGCGTGAGCTGGGCCGACCATCGCGTGGAGGAGGCACAGGCGAAAACCCTGTCGTTGCAGAAGGAAAAGGCGGAATTCAAAGACGTGGAAGACACGTTGAACTCGCTGTCCGATTCGCAAAGGTCACGTATCGCCGCGCTCTACGACGAAATGGATTGGATGAAGGTGGTGGATTCGCTCAATGGCGCGCTGCCAGCCGGAGGCCAGTACACGAACCTGTCGTTGAGCAGCTTCCAGATTGGCGGGTCTGACGCTTCTTCGCATAGCGCTACATCTTCAGTATGGTCTGGGAATGGTGTGATTTCCGTTGATTTTACCGTTCTTTCTCCAGATTTCATATCTGCAAAAGATTTTATCGGTAATTTTGCTGCAATTCCTACCTATAAAACAGGCTATGTGAGTTCCATTACCGAAAACAGCGATGAAAACGGCACCACCTATACATACACGGGAACGGTGTCGTTGAAGATGGATACCAATACCACGTCACGAAGCGACAACGCGGCCGGTGCTGACGAAGCCAACCGAGCATTGCAGCAGCAGCTACGCGACAGCCTGAACAAAGCCGCGGCAGGGGAGTCGACTGATACTACCGACAGCGCGACCGCAACTGACGAGACATCCAATGAATGATCGGGAGCAATCATGAACAAGCATAAAATCGCATGGATCGCATTGGCCGCAGGTATTGTCTTCGTCATCATGCTGACATGGCTGGTCGGCGTTTCCCCGCAAATCAGCCATATCAAATCATCCGACGCGCAAACTGCGCAAATCGATGAGAACAATAAGGAAACACGCGACGAAATCGAAACATTACGCATCGCCAGCGAAACGATCGGCCTGCAGAAAGACCGTTTGCGCCAGTTGCAGCGGCAGATTCCAGACGGCTATAACCAGCAGGAATTCATCAATTCGTTGGATGCGTCCGCTGCGGGAACCGGCGTCGCCATCAAATCGGTGAATTTCGATGATGCGGTCGACGCCGACATTCCAGCTGAAATGCAAGGTACCATTCAAGCCGGTCAGCTGGTGCAGGTGTCGGTAAGTATCACCGCCACGGGAAGCTATGATGCCATGCGTAATTTCGTGGCATCCGTGCAGAACATCAACCGTATCGCCGTGCCGGAAAATGTGACCTACACACTTGACAGAAACGGTGACGAAACGAAAAATGCCGTGGTGATCGATTGCAAGATCTGGTCGCTATTGCTCGACAACGACACGGTTGAAGACGAGAACGCCACGAAACAGTAACGCGGGTGGTGTTCTGTCACCGCGTAAAGGTAGGCTTTGCGCTTGTAAAGACCCCAAACCGTTCAAACCAGAAGGTGCATTGTGGCTGTATCCAAACTCGATGAAGTCGTATCCCTCGCCAAGCGTCGTGGCTTTGTTTTTCCCGCCGGTGAAATCTATGGTGGAACCCGTTCCGCGTGGGATTACGGTCCGCTCGGCGTTGCGCTGAAAGACAATATCAAGCGCGAATGGTGGCGTTCCATGGTCGTCACCCGTGGCGACGTGGTGGGCGTTGACACGTCCATTATTCTTCCGCCGGCCGTGTGGGTGGCTTCCGGTCACGTGTCCGTGTTCAACGATCCGCTGATCGAATGCCTCAACTGCCACAAGCGCCACCGCGCGACAAGCTTGAGGAATCCTATGCCGAAAAGCATGGCGACAAGCTGCCGGAAAACGGCCTGAAAGACATTGTGTGCCCGGATTGCGGCACCCGTGGCAACTGGACCGAACCGCGCGACTTCAACATGATGCTGCGCACCCACCTCGGACCGGTCGAAGACGAGAACTCGCTGCACTACCTGCGTCCGGAAACCGCACAGGGCATTTTCGTGGACTTCAAGAACGTGATGACTTCTTCGCGTTCCAAGCCGCCGTTCGGCATCGCCAACATGGGCAAGTCCTTCCGTAACGAGATCACTCCGGGCAACTTCATCTTCCGCACCCGCGAGTTCGAGCAGATGGAAATGGAATTCTTCGTGGCTCCGGGCACCGATGAGGAATGGCACCAGTACTGGATCGACGCGCGTACCCAGTGGTACATCGACCTTGGTGTGAAGCCGGAGAACCTGCGCCATTATGAGCATCCGAAGGAGAAGCTGGCCCACTATTCGAAGCGTACCGTCGACATCGAATACAAGTTCGGCTTCCAGGGTTCCGATTGGGGCGAGCTTGAAGCGTCGCCAACCGTACCGACTTCGATCTTTCCGCGCATGCCAAGCATTCCGGCGAGGATCTGAGCTACTTCAACCAGGCCACCGGCGAAAAATACGTGCCGTACGTCATCGAACCGGCCGCCGGCCTGACCCGTTCCCTCATGGCCTTCCTTGTTGACGCCTACGACGTTGACGAGGCCCCGAATACCAAGGGCGGCGTCGATAAGCGCACCGTGCTTCGCTTGATCCGCGCCTGGCTCCGGTCAAGGCCGCTGTACTGCCGTTGAGCAAGAAGCCGGAATTGCAGACCGTGGCACACGATCTGGCCGCCGATTTGCGTCAGCATGACTGGATGATCGACTATGACGAGGCCGGTGCGATCGGTCGTCGCTATCGCCGTGAAGACGAAATCGGCACCCCGCTGTGCATCACCGTCGACTTCGACACGCTTGACGATCAGGCCGTCACCATTCGCGAACGTGATACCATGCAGCAGGAGCGCGTCGCACTCGACAAGGTGGCTGATTATGTGGCCGCACGTATTGGCGAGAAGCATGTACGTTACCCGCAGGTGCCGGTTGAGATGGGCGGCGAGGCTTGGCCTGAGTCCGTCAAGATCGCCGAAGCCGGTGGCTTGTATTAAAGCTGGATACTGGTTATCATAGCGTTCTTATGCCAGATAGCATTGTGACTGCTTACGAGGAATCCGACGTGCTCGACCCGCGTACCGACGCGGTGAGGCCGTCGGTTCCTCCGGTTATGAAGCCTGTTGATTTAGGGCCGGTACACGTTGAAACCCCGGTGGTGCTTTCGCCTATGGCGGGCGTTACCAACTGGCCGTTCCGCGTGATTTGCGAAAGCTACGGACCGGACGGTCTATACGTGGCCGAAATGATCACCGCGCGCGCGTTGGTCGCACGCAATCCCAAAGCGTTGCGGTTGTGCCATTTCGCGCCGAGCGAGAAAATCCGTTCGCTGCAACTGTACGGTGTGAACCCGGCGATCGTGGAACAGGCCGCGAAAATCGTCATCGACGAAAACATGGCCGACCATGTCGATCTGAACTTCGGATGCCCCGTGCCGAAAGTGACCCGACGCGGCGGCGGATCGGCTTTGCCGTGGAAGACGGATCTGTTTCGCGAGATCATCCAGCGTGTGGTCAAGGTCTGCGATGCTGCCAACGTGCCGGTGACGGCTAAAATCCGCGTCGGCATCGACCATGAGCATGAAACGTTCTTGGAAGCGGGCCATATCGCGCAGGAGGAAGGCTGCAAGGCGGTGACCTTGCACGCGCGTACCACCGCCGAATATTACGGCGGGCATTCCGACTGGAGCCGGATTGGCGAGCTGGTCGAAGCGCTTGACATTCCAGTGTTCGGCAACGGCGATATTTGGGGTGCGAACGATGCGCTTGCCATGGTTGCCGAAACCGGTTGCGCCGGCGTTGCGATTGGCCGCGGCTGCCAAGGCAGGCCATGGCTGTTCGCCGATATCAAGATGCGTTCGCTGGCAGCGACAAGCGTGTTGACCCCACGTTAGGAGATGTGTGCCGTGTGGTTGAACGCCATGCGGAACTGTTGACCGAATTCTATGATGGCGATGAGCAGATGGCCGTGCATGATCTGCGTAAGCATATCGCGTGGTATCTCAAGGGATTCCCCGTTGGAGGCTCCACCCGTCGCGCGTTCATGGAATGTGAAAATCTTGAGGATGTCAGAGCCGAATAGGCAAGCTGGATCCCAACATCTGTTTTCCCGAGCGAGTGTCGACAAGCCAAGGGGGCGCGTGCGCTTCGCAAAGAAAGTGCATCTGCCTTACGGATGGTTGGAATCACGGGAAACATCGCATGATGAACGTCAGGCGTTGTTTGGGGATGATCCTATGGACGCCAGCTATTGAATATGACATGCTGATGTGGTTAAATCGTCGTGGGGGCACCGAAAGAGGGTAAATCGCAGGCGAAATGAACACGTTAGCAATAAAAAAGTGAAAAAACGCCGTTACACACGGCGAAAAGTGCGCGTACTGCAGCGTGTCTGCGATAAAGTTGTGCGTAAACGCGAGTGACAGGAGACTATGGTGAGCGAGATTGCCCAGACTGACAATTTCAACGACAAAACGAATATCAAGTTGTCGGTGTTGGTGGAGCTGGCGGTAATGCCGTCAATCGCATGATTGCCGAGGGTCTTCAAAGTGTTGAATTCATTGCGATCAATACTGACGCGAAGGACCTGATGCGTTCCGACGCCGATGTCAAGATCTCCTTGAACGATGCCACCAGCCGCGGGCTTGGCGCAGGTGCGACCGGAGAAGGGTGCCAAGCCGCTCAGGATCATCAGTCCGATATCGAGGAATCGCTCAAGGGTGCCGATATGGTGTTCGTGACCTGCGGTGAGGGTGGTGGCACCGGTACCGGTGCAAGCCCGATCGTGCTCGCGCCGCGCATCAGCAGGGTGCCCTGACCATTGCGGTGGTTACCCGCCCGTTCAGCTTTGAAGGTCCCCAGCGTGCGGCTTCCGCAGCACTTGGCATTGAGAATCTGCGCAAGGAAGTCGATGCGCTGATCGTGATTCCGAACGATCGACTGCTTGAGCTTTCCGATCGCACCATCGGCATCGTCGATGCGTTCAAGACCGCCGACACCGCCTTGCTGGCCGGCGTGCAGGGCATCACCGACCTGATTTCTTCGAACTCGTACATTCACGTCGACTTCAACGATGTCAACGCTATTCTGCGTGGCGCGGGCACCGCACTGTTCGGCATCGGTTCCGCACGAGGCGAGGATCGCGCCACCCAGGCAGCTGAAATCGCCATCAGCTCGCCGCTGCTGGAAGAAAGCATCGAGGGTGCCCACGCGCGCTGATCAATATCGCCGGCCGTCCGATCTGAAGTTGCAGGAAGCGGCCGCCGCCACCCAGCTGGTGGGCAAGGCCATCCATCCGGAAGCACAGATCATCTGGGGTCTTTCCCTCGACGACGCTTACGGCGACGAAGTGCGTGTCACCGTTATCGCCGCAGGCTTTGATGCCAACTCCAAGAAGGCGGCTCAGGCTGAAGCCAGAAGCAGGCAGAGCCTGCGGAAAGCACGGTGCCGCTGTCGGCGTTGTCCGCAGCCCCGAGGGCAGCGGCGGTTCCGCAGCAGCCCCAGCCTCAGCTTATTCAGACTCCGGAAGCCCCGAAGGTGCAGCCGCTGTCCACTTATATTCCGTCCACTCCGGAACCCGTCGTTCCGTCATTCGACCAGACCACCGAGCATGAAGTGGTGTCTTCGAACGACGCCGGCGATTTGGATATTCCGGATTTCCTGCGCTAAAAGCAACGCGAAGACGCGAAGGATCGTTCATGGCAGGTTTTATGAAAAGCGCGATGTCCTATTTGGGCATGACCGACGTTGCCGAAGGTGACGAGGATTTCAACGAAGAGGCTGAGAGCAGCGAAACCTCGTTCGATTCCGACCATTCCGTGACCCCGATGGCTTCGACTCCTGCCGCGACGTCCGCACCGCGCGAGCAGACCAAAGCCAACCCGTTCCAAGGCGGAAGGGTGAGCCGTATCACCACGATTCACCCGAAATCCTATGAGGACGCTCAGCTGGTCGGACGTGCCATTCGCGACGGCGTTCCGGTGGTGCTGAACCTGACCGGTGTGGCCGAGGCCGTGGCGTATCGCATTGTGGACTTTTCCGCGGGTGTGGTTTTTGGCGTGCGTGGCTCCATCGAACGTGTCACTCCGCGCGTGTTCCTGCTGAGCCCAGCTCAGGTGAACATCAAGGTTGAGGAACCGCAGGCGAATAACTCGTCGCACGATTTGTTCGCCGACTGATATAGACGAAAGCCGTTGCGAAAGCAGACTGCATGAAGCCTCCGTCACCCGTGATGGGGGCTTTGTTATGTTCTGTTGCTAAGGTGGTGCCCCATGATTTTGTCTTTGATCGGTAGCATCGTCCACTTTTTGGTGAATGCCTACATTCTGGTGCTGTTCATTCGCATGATTCTCGATTGGGTTGCTGTGTTGACATCGGCATGGCGTCCACGGGGGTTGGTGTCGTCGTTGATCGACGCGGTTTACCAGTGACGGAGCCCCCACTGCGCTGCTACGCCAATATATCCGCCTATTCCATTGGGTCCCATCTACTTCGATGTGGCATTCATCGTTCTTTATTTCATTCTCATTGCTATTGATTTCCTCATTTAATGTATGTCAAATGCCGATTTTTCGCAAAAAATCGGTGGTCCCGTGCTAGAGTCGAACAATGAAAGCAACAACAGCAAGGCATCAAGCCCAAAGCGAGGTGTAAGATTTATGGCTCTGTTGACGCCGAAAGATATCAGAGAGCATACCTTCCAGACCGTGAGGTTCAAGGAGGGGTATGACGTCGATGAAGTCGACGATTTTCTCGATCAGGTAACCGAGACGGTGGAGGCCCTTGGCAAGCAGGCGGTTGCCAGCGGCCAGGCTACTCAGTCCCTCGGCCCGGATGTTGCGGGGCTCAACTCCAAGATTTCCGAGCTCAGCGCCCAGGTTCAGTCCCTGCAGCAGGAGAACGCGACATTGAAGTCCGCCTCCGAGCAGGCAGCTGGCGCTGGTGATCAGGCAGCTCAGGCCGCACAGGTCGCAGCAGCCAAGCTCACCGAGGCTGAGGAAAGCAACCGTGCTCTGTCGGCTCAGAACGAACAGCTCAAGGGTCAGGTGGATCGCCTGTCCGCACAGGTCGACCAGCTCACCGCACAGGCGGCTGAAGCTGCAGGCCAGGCGGATCTGGGCGAACAGCTGACCTCCATGCAGCATGAGCGCGACGCATTCCGTGCACAGACCGAAGACCTGTCCCGTCAGCTGGCTTCCGCACAGCAGCAGGTTGTGGTGGCCCAGCAGCAGGCGGCTGAGATCCAGCAGCTCAATGCAAGGCTTGAAGAGGCTCAGGAGCAGGTCGCCCAAGCTCAGCAGCTCACGCAGCAGCATGCGGCACAGTCCCAGCAGCAGGATGAGCGTGCCCAGCAGCAGGCCGCGCAGATTCAGCAGCTTGCACAGCAGCTGCAGGAATCGCAGCAGCGTGAAGCCCAGCTGCGCGAGCAGGTCGCCAAGGTCGAACCGAGTACCGAAACCGGAAGCCTGCAGAAGATTGCAGGAGCCGCAGCCAGCGCCAACACGGAGCCGGAGCGTGCCACCGCCATGCTGACCCTGGCTATGCAGCTGCACGACCAGTACGTCGACAAGGGCAAAGCCAAGGCTAAGGAAATCACCGACGAGTCCCAGCGTAGGTACGATGAGCTCATCGGCAATGCCAACGATTACTCCAACCGCACTCGCACCGAAGCCGACAACTACTCCGAAGGCACCCGTTCCGAAGCCGATCAGTATTCGGCTGACACTCGTGCCAAGGCTGATGGCTACTTGAACCAGAAGACTCAGGAAGCGATGCCTATCTGACCAAGCGTGCTCAGGAAGGCGATGACTATCTGGCGCAGCGCACTCAGGAAGGTAATGCTTACTTGGATCAGAAGACTCAGGAAGGTAACGCCTATCTTGCTCAGAAGACGCAGGAGGGTGATACCTACTTGGATCAGAAGACTCAGGAAGGCGACGCCTATCTTGCTCAGAAGACGCAGGAGGGTGATACCTACTTGGATCAGAAGACTCAGGAAGCGAACGCCTACCTTGCTCAGAAGACCCAGGATGGTGATACCTACTTCTCCACGAAGCACAACGAAGCCGACGAATACGAGTCCGAAGTGCAGAAGCGCGCCTTCGACTACGATTCGAAGACCCGTACCGCAGCCGACGACTACGCCCAGCAGGTCCGCGACAATCTCGAAGCGCAGACCAAGGTCATCGAAGGCAACATTCAGGGCCTCAAGCAGTTCGAAACCGAATACCGTGCACGTCTTACCGAATTCCTCGGCCAGCTCGTGTCCCAGGTGTCCGACACGAACAACTATGATCAGGACTCCCAGGACGACTGAGATTAGGCTGTGTCTGACATCATGACAAATGATCAAAGACGGCTGCGCACCCGCGTGGCCGTCTTTGCGTGTATCGCCGTTGTGGCACTGGTACTCGACCAGATCAGCAAGGCATGGGCGCAGTCGGCGCTTGCCGACGGGCAGACGGTACGTGTGATTCCGGGCATCCTCTCATTCACGCTGGTGCATAATCCGGGTGCGTCCTTGGGCATGGGATCCAACATGACCTGGTTGATTTCGTTGCTTGCCATCGTGGCATGCGTGGCGTTGGCCGTACTGGCAATCCGTACCATTTCCATGAAATGGACGGTGGTGTTCGCTCTTGCTTTCGCAGGAGCATTGGGCAATCTCATCGATCGTGTGATGTATGCCGAAGGTTTCCTTAATGGCAAGGTCGTCGATTTCCTCAATTACGGATGGTCGGTCGGCAATGTTGCGGATATTTTCCTGATGGTGGCGGGCGTCGCCGCCGTCGTACTGCTGTTTGTCGGAGAGCCCTTCAGCCAGAAGGATCTTGACGAACAGGCCGCAGAACAGACGAAACAGACGACCGGAGACCAGAACGCATGAGCCGTCTTGTTCCCGCACCCGACGCGCTTGTCGGCAAACGATTCGATGTGGCCGTGGCCAAGATGCTTGGTATCTCCCGAGCCAAGGCCGCGGAACTCATCGAAAGTGGACAGGCGCGCGTGCTTGGTCGTGACATTTCCAAATCATCGACTCTGCAATCAGGCGAAACCGTCGAATTCGATATTGTCGAGGAACGGACCGAGCCTGAACCGATCGCACGAGATATGGCAGTGGTCTACGAAGACGATGACGTCATAGTGGTCGACAAGCCAGTGGGTGTGGCTGCTCACGCTTCCGTCGGTTGGACCGGTCGACGGTGCTCGGCAGTCTGCTTGACAGGGGAGTGCACATCACCTCCTACGGCGCCGCGGGACGTCAGGGTATCGTATCCCGCCTCGACGTGGGCACATCCGGATTGATGCTCGTGTGCAAATCTGACCTCGCCTACGTGGAAATGCGCAGGCAGTTCGCCGAACATGAAGTCGTCAAAACCTATCATGCGCTCGTGCAAGGCAATCTCAAGGAAAACAAGGCCACGATCGAAGCGCCGATCGGACGTGCCAAAGTCTCCGATTTTCGTTTTTGCGTTACGCCCGCCGGCAAAGAAGCCATCACCCATTGGGATGTGATGGAACGTTTCGGTGAGGCGACGCTGGTTTCCGTGAATCTGGAAACCGGTCGAACCCATCAGATCCGCGTGCATTTCTCGTCCATCGGGCATCCGCTTGCGGGAGACGCCATGTACGGTGCCAATCCGCAGTTGGGTGAGGCATTGGGATTGGAACGGCAGTGGCTGCACGCCAAGCAACTTGAATTCCGCCATCCGCGAACCCATGTGTGGACCACGGTGAAATCGCATTATCCAGCTGATTTGCAGCATGCGCTCGACGTGATGCGTGGCAGGCACGACACACAAGACAAGCCTGAAGTGTGATCGCACGTCACCAATCACCGGTAGATTGAACGTATGGCTACTTCCGGAAATTTCGTGCAACTGCATAATCACACGCATTATTCACTGCTTGACGGGGCGTCAAAGATTCCGGATCTGGTCAGGCGCGCCAAAGAACTCAACATGCCGGCCGTCGGCATCACCGATCACGGCAACATGCATGGCGCATACGAAATGTGGAGCACTGCGGTCAAGGAAGGCGTCAAACCGATTATCGGCATTGAAGCGTATGTGACGCCGGAAACCGCACGCCAAGATCAAACCCGCGTCAGCTGGGATACCAACTGGAATCCCGATATCGATCCGCAACATCGCAGGCGCAACCCCAACGACGTATCCGGCGGTGGCCTGATCACCCACCTTACGATGTGGGCGGAAACCGATGAGGCCTTGTCAATCTGATGAAGGCGTCCACTGACGCGAATCTCGAGGGACGTGTCATGCGATACCCCCGAATGGATAAGGAAATCCTTGCCAAATATTCGAAAGGCATTATCGCATCTTCCGGATGCCCGTCGGGCATCATCCAAACGCGACTGCTGCTCGGCCAATTCGACGAGGCATTACGTGCGGCAGGCGAATTGCAGGATATTTTCGGACGTGACAATTTCTATATCGAATTCATGGACCACGGTCTGAAAATCGAAAAACAGGTGACCGACGGTCTGCTGGACATTGCGAAAAAACTGAACGCGCCGCTGCTCGCCACCAACGATTCCCATTACGTGCGCGCCGAAGACGCCGGCTCTCAGGATGCCATGCTGTGCATCAATTCGGGATCCACGCTTGACGAGCCGGGACGATTCAAATTTGACGGCACCGGCTACTATCTGAAATCCGCCGAAGAAATGCGTGAGCTGTTCAAAGACATTCCCGAAGCATGCGACAATACGTTGGAAATCGCCGAACGCTGCAATGTCATGTTCGACGATCATGAAGATGGCGCGTTCATGCCCCAATTCGACTGCCCGGAAGGTTGGGATGAGACGTCGCTGTTCCTGAAAAAAGTCGAGGAAGGCTTGGAACGGCGTTATGACGGGCATCCGCCGATCGAAGTGCTCAAGCAGGCCGATTACGAATGCGGTGTGATCTGTCAGATGCAGTTCTGCGGATACTTCCTTGTGGTGGCCGACTACATCAACTGGGCCAAATCGCATGGTGTGATGGTCGGGCCTGGCCGTGGCTCCGCGGCAGGCGCCATGGTGGCGTATGCCATGGGCATCACCGAACTCGATCCAATCAAGCACGGCTTGATCTTCGAACGATTCCTTAACCCGGAACGTGTGTCGCTGCCTGATATCGACGTCGATTTCGATCCGGACGGCCGCGGTCGCGTGCTTGACTATGTCGGAGACAAGTACGGGCGAGACAAGGTCGCGCAATGCGTGATCTACGGCACCATCAAAACCAAACAGGCGCTGAAGGACTCCGCACGAATCATGGGCTACGAATTCTCCATGGGCGAGCGCATCACCAAGGCGTTGCCGCCGGCGCAGACGGGTGGCAAGGATATTCCGCTGCATGATATTTTCGAGCCGAGTTCGAAGCGTTATGCGGAGGCCCGCGAATTCCGTGAGCTTTATGATTCCGATCCGGATGTGAAGCGCGTCACGGATGAGGCGATGGGTATCGAAGGCTTGATCCGTCAGACCGGTGTGCATGCGTGCGCCACGATCATGGGTAGCGAGCCGATTTCGAATACGTCGCCGCTGCTGGAACGTACCGATGGTACGGTTACGACCACGTTGGAGTATCATACGTGTGAAACGCTTGGTTTAGTCAAGATGGACTTCCTTGGTCTTTCCAACTTGACGGTTATTCGCGATACGTTGAACAATATCGAGGCGAATGGCAAGACGCGTATCGACCATACGAAGATTCCATTGGACGATCGTGCCACGTACGATCTGTTGTCGCGAGGTGACACGCTTGGCGTGTTCCAGTTGGATTCTGATGGTATGCGTTCGTTGCTGAAAACGTTGAAGCCGAATAACTTCAACGATATTTCCGCATTGATCGCGTTGTATCGTCCTGGTCCGATGGATATGGATTCGCATACGAATTATGCGAAGCGTAAGAATGGTTTGCAGAAGATCACGCCGATTCATCCTGAAGTGGCCGAGCCGTTGAAGGAAGTGCTTGACGAAACGTATGGTCTGATCGTGTATCAGGAGCAGGTGCAGTCGGCCGCGCGTATTCTGGCGGGTTATTCGTTGGGCAAGGCAGACGTGTTGCGTCGAGCAATGGGCAAGAAGAAGCCGAGGTGCTGGCCAAGGAGAAGGTGCCGTTCTTCGCGGGCATGAAGGAGCATGGGTATTCCCAGGAGGCGGCGCAGGCCGTGTGGGATATTCTTGTGCCGTTTTCGGGCTATGCGTTCAACAAGGCGCATTCGGCCGCATACGGTTTGATCTCATATTGGACTGCATATCTGAAAACGCATTATCCGGTGGAATTCATGGCCGCGTTGCTGCAGGGTGCGAGTACGAACAAAGACAAGACCGCGTTGTATTTGAGCGAGGCTCGTCGCATGGGCATCCAGGTGTTGTCTCCTGACGTGAACGAGTCGGTGTACGAGTATTCCGCTGTCGGCGATGTGGTGCGTTTCGGTCTTGGCGCCATCCGTAACGTTGGCAAGGCTGCGGTTGATGCGATTGTCAAGGAACGTGAGAACGATCATGGCAAGTATGTGAATTTCCCTGATTTCATCAGGCGTGTGCCGATGGAGGCGTTGAATCGTCGATTGGTTGAATCGTTGATTAAGGCCGGTGCGTTTGATTCGATCGATCCGAACCGTCGTGCCTTGTTTACGATTCATGAGGCTGCGATTAATTCGGTGGTCGGTTTGAAACGCAAGCAGCCGAAGGCCAGTTTGATTTGTTCTCCGATTTGGAAGATGCCGGCGAAGACGATGCGGGCATGGGCGATGCCATGGTGAATGTGCCGATGTGGAGGAGTGGGATAAGAAAACCAAGCTGAATTTCGAACGTGAAATGCTTGGCTTGTATGTGTCCGACCATCCGTTGAGCGGTATGCAGTCGATTCTGGTGTCGTTGCGTGAAATGTCGATCGCGCATCTGATCGATCGCGCGGCGAATATGCCTGACGGCCAGCAGGTGACGGTGGCGGGTTTGATCACGAACGTGGACCGTCGTATGTCGAAGAAGGGCAATCCTTGGGCGATTGTGACCATCGAGGATTTGGAAAGCTCCATCCAGTGCATGTTCTTCGGCAAAGTGTATGAGGCCGCCGCTCCCGAACTGGCGGTCGACACGGTGGTGCAGATTCGCGGACAGGTTGAGAAACGCGATGAGACGGTAAGCATGCGTGCCACGGAATTCAACGTGCCGACGTTGGAAGCGCAGGATGAGAAGCCGGTGACGATTATGCTGCCGCCGATTGCGCTTGACCAATCGCATGTGCAGCAGTTGGGGCAGATTCTTTCAAATCATCCTGGACCCTGCGAAGTGAAGCTCGCCTTGATGGACGATAAGGCAACGCCAAGGTACTGACGTTCGGCGACCGTTTCCGCGTACGCCGCGACACGAGTCTGTTCGCCGAAATCAAAATCCTTTTCGGTCCCAGTTCTCTGCCTTTGGGCTGACCGGTCGTGGGGATGATGCCGAAAGTCAGCCGAATATCTCACTATGCGGCTGAACTTGAGACGCGCGGGCGTCTCGTGACATCACGTTGTTACCATGGGGCGTTATGAGCGAAGAAAACTATATGCGAATCATTGACCTGCGTGGCAAGAAGCTGACCCGAGCTGAAATGCTGGAGCTATGCCTCGCGCCGAGATGGGCACCAACGAGGCCACCGATCTCGTGCAGCCCATCCTTGACGATGTGAAGGCCCGCGGTGCTGCGGCCCTGCGTGACTTCGCGGAGAAATTCGACCATATTCGTCCGGAGAACCTGCGCGTGCCGGTGGAAGCCATGAAGACCGCCGTCGACGAGTTGGATCCGGAAGTGCGTGCCGCCATCGAAGAATCCGTGCGCCGCTCCCGCGCCGTGTCCGCTTCCCAGGTGCCGGCGCCGTTCCACACCGATCTGGCTGAAGGCGCGCGCGTTCCGAGCGTTGGATTCCGGTGCAGCGTGTCGGCCTGTATGTGCCGGGTGGCAAGGCCGTCTACCCGAGCTCCGTCATCATGAACGTGGTCCCGGCACAGGCCGCCGGCGTGGAATCCCTCGCCATCGCAACCCCGCCGAGCCGTAACAATGCCGACGGTCTGCCTGACAAGACCATTCTCGCCACCTGCGCCATTCTCGGCGTTGACGAAGTGTATGCGGTCGGCGGCGCTCAGGCCGTGGCCATGTTCGCTTACGGCGCCAAGGGCTCCGAACCGCAGGACGGCGAAATCCTGTGCGATCCGGTCGACAAGATCACCGGTCCGGGTAACATCTTCGTCGCTACCGCCAAGCGCATGGTGTCCGGCATCGTCGGCATCGACGCCGTGGCAGGACCGACCGAAATCGCCATCATCGCAGACAAGGGTGCCAACCCGAGCTGGCTGGCCGCCGATCTGATCGGTCAGGCCGAGCATGACGAACTCGCCGGTTCCGTGCTCATCACCGACAGCGAAGAGATTGCCGAACAGGTGCAGGAGAACCTCAAGTACCGTGTGCCGCGCACCGAGCACTCCGAGCGTGTGAACACGTCGCTACGCGGACGCCAGTCCGGCATCATCCTCACCGATGGCATCGAGCAGTCCATTGACGCGGCCAATGCGTATGCCGCCGAACACCTTGAGGTCCAGACCGCGACCCGGATGCCGTGATCGCCAAGATTCGCAACGCCGGTGCCATCTTCCGTGGCCCGTACTCTCCGGTGCCGCTGGGCGACTACATGTCCGGCTCCAACCACGTGCTGCCGACTTCCGGCACTGCACGCTTCGCCTCCGGTCTGGGCGTGCACACCTTCATGAAGCCGGTCGAAGTCATCGAATACGACGAGCAGGGATTGAAGACCCTCGCTGCTCGTGTGAACGCCTTCGCCGTTTCCGAAGATCTGCCGGCACACGGTGAAAGCGTGCTGAGCCGTTTCATCGACGATCCGTACAACAAGGAAACCATCAAGGAACAGGAAGAGCAGGCAGGCCTTCGATGAGTGAGACTTCCAGCAACGCCATTCCGGCATATCTTCCGCTGCGCAACGATCTGATCGGTGAGGAGCCGTACGGTGCGCCGCAATTGGACGTGCCGGTATGCCTCAACGTCAACGAGAATCCGTATGCGCCGGAACCGGCAGTGGTCGAAACCATCGCGCAGCGAGTCAAGGAAATCGCTCTGACGCTCAACCGTTACCCGGATCGTGAGCATATCGCGTTGCGTCAGGCATTCTGCGACTATCTCGAACGCGAGTCCGGCGTCAAGCTGGAAGTCGACCAGTTGTGGGGTGCCAACGGATCCAACGAGATCATGCTGCAGCTGTTCCAAGCTTTCGGCGGTCCAGGACGCATTGCGCTCGGCTGCGATCCGACGTATTCGATGTATCCGGAATACGCCCGCGACACGTTCACCACATGGAAGCTGGCGCACCGCAACGAGGATTTCTCGCTGAACGTCGACGCCACCATCAAGGCCATCGAAGACGTCAAGCCGGCCATGATCGTGCTCACCAGCCCGAACAATCCGACCGGCACACCGCTGAAGATGGACGATCTCAAGCGCGTGCTCGGCGCCGCCGAAACCGCTGAAGTGGCCGGTGCCGCCGAAGGCGTGCATCCGGTGGTCGTGGTGGACGAAGCTACATCGAATTCCGTGATCCGGGCACGCCCACCGCGCTCGAACTCATCGGCGAGTATGAGAATCTCGCGTGAGCCGAACCATGAGCAAGGCGTTCGCCTTCGCAGGCGCGCGAGTCGGCTATCTGGCCGCCAACAAGGCATTATCGACTGTGTGCGCATCGTGCGTATGCCGTACCACCTGTCGGCCGTCACCCAGGCAGCCGCGCTTGCCGCGTTCGAACATACCGACGAACAGCTCAGCCGTGTGGCGCACCTGCGTGACACCCGCAATCAGACCGCGGCATGGCTCAAGGAACAAACCTACAAGGGCCAGCCGCTCGAAGTGGCCGAGACGCAGTCCAACTTCATTCTGTTCGGCGGTCATTTCGACGATCGCGACCGCATCTTCGACGAACTGCTCAAGCGCGGTGTGCTCATCCGCACCGTCGGCCCTGACGGCTGGATGCGCGTATGCATGGGCACCGACGAGGAAATGGCGCGTTTCCGTGAAGCCTTGGTCGAAGTGTTGCGTATTGTGGAACAAGACTGAGCACATACGGGACTGAACCAACACAACAGGACCGAACATTTTCCAAAAGGAGTCGCAACATGGCGCGTACCGCAACCATCGTTCGTGAAACCAGCGAATCCAAGGTCGAACTGAGCCTGAATCTCGACGGCACCGGCAAAACTGACATCGACACGTCGGTGCCGTTCTACAACCATATGATGACGGCGCTCGGCAAGCATTCGCTGATTGACCTGACCATCAAGGCCACGGGTGACACCGACATCGACGCGCACCATACCGTCGAAGACATCGCCATCGTGTTCGGTGAGGCGTTGAAGCAGGCGCTGGGGAACAAGCGCGGCATCCGTCGCTTCGCTGATGCGACCGTGCCGTTGGACGAGGCGCTTGCCAAGGCCGTGGTCGATATTTCCGGGCGTCCGTACTGCGTGTGCACCGGCGAGCCGGAAGGCTTCGAATACTGCATGATCGGCGGCCATTTCACCGGCTCCCTCGTGCGTCACGTTATGGAATCCATCGCCATGCATGCCGGAATCTGCCTGCATCTGCAGGTGATCTCCGGCCGTGATCCGCACCACATCGCCGAAGCCGAGTTCAAGGCCTTGGCACGTGCGCTTCGTTTCGCCATCGAGTCGGATCCGCGTGTCGACGGTATTCCGAGCACGAAGGGCGCTCTGTGATGAGCGACGATCGAAATAACGATTTCGACGATTTCCAAGGATTCGATGGATCAAACGATTTCGGTGACCTCAACGCCGACGGCATGCATTTCAGCGAAGAGGAACTGGAAGCGGCCATGGCCGGCTTCGAGCAGGAATTCAAGGATGCCGAAGCGTCCAAGCATGAGCGGGCGGACAATCCGCCATCTGAAGCTTTCGATTCCTCCGAAGCTTCCGATAACGCGGAATCCTCCGAATCCTCCGAATCCTCGGAAGTCGACGACATGCTCAACGCGGCTGAGGATTCGTTGAAATTCGAAGACGAGCTGCAGGGACTGCTTGGCAATCGCGCGAAAGTGGCGGTGATCATCACCAGACTGACCTCGCCACGATTGCTGTCGGCATTCTGTGAATTGTCCGACATTTCCGCGCAATGCATCGGATCGGCGCAAGGTGCTGTCGCGGTGCTGCGCAATCTCGACGGAGACGGTCCGGAAGCGGCGGTCAAAGACATGACGATCGTCGTTGCCGGCATGCCCGCGATTCTTGCCGTCAACCGTGCGGACAAGCTCGAAGCGACGATGTACGTGGAAGGCAGAGCGGGCAAAACCTTCGCTCCGCCGGTGCTATTCACCTCCACCGCGCCGTTCGTTGAGGATCTCATGCTGGGCATCACCGATATGAACGCGCTGGAACAGGCGGATATGACCATTTTCGATTCCGCTGACCTTGATCGGGATGCGGCGATGAGCATTATCGCCGAGCATACGCGGTTCGGACGCGGCACATCAAGCATCAGTTAACGACGGTAAACGCGAGTCATCCTGCCGAACATGCGTTATGCGACACAAGACGACTCGCGCCACAGAACAACGAATGACACAAGAAGGAGAACGCCCATGACTTCCGTGGTGGTTTTCGATTATGGTTTCGGCAACGTGCGTTCCATGGTTCGTGCACTGGCTGATCTCGACCTTGACGTGACCCTCACTTCCGACCATCGGCAGGCCTTGGAAGCCAACGGTCTGGTAGTGCCCGGCGTGGGCGCTTTCGGCGCATGCATGGAAGGACTCAAGTCGGTGGGCGGAGACACCGTGATCAAGGATCGTCTGCGTGCCGGGCGACCGGTGCTCGGCGTGTGCGTGGGCGAGCAGATCATGTTCGAACGCGGTATGGAACACGGCACCGGCACTCCGGGCCTTGGCCTGATCAAGGGCGACGTGGAACTGCTTGACGCCGATGTGGTGCCTCACATGGGATGGGACACCGTCGAGGCGCCGGAAGGTTCCGTGCTCATGAAGGGTGTGGAAGGTGAACGTTTCTATTTCGTACATTCCTTCGCCGCGATGAGCGTCGCTCCCGCCGACACGTCCGGCGACCAGCTTGATTTCGGTGACGCCGAGGAGCGCGTGACCTGGTGCACGTACGGACGTAGCCGTTTCGTGGCGGCCTACGAGCGTGGTCCGCTGTTCGCCACGCAGTTCCACCCTGAAAAATCCGCCGAAGCGGGCTCGCAGCTGCTGCGCAATTGGATTGCGACGTTCTGATGGTGCGAGATCGCCGATGATTGTTTCGACGATGCTTTGACATATACGCTTTTAAAACGACCACTTGGTACATTTATTTGCGATTGCCGTTTAGTGGCGGTCGGTTGATCACAGAGAGGTACAGACATGTCTTTGACATTGCTTCCCGCAGTCGATGTTCGTGATGGCAAGGCCGTTCGCTTGCGCCAAGCGAATCCGGTTCGGAAACCGATTACGGTTCGCCGCTGGAGGCTGCCCGCACGTGGGTCGAGTCCGGTGCGGAATGGATTCATCTGGTCGACCTTGACGCGGCATTCGGCACGGGCAACAACCGTGACCAGCTGCGCGCCATCGTCAAGGAGCTTGGCGACAAGGTCAATATCGAAATGTCCGGTGGCGTGCGCGACGACGCATCCCTCGACGCAGCTTTGGAAGCAGGCGCCGCCCGTGTGAACATTGGCACGGCAGCGCTTGAGAATCCGGATTGGACCGCTTCCGTCATCAAGAAGTACGGCGATCGCGTGGCCGTTGGCCTTGACGTGCGCGGCCACACCCTCGCAGCCCGCGGATGGGTGAAGGAAGGCGGCGATCTGTTCGAAACCATGGCGTTCCTGGATTCCGTTGGCTGCTCTCGTTACGTGGTCACCGACGTGGCTCGCGACGGCATGATGAGCGGTCCGAACATCGATCTGCTGCGTGAGGTTGCGGAACGCACTGATGCGAAGGTCACCGCGTCCGGTGGCATTTCCAAGCTCGATGACCTGCGCGCCATCAAGGAACTTGCCGATCTGGGCGTGGATTCCGCGATTCTCGGCAAATCGCTGTATGCGCGCGCCTTCACTTTGGAAGAGGCGCTTGAAGTCGCACGTTGAGCATTGTTCGCAAACCCATGACGATACGGCCGTCCACAACGTGGACGGTCTCGTCATATTCGGCGCGTGTTAACGACTTTCGTAACATGCGCATGGAACGATGGGGCACTATGGATAAACAGCAAGAGTTTGCTTTGCGCACAGTCGAAGAACGCGACGTGCGCTTCATTCGTTTGTGGTTCACGGATGTGTTGGGAACGCTGAAGTCCGTGGCTATCGCACCGGCTGAATTGGAAGCTGCGTTCGAGGAAGGGCTCGGATTCGACGGTTCCGCGGTGGAAGGCCTCACCCGTGTGTCCGAAGACGATATGATCGTCAAGCCCGACCCGTCGACATTCCAGATTCTGCCGTGGCGTGGAGGCCCGCAAGGCACCGCGCGCATGTTCTGCGACGTGCTTACCCTGATGGCGAGCCGTCGTTGGGCGATCCGCGTCATGTGCTGAAGCAGGCTCTATCGAAAGCCAAGGAAAAAGGCTTCACCTTCTACGTGCATCCGGAAATCGAATTCTATCTGTTCGAAAGACAGGATGATTGGTCCCAGACGCCAACCCCAATCGATGAGGGCGGCTATTTCGACCATGTGCCGCGCAGTCCAGGCATGGACTTCCGCCGCGCCACCGTCAACATGCTCGAACAGATGGGCATTTCGGTGGAATACTCGCATCATGAGGCGGGTCCAGGCCAGAACGAGATCGATCTGCGTTATGCGGACGCGCTCACCACGGCCGACAACATCATGACCTTCCGTACCGTCGTCAAAGAGATTTCGCTGGAGCGCGGCATTCACGCCAGCTTCATGCCGAAGCCGCTTTCCGACGCTCCAGGTTCCGGCATGCATACCCACTTGAGCCTGTTCGAAGGCGACGCCAACGCGTTCTACGAGGCGGGCCAGGAATTCAACATGTCCGTCACCGCACGCCAGTTCGCGGCCGGCATTCTGTACCACGCGGCTGAAATCTGCGCGGTCACTGACCAGTACGTCAACTCCTACAAGCGCCTGTGGGGCGGCAACGAGGCTCCGAGCTATATCTGCTGGGGCCACAACAACCGTTCCGCGCTGCTGCGCATTCCGCAGTACAAGCCAGGCAAGGGCAATTCCGCCCGCATGGAATTCCGTGCGCTCGACCCGGTCGCCAACCCATACCTCGCATATTCGGTGCTCTTGGCAGCAGGCCTTGACGGCATCGACAAGCAGATGCAGTTGGGCGAGCCGACCAGCGACGACGTGTGGGAGCTTACCGATGCGGAACGTCAGGCCATGGGCATCCAGCCATTGCCGGAGTCTCTTGACGAGGCGTTGAAGGTTATGGAGAAGTCCGACTTCGTGGCCGGAGTGCTCGGCGAGCATGCCTTCGAATACTTCCTGCGCAACAAGCGTCAGGAATGGGAGGAATACCGCAAGCAGGTCACTCCTTTCGAACTGAAGAAGTACCTGCCGAAGCTGTAAGCGAACCGCAATCGTTTCATCAAAGACCTTGTTGCAATCATGAGAAAACTGATTGCAACAACGGTCTTTTGCTTTCCGAATGATTATTTGAATCTTCTTTTGATGTTTCTGCAAGTATCGGATTAAAGTTCCAATGACTCAATTGACCGTAAATTAACGGTTTTGCGAAGAATCTCATCACCATAGTCAGAAAATATGAATGTCACAGGCGAGTTGCTTTGCGTTTCAAAAGCGACTGTCGTCGTCATTTTCACGCCGGGAGTGACCTTGCGTGTTGTGGAATAGCTATCATCGTCAAGATACGTGCTATGCAACTCAGTGCCGTCTTGGGTCGCGGAAACATCCATATAGTTCAGGAAAGCCCGGTATTTGCTTCCATTTTCGACATACCAGGATATGCGTGCGAACGCTATGTCATGATCGGCATATGAGGGGCTTGTCTTCTCAATGGAGTCTACGCGGAAATGCAGGGTGCTTTCGTCATAATCGGTTACGGATCCGTCTTCGTCGAAATTCGAAGCGTCCACTTGCTCGGGCTGAGGGACGGCCGCATAATCAATATGTTTCAAGGATCCTTCTATGTCGACTTCGTCAAAGGAAAACGCGGCGCGAACAACATTATGCTGCGAATAATTCATCAGCTGAACCACAACTGGTGAATTGGTGTCCGTAAGAACGAAACTGCTGGTGGTCTGCGAGCTTTTCTTCGGTTTCATTTCGGCGCCGGAGAACTCCGTGCGGTCGGAATCCTCGTTGGAAGTGAATGCAGGGGCAAGCTCGATGCCGTTTTGCATGACCATCAGATCTGCGACGGCATGAGGATACATCGTTTTCTTGCCGATGTTCGTGCAGGTGAGCAAAACCGTGAGCGTGGCGTCGCCGTTCAAATCCTCCGGACCTGTCTGCACGCCTTCGATGTTCACTTCCAATGCTTTTCCTCCGGTGGAGTAGAGCTTTCCAACGTCTTCGCTGACGGTTTCCTGTGTGGACAGCTCCTCGAACTGGCTTGTGGATCCATCGAAATCGGAGATGATGTTTGACATGCTGTCAGAAAGCATTCCGCCAATCGACGCTATTACAGCGATGATGATAACGATCTCCAAAACGGTGACGAAGCCGTTTTTATGGCGGCGTTGCTTCTTGTCGGAAGTGGATTGGAACTCGCGTGTGGCTCGTTCCGTTTGTATGCGCGGCGGATTATAGGGCTGCGATGGGCGTCCTTGCGGGTTCTGCGGGTTTTGCTGATTTTGCCGCAACGCCTGTTGCAAGCTTTGCTGCATGGACTGGGCATACCGCATGGTTTGCGTGGACCAGTCGTTCAACATGGTTTGGAGCGTGTCTCCTCGTGTGGACTGATCGCCTTGCGCCTGTTGAGATCTACCGTCTTGCTTGGATCGGGTGTTTTGTGGGGCCTGCCTGTCGCGCGATGCCTGATCGCTCTGCGCGGGTTTCACATATCGCCGCTGGACATAGGATTCACGCCGCGCATGGTCACGGTTCACCTGATCAGACAGGCGTTCGGCGTTGCTGCTGGGATCGATGTAATCGGAACCCTTGAATGGTCGATATAGTCGTTGTTGTTGAGTAGGCCCATGTAAGGCTCCTTCTGGTCAGTCCCTTCCATGAGCAATTGTATCGAAAAAATCAGCCTCGAGGAGAGCCGAACATCGAATTGTAGATGATTGCGAAATTACGATTGCCGTAAGTCGAACAGGCATCGCCTTCGCCGACTCCCGCATCCAATGCGGCTGCATTCGCTGATAAGGCGTGTAAATGTACAGCAGTGCGGTCGCCTTGTTTTCGATGTACACGTTGCTGCCACCGCAGCTGGCGTCCGGATTGTATTGAATATAGTTGAGCGTGCCCGCATGGTATCCATAGCGATCCTCATGTTGCACGTAATACTGGTAGCGTTTCGCCGCGCCATACACCTGTTTGAAAAAACCTGCATATTCCGGGTCACAGTTCGCGTCGTCCGGGCAGCTCAATCCCATGGCCGACTTGAATTGGAAGTCGCTTGGATCGGTGGCGGTAAGCAGATGCTGCTCCTTTTGCAGCACGGTGAGCAACACTTTTTGACTGATGCCGCACGCCTTTCCCGACTTGTAGATGATCGCCGCGGCGCTTTCGTTCGGCTTTCCCTCGTATGCTTCGCAGTATTCGTTGGCAGGTTGTGATTCGGTGCTAAACGTCATGGATTTCAAGCATTTCTCGCCGCTGCATGTGGCACCCTGTTTTTCGATGATGGCGTTCACCTGCTGCTCGCTCAACGCGTTCCCGTTGAAGAACAGACCATCTGAAATGATGTTGCCCGGATTGAAATCGTATTGCGTCTGCAATTGTTCCTGCGATGCGACCGCTTCATCCACTTGCACACGCCAACCGACGAATCGCACCAATCCAACGATCAACGCTAGCGCGACGATACTGGCTATCAGTGTTTTGCCGACTATGAGGATGCGTTTTGGGGTGTTTGCTTTTTCCAGGCGTTACGGAGTTTGGTGAGACTTGGCTGGTTGTTTTTCTTGGGTTTGCGGTTGTTTTTGCTGTGGTGGTTGTTTTGCGTGTCATCGCGCGTCATTGTATCGCGTTTGTCTTATCGTTTGTTTGACGATTGATTCGTCAATCGATTGACGTGAGAAGCTTTAATGAAAATGCGAGTTTGGCAAGGCGTGGGGAGTTCGAGGGGCTATGGAGGAGAAGAGTATGGCGAAGAGTGATGTGGCGAAGGAACGGTTTTTCAATCTGCCTGTGATGGTGCTGATCTCGCTGAGTTTCATGCTGGGCATGAGCGAGTTCATCGTCGTTGGCATTCTGCCGGATATCGCGGCTGGCTTGAAAGTGTCGGAGGTGACGGTCGGCAATCTTGTGTCGCTGTTCGCGTTCGTGTATGCGCCGGTCACGCCGCTCGGCTCGGCATTGTCGGCTCGTTTTCCGCGTTTTGCCACGCATCTGACGCTGGTTGGGGTGTTTCTTATCGGCAATGTGCTGTGCGCGTTCGCGTCGAATTATGGCGTGCTCGTAGTGGCGCGAATCCTCATCGCGCTGGTGTCCGGCACGCTGGTGGCCATTGCCATGACGTACGCGCCCGATGTAACAACGGAACAGTACCGCACGAAGTTCATCGCATGGGTGTTTTCCGGATTCTCCATCGCATCCGTGGTGGGCGTGCCGGTTGGCACGTGGGTTGCGAACACATTCGGCTGGCGTTGGGCGTTCCATTTGGTGAACGTGCTTACGGTGGTGCTTATTGTGCTCATGGTGATGGTGCTGCCGCGCAACAGCCGTATTGTGAAGATTGGTTTTCTGCCGCAATTCCGCCTGTTTTTCGACCGTCGTATTCAGTTGGGCGTGCTTGCCGTGGTGTTTGGCGCGGCGGCAACTTACGTGTTCTATACGTATCTGACGCCGATCATGCGAGACGAAGTGCATGTTCCCGAACAGTATTTAAGCGTCGGCCTGGTGATTTTCGGCGCGGCCTGCCTGTGGAGCAACCTGTATGGCGGCAAGCTTGCGACCGTGGCAGGGGAGTGGAACCACTGACGCATATTCGTCCGATCTACTGCGCGCACGCCGTGCTCATGGCATCGCTGATCGTAACGCATTGGGTGCCGGTGTATGGTGCGTTGCTGCTGGTGGTGCTTGGCATGTTCATGTATTTGCAGAATTCCGCCTCGCAGGTGCTATATATGGATGTTGCCTCTCAGTCGCATCCGGGATCGTTGAATCTGGCTGCGTCGCTCAATTCCATGTCGTTCAACATCGGCATTGCGCTCGGTTCCGCAGTCGGAGGTGTGGTCAATGGCCATTTCGGACTGATGTGGCTGGGGCCGGTCGGCGCGCTGTTCCTGGTATGCGCCATCGCCATCACCACGATGCTGCGCCCGTTCGTCGCGCAGGAACGCAAGTTCTATGCTGATATATGACGGGGAACGCTGTGGTCAGCCGAGCGGCTTCCACTGATCGGTGTCATTGACGTCTCCGAACGACGCGCCGTTCGCCACCCAACAGCTTTGCATTTCCGCGTTTGAGAAATCCACTGTGGTGGGCTGGTTTTGGCGTGCGCGTCCAGATCCTTCTTGTACGCTTCCTTGTCGTAGTTTTTCGGCACGATACCGGCCTTATGCAGCAATCGACCATGGCCTGGTCGCCATCGGAAAGCATGCCGGGATTGCCGATCTGCATCTGGTATACACCGG
>ENA-OQAS01000070-OQAS01000070.1-human-gut-metagenome-genome-assembly--contig:-NODE-70-length-50519-cov-3.059017_pt1 | contig 50519 bp, 50 predicted proteins | sample MGYA00242733_ERZ504523 | MGnify/ENA primary metagenome ERZ504523 (study PRJEB26092, sample SAMD00036239) | human gut metagenome | host: Homo sapiens | study: EMG produced TPA metagenomics assembly of...
GCAAGAAAATTATAGATTGAAAGCTAGATACTTTCTATTTATTATATTATATTGTACCATTTTATTGATTATAGTACGAATATTATAAAACAATATTATTTGCATAATTAAAAATACATAAATTAGCAGATTATATTGAGGTAAATCTATTGAAAAAAATAGATTTGAGTATTAAACTATAGATATGTGACTATTAATTAAAATGAATGTTTCACGTGAAACATTTTACACTTGCATTTCACATATAATGAATACATATCAATTAATTATAAGCACTATATTATTAATCGGAGGCTGATTATGGGGAGAGTAATAGCAATTGCTAACCAGAAGGGTGGTGTTGGTAAGACAACAACGGCAATTAATTTAACAGCTTGCCTTGCAGAGGCAGGACAAAAAGTTTTACTTATAGATATTGACCCACAGGGTAACGCAACAAGTGGAGTTGGAGTGGATAAGAATGAAGCAGACAAAACTGTATATGATGTAATTCTTAGAGAGTGTGATATATCCGAGGCAATAATTAAAGATGTATATGATAATATGGACTTACTTCCATCAAATATGAATTTAGCTGGAGCAGAGATTGACCTTATAGATGTTGAAGATAGAGAATATGTACTTAAAGAAGAAGTTGCAAAGATAAGAAGAAATTACGATTATATAATAATGGACTGTCCTCCATCTTTAAGTATGCTAACAGTTAATGCAATGACAGCTGCAGATACAGTGTTAGTACCAATACAATGCGAATACTATGCACTTGAAGGTTTGTCACAGTTAATCTATACAATTAATCTTGCTAAGAAAAAGTTAAATAAAAATCTTGAATTAGAAGGTGTTGTGTTTACAATGTATGACTCAAGAACTAATCTTTCATTGCAGGTTGTTGAAAATGTCAAGGATAATCTTAAACAGAATATATACAAGACAATTATTCCTAGAAATATAAGATTAGCAGAAGCTCCAAGTTATGGACAGCCAATAAATATATATGATACAAGATCAACAGGTGCAGAAAGTTATAGATTATTGGCACAGGAAGTTATGGAAAGAGATAAAGAAATAAAGGAGAAATAATATGCCAACAAAGTCAACTGGAACTAAAAGTTCTGCCAAAAGAAGTAAGACAAGTGGATTGGGAAGAGGAATTTCTAATTTAATACCTGAAGCACCTACAGAAGAAAATGTAGTTGTTAAAGAGGTAGTCAAAGAAGTTGTAAAGGAAGTACCAGCAGAAACTAAAGTGAAATTATCTTTGATAGAGCCTAATAAAGATCAGCCAAGAAAAGCATTTGATGAAGATGCGTTGATTGAATTATCAGAATCGATAAAACAGTACGGTGTATTACAGCCATTATTAGTTCAGAAGAAAGATAATTACTATGAGATTATAGCAGGTGAGAGAAGATGGAGAGCTGCTAAGCTTGCAGGTGTTAAGGAAGTACCAGTAATTATTAAAGACTATTCTTCACAGGAGATAGTGGAAATTGCTCTTATTGAAAATATTCAGAGAGAAGATCTTAACCCAATTGAAGAAGCTAAAGCATATCAAAGACTTATTAAAGATTATAGACTTAAACAAGATGAGGTTGCAGAAAAGGTTTCTAAGTCAAGAGCTGCAATTACTAACTCATTAAGATTATTAAAGCTTGATGAGAGAGTCCAGGATATGGTGATTGAAGGTAAAATCAGCAGCGGACACGCAAGAACAATTATAACAATCGAAGATAAAGATAAGCAGTATATGATTGCTCAGAAAATATTTGACGAGAAGTTAAGTGTGAGAGATGTAGAAAAATTAATGAAAGCACTTGAAGCACCAGAGAAACCAGAAAAGAAAGCTCCGAAGAATGATTTTGTCTATAGAGATTTAGAGCAGAAGATGAAGGCAATTATGGAACTCAGGTTGTAATCAAGAATAAGAATAACAATAAAGGAAAAATAGAAATAGAATATTACTCTCAGGCAGAATTAGAGAGAATATACGAATTATTGCAGAAGATTAACTAAATAATACTTCAAATATAATGAGCACAGAGTGCTCATCTTAAAAGTTCCTTGCGGAACTTATATGTGCTGGAAAGCAGCACGAAAATTAAGAAATAATGATCACAGAGTGCTCATCTTAAAAGTCCTTGCGGAAACTTATATGTGCTGGAAGGCAGCACGATATTTAAGATATAATACAAATATATTAAATATTAAAACGATAAATAATTAACGAAAGGAATAAAACAATGTTAGATGTATTTGGATTGTTTAGCGTACCAACATTATATGTGCTTATTGGAATAAGCGTATTATTGATAGTGGCAATTATTCTTTCTATTGTAGCCATTGCGAAGTCATCGGCAATGAAGAAGAAGTACAACATTATGATGGAAGGCTCAGAAGGAAAGAGTATCGAGAAAATAATTAAAGAGTATACTGACGATGTGAAACTTTTAAAAGAAACATATGAGAACAATACAAAATCAATCAAAGATATATATGATAAGATGCAGTATACATTTCAGAAGGTTGGAATTGTTAAGTATGATGCTTTTCATGAAATGGGCGGCAAATTAAGTTTTGCAATATGTATGCTTGATAAAAATGATAATGGCTGTCTTGTTAATGTAATGCACAGCAATAACGGCTGTTTTGCGTATATTAAAGAGATTATTAATGGTGAGTCATTTATTGAATTAGGTGATGAGGAAGCCAATGCGTTAAAGCAGGCAGTTGCTGGAAGAATGGGTGATGTTGAGCTTAGCAGAGAAGTCAACGATATAGTTAATAATTAAAATGATGAAAATAATAATGGCAATACTAGAATAATAACGAATATAATAAAGTACATTAAAAGATACATAAATAAATATATAAAATGCTGGAAATATATATAAAAGGTGCATAATTAAAAGAGTATCAAATTCGTTATATGGAGGAAAAAATGTTAGATTTAAAATTTGTAAGAGAAAATCCAGATATTGTTAAACAGAATATAAAGAATAAATTTCAGGATAGAAGTTACCTTTAGTTGATGAAGTTATTGAACTTGATGCACAGGCTCGTGCTACAAAGACAGAAGCTGATGAGTTAAGAGCTAACAGAAACAAGCTTTCTAAGCAGATTGGTGCTTTAATGGCACAGGGCAAGAAGGAAGAAGCTGAGGCTGTTAAGGCTCAGGTTAATACTGATGCTGACAGATTAAAGGAACTAGAAGCAAAAGAAACAGAACTTAATGAAAAAGTTACTAAGATTATGATGACAATTCCTAACATTATTGATCCATCAGTACCAATAGGTAAAGATGACAGTGAAAATGTAGAGATTGAAAAGTTCGGTTAACCAGTAGTTCCAGATTTGAAATACCTTATCATACAGAGATTATGCAGAAATTTAATGGTATTGACCTTGATGCGGCTGGAAAGGTTGCAGGTAATGGTTTCTATTATCTGATGGGAGATATTGCACGTCTTCACTCAGCAGTTATCTCTTATGCAAGAGATTTATGATTGACAGAGGTTTCACATATTGTATTCCTCCATATATGATAAGAAGTAATGTTGTTACAGGCGTTATGAGCTTTGATGAAATGGATGCAATGATGTACAAGATTGAGGGCGAAGACCTTTACCTTATAGGTACAAGTGAACATTCAATGATTGGTAAATTTATTGATACAATTACACCAGAGGAAGAGCTTCCAAAGACACTTACAAGCTATTCACCTTGTTTCAGAAAAGAAAAAGGTGCTCATGGTATTGAAGAGAGAGGTGTATATAGAATTCATCAGTTTGAGAAGCAGGAAATGATCGTTGTATGTAAGCCAGAAGACAGCAAAATGTGGTTTGATAAGTTATGGCAGAATACAGTTGATATGTTCCGTTCCCTTGATATACCAGTTAGAACACTTGAATGTTGTTCAGGTGATTTAGCTGATCTTAAGGTTAAGTCAATTGATGTAGAAGCTTGGTCACCAAGACAGAAGAAGTATTTCGAAGTAGGTTCATGCTCTAACTTAGGTGATGCTCAGGCAAGAAGATTAAAGATAAGAGTACAGGGTCCAGACAAGAACAAGTATTTTGCACACACATTGAATAATACTTGTGTTGCACCTCCAAGAATGTTAATTGCATTCCTTGAGAACAATCTTCAGGCTGATGGAAGCGTTAGAATTCCAAAGGCACTCCAGCCATATATGGGTGGAAAGACAGAACTTAGCAAGTAATTAAATATTATGAAATGAAATATAATTTAACAAGAGATATAGTCTGACAAGACATTTGATTTAATAACATATTTGGTTTCACAAGGTATTTAATTTAATAAGTTGATTAGTTAAACACATTTAACATAATTGTTATCCTGCGTTGATGATGAATTATATGTACTGGAAAGTATGATATAGGTGCATATAATTTGTCGTCAATACAGGATATTTTTAATTGTTATATATTATTTGATATATAGATTAATTTGTGTTATCTTTATAATATTAGATGTTTATTATGATAGTTTAGATGCTGGAAATGGAGTATGTATGAAACAGGTTAAGGTAAAAAATCTTAAGGGAAATGAGATAACAGCCCTTCCTATAGTGACAGATAGTGGCACAGTACTTATACATGCAGATGTTGTATTGAATTCAGAATTGATTAACAGAATTAGGAATTTGGGAATACAAAGTCTAAGCATTAAAGAATATCCTGATGAAATAATTGACCCTGAGGAATATGGTCATATAATTATTGGAACAGATGATAAGCTGGATGAATATGATGACATTTATTCTGATAATAGTAATGGCACAGGGATATATAATGATAATAATTACGATAAAGAGATAGAAAATGTAAGCGAAGATGGCAACAGTAACACCGATAATAATGGTGGTGAAAGTGATTATTATCAAGATAAAAGCAATAATAAAAATGACAGCGATAATGTGAATGATGACAGCCATAATGCAGAGAACTTACACGATAATGAATTGAATAAATCGGACATAGATAGTAATGAATCCAATAGCAAAGCTAAATCGCATAGTGGTAATAGTTATTACAGACATATCTATAAAGTTGAAGAAACGACTAATAATTCGAGGAAAGTTGTTAAAAATGTCCTTGAGAAACACATTTACAAGCATAATCAGGATTTGAAAATATTAGGTTTAGAGGCTGAACGAATTATTGAATCTGTGCTTTCAGAGCCAGAGGTTATTAACAATATAACAGAGATAAGAAATTTATCAACAGATATGTATACACACTGTATCAACGTGTGTTCATTATCTACAATTATGGCGTTAAGACTTAAAATGAGTGATAAGCAGGTTAAAAATGTATCTATGGGAGCGATGCTTCACGACATAGGTTTAAGATACATTAAGACACCATATATGAACACCAATGAAACATATATGAATACTAAAGATGCAATAGAATATAAGAAGCATACTATATTTGGGTATAGTTCTGTTCAGGACGAGGATTGGATACCGGATATAGCTAAAGAAATAATACTTTTACATCACGAAAGAATAGACGGCAAGGGATATCCATTTTCTCATAAAGGAGATAAACTGAAAATGGAAGTTAAGCTTGTATCTTTATGCGATGATTTTGACAGTCTTATAAGTGGTGTGGGTAATCCTAAGCTCAAGATATATGAGGCTATTGAGTATATTAAAGCTAATCAGGGATTGAAATATGATGCAACAATAGCAGAGAAGCTTCTTGAAACAGTAGCAGTATATCCTGTTGGAATTAAGGTTATTACAAGTGAGGGTGAAACGGGCATTGTTGTAAGGCAGAATAAGAAGTTTACTGACAGACCGGTAATTAAAATGTTAAAACATTCAGATGGATCTTTATATGAAGATGAGGTGGAAAAAGATCTTATGGAGTATCTTACACTGTTTATTGTAGATACTGAGTAATACAGGAATGAAGGATTGTTATGAATTTATATATAAAGGCTATAGGATTTGAGCAGGTGGATTCGGACTTTGAAGAGCAGATGATACACGCAGGTATTCTGGACAGTTTGGAGAAGGGGCTTGTTATAAAGAATAATGAGCTTAACCGTGGTGCGGTCATAGTAAGAATAAGCGAGTCTACAGGTTTGTACATATACGGAAGATTTAAAGATAAAGAATTCATATATGAATATTATTTTCCATTTGTTATTGGAAGAACAAGATGTGATAATGATGAGATTACAATAGAAAGACATCTGGATAAGGAATCCTATGCAGTTGTATGTGATGAGTCAAAGACAGGTGTTACCCTTATATTTTATCTGCAAAATGTAATGGATTATCTGGATTACATTTGTGATGAAAAGGTCTTAACCAGAAGATTACGATATAGATTCGAGAAGCTATGTATATAAAATTCCAATAAAGAATAAAATGGTAAGCCTTACGGCATTGTCACTTGGCGGAATAATTATGCTTCCAACAAGAAATAATAAGTCAGATTCTGTCAGAATGAAGAAGGAGAAGGACGACAGACAAAGACTTATACAGGCGGCTAAGAAGGGTGACGAGTCGGCAATAGAGAGCCTGACAATAGAAGATATAGATACATACAATGAGCTTTCACACAGAATTGTAAAGGAAGATGTATTTTCAATAGTTGATTCTTCATTTATGCCTTGTGGTGTTGAGTGCGACCAGTATCAGGTAGTCGGCGAGATACTAGAGTTGTCTGAGGAGATTAATCATTACACCAAAGAGAAAATATATATAATGGTTATTGAATGTAACGACCTTAATATGACTGTTGCCATTAATCAGGCTCATCTGCTTGGCGAACCCGCTGTTGGCAGGAGATTTAAGGGACAGATATGGCTGCAGGGAAGTGTTAAGTTTAATAATTAAAATATTTGCCTGAAATGGACAGATGTGATATAATTAAATAAGTGACGTTAAGCTCACATAATAAAATGGTTACCGTAGCCTGAAAGGACTGAAAGCCTGATACGGAGCTTGTTCTCTTAGTTAAATGGATATAACGAGCGCCTCCTAAGCGCTAGTTGTGGGTTCGATTCCCGCAGAACATTAATTTCTTGCAACAATGATCGTGAAAATTCATTGTTGCATTTTTTATTTTATGGTGATTGCGAGCACCGAAAAAATATAATTGAGTAGTTGGAACACCGGAAAAAGAAAATGGGTGCCGGAAACTAAATCCATTCTTGAAAAAATCACACAAAAACTACACTAATAATTATAAATTATTATTGCATTTAAAATGGAATTGTGATAATTTTATCAAAGTAGTACTGAACGATAATTATGAGACTGGGTATATGAGGTTTTTACCCGGTTTTTTGTAATGTGATTCAGAAAAATTTATTAAACAAATAAAAACAAAAGAAAGGGAAATTATATGGCAAAGTTAAGAAAATGGATAGGTAATTTAAAAGTTTCAGCGAAATTGCAGGTATACCGGATGGCGGTATTAGTGATGACAGCTTTTTTTGTATTGGTGGCACTTGTATCAACATTAGTGATTCGTTCGACTATACATAGTATTACGGAAGTGTGGTCTCCTTCACTTGAGTGTCTGCAGGAATTACAAACAATAACTGCTAAATATAGAATCAAACAGTATCAGCATCTTGTAGAAACAGATACAGCAGCTATGGCAGCCTGTGAAAAAGAAACTAATGATATGGAGAATCAGATAAAGGATATATCTTCTAAGTTAGAGAAAATAATTAATTCAAATAAGAAAGCACAGGCAGGTAAAGCTGATTATGAAAAGGCAAGCTCTGCATGGGAGGATTACAGGTCAGCCTCAGATAAAATATATAAGCTTAGTAGAGAAGGCAAACAGCTGATGCTGCTAATCTTATGATTGGAAGCATGTATGAAAGTAATAAGGAATTTGTAGAAAAGTTAAATTCAGTACGCGATGATTTTCAGGCGGAATTAGATACGGCAAAAGTAATTGCTAATATATGTACAATAATTATTTTTATTGTCATTATCATAACAGGATTAGCGATTGCAGTGATTGCAACAATTATAGGAAAGATAATATCAGACTCAATTACAGAACCAGTACGTCAGATTGATGAGGCAGTTGCCAGCCTTAGAAAGGGTGAGCTGTCTAACGTGGATATGCTTACATATGAATCTGATGATGAGTTTGGTGAAACAATTACAAAGCTTAAGGAAGCTATGAATATACTTTCAGATTATGTAAGCGAGATTTCACGGGAGGTTAAATTCATAGCACAGGGTGATTTAACAAGAAATGGTGATGATATTACACCGTTTCTGGGTGATTTTTCAGAATTAAAGGATTCGCTTCTGTATATTTTAAAGCGTTTTAACAGTACATTGTCAGAGATAAGCAGTATTGCAGAACAGGTTACACATAATGCGAAAGAAGTAGAAAGTGCATCGAAGTCGTTAGCAGATGGTGCAACAGAGCAGGCAGGAGTTATCCAGGAACTGAATGCAACGATAGATACAGTTGTTGACCTTGCAGTGGATACAGCAAGTGAAACAAAGAACGCATCTGAACGTGTAAAGGCTTCTGCAAACAAAGCAAACGAAGAAAAAGAAAAAATGAATGTTTTACTGACAGAGATGGAACATATTACAGAAATATCCAAGGAAATAGGTAATATTATTACCGATATTGAAGATATTGCTTCCCAGACTAATCTGTTAGCACTTAATGCTTCTATTGAAGCTGCAAGGGCAGGTGAAGCAGGAAAGGGATTTGCGGTAGTTGCAGACCAGATTGGAAAGCTTGCAGCAGATAGTGCTAATTCAGCGGTTAATACAAGAGAATTAATTGATAAGACTTTAGTTGAAATTCAAAAAGGAAATGAAATTACAATAACAACAGCAGAAGCTTTTAACCAGATTATTTCAGATATGAATTCTTTTGCAGAAATGGCACAGAACACAATGGAGAAAGCTAACACTCAGGCAGAGTCATTAGAACAGATTGGACAGGGAATAGAACAGCTTTCAGGTGTGGTACAGGGTACTGCAGCATCTTCAGAAGAGAATACAGCAATAAGTATTAACCTCGCAGAGGGTGCAGATAAGATGAATGAACGCGTGAAAAGATTCAAGTTATTCTAAAAAGTATAGCTGGCTGCATGAGGGAATCTCTTTCTGACAATCAGAGAATATATCATCTGGTAGAAAAACATAATTAACTGAAGGAGATGAAGATGACGGTAAGTGCAGATGAAAGGAAAAATACTAATGAAAGTATATATAGATTTTGATGATGTATTATGTGAAACAGCAAAACATTTTACAAAACTTGCAAAAGAGTTATTCGGAATTGATGTGCCTTACCGTGAAGTGCAGTTTTTTAATCTGAAAAAGACTTTTGATTTGAGTGATGAACAGTATGAAGAGATGATGATAGCAGGGCATCTGCCAGAGAATCTGTTAAATTATGAGGAAACTACAGGGGCAGCAGATACTATTAATAAATGGGTTGATGAAGGCCACGAAATCTATATTATCACGGGAAGACCTTTTAATTCGTATGAGCCATCACGAAAATGGCTTGATGAACACAATCTTAAAAGAGTTCCATTATATTGTGTTGATAAATATGGTCGTGAAACCAGTAAACAGGACTATGCATATAATATGACTTTAGAGCAGCTTTATAATATGACATTTGATTTTGCAATAGAGGATTCGCCGTCAGCTTTTGAGCACGTTATGCATTTTGATAATTGTAAGGTGGCAGTGTTTAACCGCCCTTGGAACATACACGAAGAACTTCCTGATGACAGATTTGTGAGGTGCGAAGGGTGGAAAGAGATTGACAGGTTATTTGAGGAATATTTTAAGCAACAGACGGATAATTAATAATATGATAACAGCCACCAGTATAATAATATGTTTACCTGACAGGAGCATATTACAATAAAGCTGGCGGCTGTTATTATATTATTATGTACAATAACGGAAGGTGCGGTCAGTTATAATTCTTGCAAATATAAGTCCAAGTGGAAGTGCTATTATTATCATAACTGCGGAGGTGAACCACGAAACCGCTTCTGTCAGTGACATAATTCCAAAGTTATATATTGCACGGTACAGGTAAAGTCCAGGAACCATAATAACAATGGAAGGCACGGTTAATGATATACGTGGATAACCATTATATTTTTTTATAAATGAAGCAAGCAGTCCAGCAGTTACAGCTCCGATAAATGCGGCAGCGGCAGCAGGTATTGCAGTAAAGTCAACAAGTTCAAGACGGAGTGTGTTGGCAATAGCACCAATAACAGCAGTGGTTGCCGCCATTGGAATAGAGCTGTTAAACATAATTGAAAATCCAAATACACCGCAGAAGCTTGCAATTAATCTTAAAATAAGATGAGTTATATTGCCAATATTCAGGCTGGAGAATTCCTCAGGTTGTAAATGAAGAATTAATGCCATAATCCACGCAAATACAGTTGCCACAAGAACTATGATTGCTGAATAAGTAAGTCTTTCAATACCTGAACGAATGTCAAGCTTGGCAAGGTCAATTCCACTTGTAATAAATGGAAATCCGGGTATTATAAAGAGCATAGAGCATATATATCCGGCTTCGTGTACTGACGGTATGTTAAACAGCAGAATGGCAAGTTTAAGCAGTATTGCATATATAAGACACGAAGCTGATATAGAAGCAGCTATATTTAAAAACAAAGTAAAATGGTGTTTAATAAGCTTGGTTCTTATCAGATTACCTGCACCGGCGGCGATAAAAGCGAAAAGCATTTCAATAGGTCCGCCACCAAGAAGAAATGTGAACGCACAGCACGCAAGAGCGGCGGCAAGTCCAAGCTTGACCGGTGAATACAGGGTATGTATCTGTTCAATTTCATCAAGACGTTTATGAATTATTTCACCGGTAAGATGAGCTTCTTCGTTTGGAAAGTTATCGACAAACTGCTCCATACGGTAAAGCTTTGATGTGTTGACACCTGTATTAGCTATGCTGAGTGACTGGGATACGCAGTCATTTCCATCAAAACAGTTAAATTCAATAGACATAAGTCCAACATCAACAGTACAGGTTACGCCAAGCTCCTTGGAAAGTCTGTTCATAGATGTACGCACACGCCACGCACCAGTACCACACGAGAGCATAATCAAGCCGACACGTCCGATAACAGAAGCCTTTTCGATAAGGTCAGCATCGGAAATCAGTGCATTGCTGTCAGCATTGGTATAGTCGTGCCAAGGTATCTCCATATGATTTTTTTCCATAATATCTATATAATTAGTCTTTGGCATATATAATCTCCTCAGCTTTCTTAACGTGATTTTCAAGATTTTTCAAAAAGATAGAATTAGGAAGGAATATTCCCAACTCATCAAAATGCTTGTTATTATCTATATATGAGTCCTGACCATAGAAGATATACGCCATAGGAAGATTTTTCTCAAGTTCAAGCATAAGGTCCCATACAGCACTGTAGGCTTCGGCTTCAGTTTCTTTAAGTTTTACTGTGTCAGGAAGCTCACGGATAAGCAGTATGCCTGTATTTTCTTCAATAATCTGCTGTTCAATAATAGATGGGTCATCGCCATATATATGACTGTATCTGTAGGCTTTGGCAAGAAAGATATTCTTATTATTATGAAGATTTTGGTAAATGTTATAAAAATGCTGATAGTCTTTTTCGTGAACAGTATTCTTATATTCTGGTAAGAGAATACCATTATCGTCAGTCATAATAATTGGATTTTGTTTTCCGTCAGCATTGAAGCGATATGGAATAAGAAAAGAATTTCTCAGTAAGTCAAACAGTGTGTTCTGGCTTATAGCCATAAGAAATGCAGATAAATCCTTGTTAGTGTAGCAGTTAAATAATGCCTCGGTAAATTGTAGTGGCGAAAGATCAGTACCAGAATCGTCATTGCAAAATAAATTATCACAGAATGTCTGAAAAAGCTTGTTATATGCCCACTTATCGCTTAAGATTTTATCAAATAAAACCTCAGCTTTTTCTTCTCGTGGAAATATTGTTTTTTCTATCATAAATATCCGACCTTTCTTATATTTTTATTTCGACAGTTATTATACTATCGAATCGGCAATAAGTGAAAAATATAAATAATATAATTGCCATAACATTATGGTATAACGAGCACAAAAGTGCTCATCTTAAAGTTCCTTGCGGAACTTTATATGTGCTGAAAACCGCACAAAATTATGGCATAATGAAAAAATATCGGGGAAGTCTAAGCTGACAAAGGAGAATGGTATATGTTTGCAGGAGTGTAATTCGTAAGTCTTAAAATCAAGATAGTTGAATTCTTAAATAAGCTGTACTATAATTACGCTAAAATATTATCAAAATTATTTGAAAGGTGAACAACGTGAAACAGATATACAGAGTAGATAAGAGTGGTAATCTCGCACAGGCTATAAGTGAGATTACTGCACCAAAATTATTATTATTGATGTCTAATAATGAGCAGTTTGAGCAGCATGTAGAAGAGCTGGAAAGACATTTTCCAGGTGTTCCAAGCATTGGCTGTATTGGAGGAAGCTACGGAGGACAGACAGTTGTAGCGGATAATGGCGTAGCAGTTATTGCTATGGAGGGGAATTTAAGTGTAGTGACTAATGTACTTGAGCAGGCTTCGACTATGCCTGTAAAGTATATTGGAAGACTTGAGGAAGATATAAATAAGGTTGCTGCATCAGAGAATAATACAATATGTATTGACTTTTGTTCAGGTAATGATGCGTGTGTGCTTACTACAATCTACAGCGTTCTTGGAAAGAAGCATATATCACTTGTAGGTGGAACTGGTGATGGAGGAAAAGTATCAGTTAATGGAAAGATCTATGCTGATGCTGATGCATATGCACTTATTCGTAATAATGATGGTAAGATTAAGGTTTATAAGGAAAATATATATAAGCAGGTTCCAGCTTGCCGTTTTATTGCATCTAAGACTGACCGAAGTAAGTATCTTATAGGAGAGCTTAATGGAAGACCAGCCAGAAAAAGTATATCAGGATATATTAAATATTGGTGATAAGGAGATGGCGACACAGACATTTAAGAATCCATTAGGTAAGATGAATGGTCAGGATATATGTATAATATCTATTAAAGAAGTTGTTGGAGATAAGCTTGAGTGTTATCGCCAGGTTAATGATTCTGATGTTCTTACATTACTCGAATTACAGGATATATCCCATGTTGTTGAAAATACTATTAATCAGATAAAGAAAGATTTTACACACATATCAGGTGTATTTTCTATTAATTGTGTATTCAGATATTTACTCTTCTCACAGGAGCATTATTTTGAAACATATCTTAAGTCTATGTCCGTATTAGGAGACCACGCTGGTCTTATAGGTTATGGGGAGCATTACAACCAGCAGTTTGTTAACCAGACAATGACTTGTGTAGTATTTGAATAAATGTTACTGTTTAAAGTCCATTTTGCAAATGAAGTAAATTTAATACTCATAAAATGACAGCAAATATCGTAAAGAGGAGGATATTATATGTTTGGCAGAAAATTAAAAACACAGAAAGAAAATGTTATATCGGCACAAGAAGAAACTTTAGATATGCACCCAGTCATACACGTTGCAGACAGTATTATTGAATATCAGAAACAGCTTGCAGAGAGGGAAGTAGAATCACTTGATGAGATGGCAGATATACAGAAAGCATTTGTGCTTGCAACTAAAGAGAATGAAAGATTAAAAGACCAGGTACAGGAATTATCATCTGTATTTGCTGATGTAGGTCAGATTGCAACAAGCTTTGACGGTGTAAAAAATGAAATTGTTGACTCTGTAGGAGAGGCACAGAAAAAGGTAGATGAATTAAAGAATAGTTCAAAAGAAGTAAGCAGGAGTTTTGATGAGATAAAGAGTGCATTTGCAGGTGTTCAGGTATCTGTACAGCAGATTAAAGATTGTATGCAGCAGATTATAGCAATTGCGAATCAGACTAATATGCTTGCACTCAATGCTTCTATTGAGGCGGCAAGAGCAGGAGAGCAGGAAGGGGCTTTGCGGTTGTTGCCAACGAGGTCAAGAACCTTGCAGAGGAGATAAAGACACTTGTAAGCACAGTTGAGGGAAGTATCTCTGAGGTAGAAAGGGGTACAACACAGCTTAATAATAATATTGAGGAATCACAGTCAGTATTTGGAAAGAATGTTGAAGATGCAGATGCAGCATATGGAGTATTTGAACAGATTATAAAAGCAGCAGATGCAGCTAAGGAGGTTCAGGAGGAGATAGGCGAGGTTACACAGTCTTCTGAAAAAGACTTTCAGATGTTAAAGACTGCTTTGATGACCAGGAACAGCAGTTACAGAAGGTGCTTGCACATATTGAGCGTGCCAACGACTTAGGAACAACCAAGAGTTCTATGTTTGAGGATATGAATAACCTTGTATCCCAGCTTGCTCCTATTGCCAAAGATATACAAAATAAATATCAATAATTTACTGTGAAGGGAATTGGTTATGAATTATATAGTGTTAGACCTTGAATGGAATCAGAGCTACAGAGGAAAAGAATATTCTATAGAAGAAATGCCATTTGAGATTATACAGATAGGAGCTGTAAAGCTTGATGAACATAAGAATATAACCGGACGGTGGGAAAGAATAATCAGACCTGTAGAATATGTTAAACTTCACGGTAAAGTATCAGAAATGCTTGAAATTACTGAAGATGAACTCAAAATGGGAGATGATTTTGCAAGTGCGGCGAAAGAATTTCTTGAATGGTGTGGTGATGACTATGAATTTATAACCTGGGGAAGTTCAGATCTTACAGAGTTTCAAAGGAATATGAAGCATTTCGGGGTTGAGAACAATTTTCCATTTCCATTTATGTATTATGATCTGCAGAAGTTATACAGCAAGGTATACTCAGACGGCAAGACAAGAAGAAGTCTTAAGATGGCTATTGAGGAGCTTGGTTTCAGCGAGGATGCAGAGTATCATTCAGCAATTAATGATGCTGTATACACGGCAAGGATATTCCAGCAGATGGATTTGACAGCGTAAAGGTGTATGAGAGCATTGACACATACAGAATACCTAAAGATAGAAAAACTGAGATATATGCCAACTTGGGACATATGAGAAATATATTTCAAGAGGTTTTAAGACAAGGGATAATGCAGCTGATGACAGGGTTGCAAGGTCGTGCAGGTGTTATATATGTGGCAGGTCTATGAAAAGACTTATAAAATGGTTTGCGACAACTTCAAAGACATATTATTCAGTATTTGTGTGTGAAGAGCATGGCACATTTAAGGGAAAGCTTAAGGTTAAACATAATGATAACGGATTGTATTATGATGTAAGAATTGTTAAGCAGACAGATGAAAAAGGGGTTGATAAGATAATAGACAAGCAGGTTAAGGAACGCGAACACAGAAGACGTAAGAGATTGGAAGAACACAAAAGAAAGAAATTACTTAAATAATATTCTATTATGTCTGCCGTGTAAAATAACTAATTAAATATAAATAAAAGGCAGTAATCTATATATATAATGCTTTGAAGGAAAGGATATTTCTGGGAATTATATATAATTAAGATTACTGCCTTTTTGAATATGACAGGATATCTGTTGAATGAAATTGCTGCATCAACAGATGCTGCTATATAACTGCATATATTATAGCTGCCGCAATAACAAGCTGTATTATTGCAAATCTGAATACGACCTGTGCATCAGACCAGCTCTTGTTCTTTCTCATATGGTCGTGGATAGGTGTTCTTATATTCTGCATAATCTTTATATGAAGAAATCTCATAAATGAAACCTTAATAAGACCAAGTCCGCCATCAATTATAAGAACTATGGCAAGTGGAATGTAAAGCAGAGGGCTGTGTAACTTAAGAAAAGCAAATGCTATAAATATTCCTATTGCCCTTGAGCCTGCATCGCCCATAAGCAGCTTGCTAGGTGATGCGTTAAACCACAGATAACCAAGAATACATACTACCATAATAAGTATTGTGTGGCGGAATGAGCTTTCAATGTCAAATATCATAAATAATACATAGGCAGATGAAAGTGTAATTGCCGAAAGAGTTCCACATAAGCCGTCAACACCATCTGAGCAGTTAGTTACATTTATGCTGACCCATATTAATATAACGATGAGAACACCGTAGATGATTGGGTTAAGTGTAACTGTAAGCTTAAAGAGTGATATGTCAAATGTGTTAGGATTATAGTGGAGATATGTAACTGCCGCCATAACCGCAATTACGAAATCTATAATACCTTTCTTAAGCTCGCCCCAAGGTGATGACGAAGCATCATCAAGGTAACCTGAGAGCATTGCTGCAAGTACAAGTATAAGATAAATGATTATCTCAGAACTTAAATTGACAAATATCATACAGGTTATTGTAAATACGAGGATAAATATAATTCCTGCTCCTCTTGGCTTGCCGACTGACTTTGAGCCATTAATTGCGTAAGCTCTGCCGCCATCACGGGGAAGGATATTTTTACCCATATATATAGCAAGGCACGTTATTGCAAATGCAAATATTATGCTGGCAAAAGTCACAACATTAATATAATTCGGACTTATCAGATAATAAATCATAATTATGAATTCTCCTTTGATTATTAATAGTTTTATGATAAATTCCTATAATTATGATGTCAAGTGAAAGATAGAAGTAATTAATTGGATTATCAAAATATATGAGAAATTTTATTATAAAAATGACCAATTGTCAAAAAATTAATAGTATTTAATTTAATGTTATGATAAAATAATGTTAATACAAAAGTATATGCGAAGTAATATTATTAATGTGGAAGGGCGGAGTAATATATGGCTGTGACAATTAATTATGAACAGATAAGAATAACTGAGTTAGACTCATATCTTTTTGGACAGGGAACACACTACGAGATATATAATAAAATGGGTGCACATATAGCGAAAGAAAAGATGGAAAGCCCGGAGTATATTTTGCGGTATGGGCACCAGCGGCGAAGGACGTGTACGTCATAGGTGAATTTAATGACTGGAAAGCCTATGGCTATGATATGAAGAAGATTCAGATGGTGGAATATATGAGTTATTTATAGAGGGTGCCAAGGCTGGACAGATGTATAAGTACCTTATTATTTCACAGAGTGGTGAGGCTATTTACAAGGCTGACCCATATGCCAATGCGGCACAGTTAAGGCCAGAGACAGCATCAATTATTACTGACCTTAATGGATTTAAGTGGACAGACAGCGTATGGTTGAACATAAGAAGAAAGAGAACCATTTAAAGTCAGCAATGTCTATATATGAATGTCATCTTGGTTCGTGGAAGAAGCAGGAAGATGGTACAGAGGACGGTTATATGAATTACCGTGATATAGCACCAGACCTTGCCAAGTATGTATCAGATATGGGATATACACATATAGAGCTTATGGGAATTGCAGAGTATCCATATGACGGCTCGTGGGGTTATCAGGTTACAGGATATTATGCACCAACAGCAAGATACGGAAGTCCTAAGGATTTTATGTATTTTGTGGATTATATGCACAGCAAGAATATTGGTGTAATACTTGACTGGGTACCAGCACATTTTCCAAAAGATGCACATGGGCTTGCGAACTTTGACGGAAGCTGTGTATATGAATATGCAGATCCAAGAAAGGGCGAACACCCTGATTGGGGAACTAAGGTATTTGATTACAGCAAGAATGAGGTATCGAATTTCCTTATTGCCAATGGAATGTTCTGGTTGATAAGTTCCATATTGATGGCTTAAGAGTAGATGCAGTTGCTTCTATGCTTTATCTTGACTACGGAAGGACAGAAGGCAACTGGTTCCTAACCAGTATGGCGGTAATGGTAATCTTGAAGCTATGAGTTTCCTTAAGCATTTTAATAGTATGATGAGAAAGAGATTTCCACAAGCGGTTACAATTGCAGAAGAGTCTACAGCGTGGCCAATGGTAAGTGGTGACCCTGATAACGGAGAATGTCTTGGATTTACATTCAAGTGGAATATGGGCTGGATGCACGATTTTCTTGAATATATGAAGCTTGACCCTTATTTTAGAAGTTTAATCATGGTAAGATGACATTTTCTCTTATGTATGCTTACAGCGAGAATTTTATACTTGTATTATCGCACGATGAAGTTGTTCACCTGAAATGTTCTATGTTAGGCAAGATGCCTGGTGACAGAGAGGACAAGTTCGCTAATCTTAAGCTTGCATATGCTTATATGTGTGGACATCCGGGCAAGAAGCTTTTATTTATGGGACAGGAATTCGGACAGTGGAACGAGTGGAGTGAGAAGCGTTCTCTTGACTGGTATCTTCTTGAGGATGAGAGCCACAAGGAATTAAAGGATTTTACAAGTGCGTGCCTTAAGCTTAATAAAAATTACAGATGTTTATATGAAACTGATTATAATTCAGAAGGCTTTAGATGGATTAATGCCAATGACAAGGACAACAGTGTATTCTCATTTATAAGAATAAGTCCAGATAAGAAGAAGCATTTGTTATTCGTTCTTAATTTCACACCTGTTGAAAGACCAAGTCATAGAATTGGAGTGCCAATTAAGGGCAAATATAAGCTTGTATTAGGTGATGATATGAAGAACCAGCAGAAGATAATTGCAAGTAAGAAGGGTGAGTGTGATGGCTATGGTGAGTCACTTCTTGTGGATTTACATAGGTATGGAATAGCTGTGTATGAGTTCAATGGTGATGTGGAAGCACACAAGCCTACAATAATAATATAATAATATAAGAGATATATAAGAGCAGTTTAAATAGCAGTCTGATATATAAGTCAGATATCAGGTTGGCAGGATTTAAGTGAAGCAGGTATATGGTATTGATGTAATTATTAATGTGGTTGATTACATTTATGCTGTAATCTGCTTCATTTTGCTTATTTTTTTGGTGGAAGTAACCGAAATATAATACAGGTTATTTTATAATCAGGCGATAGAATTATCTAAGCAGGATATATAGGCTGTTATTAGGAAATGGAATAACCGGCTGTAGATTAGCCGCAGATAATGTATGGAGGATAAATATGTCTGTATCAATATACGCAGGTAATTTTAACAAGGATAATAATGTTAAAGAAACATCTATTAATTATAAGGAAAATGTAAGCAACAGGACTAATGGTGTCAATGGGATATTTAATGGTGTTGTTATGTCAGAGGGACAGGATAACAGCAGGCTGGCAGATAACACATATGAGTCGTTATTAAAGGAAGCTGATGATGTAAAACAGCAGATTATGAATTCTGCAAGTACAGCACAGATAAGCTTCAAGGCACTTGTTAAAAAGCTTTCTGGTATGGAAGCAGTCGATATAGCAGGTGATGGATTTAATATAACAGATGCCTCTAAGGATGATATGGTATCAATTATTGATAAGATTAGAATTGAGCTTGCAATGCACTCAGACAGCTATGTTGCATATGGAACTGGCGTAAGCTCTGATGCAATTGAGAGTGTTGCAGGGCAGGTGCAGCTAATGAATTAAAGCAGAGATTAAGCGGTGCTGGAATAAGCGTTGATGACGATACTGTGCAGCAGGTACAATCAGCACTTGATGAGGCGGCTTCAATAACAGAGCTTTCAGAGAGTGCTAAGTATTATATGATTGCCAATGATATTGCACCAACTATTGACGGAATATATAAGGCAGAAAATGCTGTCAGTACAAGACCGGCTAACAGCGGATATGAGATTTCATTTAAGGAATTTAATGCTATGCGTCCACAGATTGAGTCGCTTATGAATAAAGCCGGGCTTGAAGTGAACTTAAGAAACCTTAATAATGCACAGGATTTGATTAATAATAATATACCAGTCACAGAAAAAGACTTTAAAATATAAAGCTGTTCTTGACGGACTTAATTTAAATGGTCTTGATACACAGGATGGACAGGATAGTGTATTATCAAAGATTGCTGACCAGCTTGCTATTGGTGAAGACCCTAAAGATACTCCACTTACAAACGATCCATCTATATGGGATAATGTAAAGAACGCAATAGTAACACTGGCTAATGCAAGCTATGATGATATTGTAAATGTTGTTTCATCTGGAAAAGCATTTACAATAGCAAGTCTGAAGGTCGTAATGCAGGTAGGCTGGAGTGAAACAGCAGAAAGCCGGCAGGCTGTTAACAATCAGATGACTGTTAATAACCAGATGTCAGGTGACTGGCAGGGTAATGTAAACAGTCAGATGTCAGGCGGCTGGCAGGGCAATGTTAATAACCAGTATGGTTATGTGCAGGATACGGGCTATAATCAGGGTGTATATAATAATCAGATGGGCGGTAATTATGCATACCAGCAGCCATATGGTTACAATGCACAGAAAGCTTATAACACACTTGTTGAGGCAAGGCTTTTACTTACAGTAGGTACAGGTGTAATTCTTGAAAAGAGTAATACATCACTCTCTACACGCCTCTTGAACAGATTAACGAGCAGATTAAAGCTCTTGAAGCTAATGGAACATTATATGCTGGCAATACACAGATGTATAATGATGTCCTTGATGTAAGAAAGGCACTTACGATATTGAGACTGCACCAGCACAGATGTATGAAAAGCTTATGAAGAGTGACCCATATAAGTTGAGTATTTCTATGGTATCAGGCATTGCGAGTGGAATGACAAGCCGTTATGCCAAGGCGATAGATACATATGAAACAACAGGCACTAAGGTAAGAGAAGACTTAGATGACTCTATTATTAAGGCTGTTAATAACAGTGCAGAGGGTATAATGGACGAACTCAATCTTGAGAATACTCAGGAGAACAGAGATGTTATTAAGCTTCTTGCTTCTAATAACATAGATATCAATAAGGAAAATGTTGAGAGGGCAAGAAGAATATATACAACCCTTAATAATCTTGTTGATAATATGAAGCCGGAAACTGTTGTTAAGATGATAGATGACGGAATCAACCCAATGAATACTGATATATGGACAGTTAATGATTATCTTAGCAGTATGAATCAGGGTGCTACTAAGGATAATGAGGAGAAATATTCAAAGTTCCTCTACAAGCTTGACAAGACAGGTGGAATTAACGAAACTAAGAAAAAGCAGTTCATCGGTATATACCAGATGATGAATATATTTACAAGAGATGCTGGTGTGTGTGCGGGTGCTCTTATGAAGCAGGGCAAAGAGATTACTATGGGTAATCTTATCAGTGCCTACACAAGCCGCAAGCACTCTGGAATAGATGTAACTATTGATGATTCAGTAGGTCTTGGAGATAAGGAAACTATCAGTTACTTTGAGTCATTATTTGCAAAGTCACAGAAGTTTATCACTCCTAATACATTGAAGAATTCGGACAATGAGTCACCAATTGAACATCAGAATGTTGAAGCATTTGCTAACGGACTTGCTGAACATTATGATGAAGCAGTGGAAAATGAACTTGACAGCAGTTACATAGAAGAAGTAACTAAGAAAGCAGAACAGGCTGATGCTGAGGTTGTAAGGGAGTTAAGAAGAGCTGGAATTAATGAGAACATTGGTAACATTAATGCGGTTAATGAACTTATGGCTACAGGACAGCTTATGGCTTACACAAGAAAGCACGGAAACCAGGGCAGTAAGTCAATATATGGAGAGAACATAATTGATAGCAATGACAAGCTTAAGGAAGTGTTAGACAGCAGGGATAAGCTTGAGGCTATGTATACTAACCTTGAAGAAGCTGCTGGTGATGAACTTGAAGAAGCTATAGAGAGCTCACTTACAGGAACTGCTGAAGACCCTGTTGATTATGATACATTTGAAGAATTAAGAATAAGCAACAGACAGATTAGATATATAAGCAATCTTGCAAGAAGAAATGATTACCGTGTCCCTTATGTTAAAAATGGACAGGCAGGTCTTATCAATCTTACATTTGTTGCAGATGATAATGACAAGGGAAAGATATCTATTAAGATGAATACAGCTTCGTGGGGTGAATTGTCAGTAGAGGCAAAGGTTACACAGTCAGACGTAAGTATGTATGTAAAGCAGGATTCAAGAATTGTGCTTTCCGAAGACAGAAGCATTTATAAGTATTTCCAGCAGATTGAGGGAGATCTTAAAGAACAGTTCGGTTATGACAATGTAAGAATTAATTGTGTAAGAGTTCCAGATGTTAAATATACTACATACGAGGACTCAGGAGCAAGATTCCATCAGATCGTCTTTATAAGATCGCTTCAGCAATAACAGGAGTATTCTTTGGGGCATAAGAGCGGTTAAAGAATTACAGGATATGTCCGATATATAAAATGTATGATTTGACGAATTCAAAGGATAACGCCAGTAGATGTGGCGGGAATATAAAATCAGGAGAATAAAAGTATGAGAATTAATACTAACGTATCAGCCATTGTATCTAACAATGCGTTACAGAAGGCACAGGATGCACTTTCAAGCTCTATACAAAGACTTTCATCAGGATATAAGATTAACAGTTCAGCTGATGACCCGGCAGGCTGTGCTATTTCAGAGAAGATGAGAGTTCAGATAAGAGGTCTTGATCAGGCTAAGAATAATACAACAGATGGTATCTCTGTTATCAATACAGCAGAAGGTGCTATAGTAGAGATACAGTCTATGCTTACACGTCTTAAGGAACTTACAGTTCAGGCGGCTAACGATGTTAACTCTGATGATGAGCGTGAAGCTATCCAGCAGGAGATTGATAATGTTAATCAGGAAATAGACAGAATATCTGAGCAGACAGAATTCAATACACAGCCACTTATTAATGGTAATCTTTCAAGAAGAGTATATTCAGATTATCAGGGTGTGAACCAGCTTAAGATATCTGACAGTTTTACTGCTGGAATATATGGAGTTACAGTAACACAGGATGCAAGACAGGCAATAGCAGTAGGTGATACTATTACAATGTCAGGCACAGCTAAGGTAACTGCTGATCAGGCAGGAACAATATCTATTAATGGATATAACATTGATATTGTAGAAGGTGATACACTTGATACAATTATGGATAAGGTTATGGATGGTGCTAATATGGCGGGTGGAAGAGCATTTGCTGTATCAAGCTTGCTAATGATACGAAGACTAACGGAAGTGATTATGCAGGATATAAGCCAGATACATCTTACACAGGCAACAGACTTGTTATAATGACAGAGCAGTATGGAAGAGATCAGCAGCTAGATGTAACATGCAGTAATAAAGACCTTGCTGCTATGCTTGGTATATCAGATGCTTACAATGAAGATGGTTCAGGCATACACGCAGAAGGTAGTGATGTTGTAGCTGAATTCGCTAATGAAGTTGATGATGCAGGCAACCCAACAGGTAAGAGAGTTGGATTTGAAGATTCAGCTATTATCTCAACCAAGGGTACTAAGATTACAGTTAAGGACGTTAATAATAAGGAATTCGTTATGGATGTTCCAGGTAATGTTGCAGGAACAACATTTAATGATACAACAGCAGCTAAGCAGAACGGAAAGTCACAGGCAGCAGGTGGAACAGCTACGGATATTAATCAGGAAGTGACTGATGTCGGAACTATGAGTATCCACGTTGGTGCTAATGAAAATCAGGTTATCGTTCTGGATATTCCTAAGATAACTACTTACACAATAGGTACAGATAATATCAATGTAATGACAAGCTACACAGCACAGCTTTCAATAGGGTATGTAGACGAAGCTATTAATTATGTCAACTCTGCACGTTCAAAGCTTGGTGCATATGAGAACAGATTTGACCATACTACTAAGAACCTTGAGGTTTCAAGTGAGAATGTTACTAAGGCTTTATCAGCTAAGATTGATACAGATATGGCTGAGGAGATGACAGAGTATACATCACAGACAGTTCTTACACAGGCAGCTACATCAATACTTTCACAGGCTAACCAAAGACCATCAGAAGTATTACAGCTTCTTCAGAACTAATCTGTCAGGGTGAATTGATTGGAGATGTGAAGTATGGATAGAGAAGCTATTAAGACATATTCATATAGAATATCGCAGGCGACACGTTCAGAGCTTGTAGTAATAGTGTACGACATAATAAGAGATTATCTTAAAGATGCAGTGTCAACATCAGATAATGCAGTATTTAAAGAGAAACTACACATGGCTATGAGAGGTATAGACCAGCTTATAACAGGTCTTGATATGCAGTATGAGCTTTCAGGTAATCTTTATGTACTCTATAACTATATGAAAAGAACTCTTATCGGTGCACAGGTTTCATATGATAAAAATGTTGTCAATTCAATATACGATATGATTGGACAGCTAAGACAGTCATTTTATGAAGTAAGCAGACATGATAATTCAGCACCGCTTATGAAGAATACAGAAAAGGTGTATTCCGGACTTACATATTCTAAATATGGTGCAGGCAATGAAACAGCAAGTGATACGCTTATTAACAGAGGATATATGGTATAATGAGCACAAAAGTGCTCATCTTAAAAGTTCCTAACGGAACTTTGTATGTGCTGAAAAGAAGCACGAAAATTATGGTATAATGAGCACAAAAGTGCTCATCTTAAAAGTTCCTTACGGAACTTTATATGTGCTGAAAAGCTGCACAAATAATATAATTAATTAAAATAAAAAGGTTACTGCTTTGACCAAAAGAACATTCAGATAATGATTGTCTGGCTAGGGCAGTAACCCTTTTGTAGTATTTTGGTGATTTTCTAGAAACGGAGCTTGCGCTTAGAGTATTTACTACGTTTCTTAGAAAGTGAAGCATTGTTAATAATTGTAAATATAATAAGTATTACAGCTACAATTCCAGCTATAACCCATATATTAATCTTAATACAGCGTTTTGGTGATAACTGTGTTGAGTTGTTCTTGGCACTAAGGTATGGCAGAAGGCTTTCATTGGAATTATCACCGCCTGTTATGGAGAGTGTGGTAGAACCAACAACATTATCACCATAAAGATAATTAAGCTTAGCGGCAAGCCTGCCCTGCTCATTAGTTATATCGTAATTCTTATCAAGGCTCATTGTAACGCTTGAAGTTGAACCGCTGTTAGGAATTGTTATAAATGAGGCATTCATATTAAAGTTAAGTTTTGACTTATTAAATACATCTGATGAGTAGTAGTTATCAGTAGAGAATAACGAGCTTATCTGTGTGTCAGATGTAGTCGATTTCTTAAAGTTATTAAATCCCCAGTCAAATAATGAACGTGTATCTATAAATCTTGTAGAGTCATCTGGTGAACGGAATACAACGCATATAAGCCTCATTCCATCTTTTTCAGCAAATGTTACCAGAGTCATTAAAGATTCATCAGTAAATCCGGTCTTTCCACCTTTGCAGTATTCATAGTAGAACTCGCGTCCTTTAAGCATCTTATGACGGTGTTTTATTGTTCTGGGTGTAGATGTTACATTAGTGGCAGGAATTGTATAGCTTGAGGAAGTTGAGTCAATGTTTACAAACGAAGCGTTGTTATAACAGCCTCGTGCAATCATAGCCATATCGTAAGCACTTGTGTAGTGGTTAGGATTGTAAAGGCCACTGGCATTAGCAAAATGTGTTTCAATTGCACCAAGCTCACGAGCTTTATTATTCATCATATCCACAAACGCATCTATTGAGCCAGCGACTTTCTCAGCAAGTGCATATGCAACTTCATTGGCTGAATACAGAAGAAGTGCATATAAGGCCTGTTCAACAGTAAGTTCTTCCCCGGCCTTCATACCAAGGTTGGCATCTTCAATCGGATTAATTGAATTAGCTGCGGCAGTAGAAAATGTAAGTGTATCACTGAGATTACAGTTCTCAATAGTAAGAAGTCCTGTAAGGATTTTAGTTGTTGAAGCTGGATAGCACTTACGGTGTGCATCTTTTTCGTATAGTATAGAGCCTGTATCTGCATCGACTAATATTGCACTCTCACAGGTAATATCCGGAGCCTGTGGCCACGAAACAGAAGTGTCTGTTGATACCTCGTTAGATATAACAGAACTCTTGGCAGCAGTTGTTCCATTAGATATAACATAGCTGCTGGCGGCAGTTGTTCCGCTTGTTATTCCAGCTGCAAAAGCTGGTGTTACAGATGTTGCCACAATTGCTGTACAGGTAATAATGCTTGCAGTTCTTACAAGGCATTTTCTGAATTTATTAAATAGAACTGAACACTTATTAACAGAGTGTTTCGTTGTTTTATTAGAATTATTAAACATTACAATCTCCCATCGTTAATGATATTATGAAGTAAGTGTTAAAGCACAAAATGCCATTTATTATACTGATATGTTCATATTATACATATTTGCTTGTAATATTAACATATTTATTAAGATTATGAAACTAAATTTGCAGGCGAATATTTAAAGCTGTGTGGAATGGGATTTTGGTGATGTTTTAATTTACCTTTGACATACTTATTATATTAAAGTAAAATATCTTGGTTTGATGTTATAAAAATGGTTGTAAGCTTATACAGTATAAAGAATGAATGGAGATTATTATGAGATTAAGAAATGTACCGGGTGCAAGAGAAGTTATGGTTGAGAACGAATATGTATTCACGGAACCAGAGGGAATGTGCGGAACCTGGAAAGAGGTATTTGGAAATGATAACCCTATACATATAGAGATTGGAATGGGAAAGGGAACATTTATAACAACTCTTGCAGGGATGAATCCAGATATTAATTATGTTGGAATAGAGAAGTATTCAAGCGTACTATTAAGAGCAGTTGAGAAGCAGGACGAATTACAGCTTCCTAACTTAAGATTTATAAGAATGGATGCAGAGAATATTAATGAAGTGTTTGGTGTTGATGAAGTGGATAGAATATATCTTAATTTCTCAGACCCATGGCCAAAGGACAGACATGCTAAGAGAAGACTTACATCAAGACAGTTCTTTGCAAGATATGACAAAATGCTTAAAAAAGAGGGCAGGGTTGAATTCAAGACAGACAATAGGGTACTGTTTGACTTTTCAGTTGAGGAAGTAAAGGAAGCTGGCTGGAATCTTGTAGAGTGTACTTATGACCTTCACAGTGACGAAAGGCTTAATGAAGGAAATGTTATGACAGAATACGAGAAGAAATTCTCAGATATGGGAAATCCTATATGCAAGCTTATTGCAGACAGATAAGATAGATTGAATTATTAATACATATCAGGCCGTTAATAAAATAGATTAAAATGTTATTGTAAGATAATTAAATGTATTAGTATCACATATGACTTTGTTGAATATTATATAGTAGAAACGTTTTTAACTAATATTTTAAGAGTATATTATATTCAGGAAAGGAAATGGTATGGGATATCACAGACATTGTAACAGGTGTAATCCGATTAACAGACTTAATGAGTACATTTATTACCACAATAGATTAAACCGCAGGATTGTGCGTTTTAAGAGGTCGTGGGATGAAATATATAAAATAATAAATGGCTGCTGACCTTAAGATATATGTACTGGTAATACTGAAAAAATCAGTAATAAAGGTACATATCAAGGTCAGCAGCCATAATTTTTTGATTCTACATTTCATCGGGTGAATCGTAAGGCTGGACACTGATATTACGTTTTTTGAGGAAATGCTCGACTACAAGGTTCGTAATATAGCATATAACTGCCATAACAGGAACACCGAGGAACATTCCTAATACGCCGAAAAGTGCTCCACCCACAACAATTGCGAATATAACCCACAGAGCTTAAGTCCTGTGCTTTCGCCAAGTATCTTAGGACCAAGGAAAAGTCCGTCAAACTGTTGTATAACAAGTATCAGGATTGCAAAGAATATAACCTGGATAGGATTTACAATAACAATTATGATACCGCCCATAACACCACCGATGTAAGGTCCAAAGTAAGGAATCATATTAGTAATTCCAACGATAACGCTTATAAGCACCGTGTAAGGGAACTTGAATATAGTCATACATATAAAGCAGATGATACCGATTATTAATGAGTCAAGTGCCTTGCCATACATAAATTTTAAGAAAATAGTACCACTTTCCCTGCATATCTTTCTTGTAGTATCAGCCGCATTTTTCGGAAATACAGCATAAAGCACACGCTTAAAATTGTAGAATATATTCTTGTGGTCAGATATCATATACACAGAACCATAATTGCAATTATGAGGTTGACCAGTCCCTTAACAATAGCCATAGATGTATTAACTACATATGGGAGCAGATTGGTAAGCATATCTGTAAGATATGATATAACCTTAGGGTAAAGGTTGTTTAATTGTTCATTAATGACTGCATAATCAATAAATCCCAGGTCAGCGTGTTTATCTTCAAATGAATTAACAAGGCCAGTGATATTGTTGTACCACACTGGAAGCTTGTCCACGATATCGGTAATGCTTGTATACAATTGAGGAATTATAAATACCATAAGGATTGTAATAATTCCGATTGCAATAATGTAAGTTATAAGTATCGAAAGATATTTAGAAAGCTTGTCCGACTTCAAATGGCATTTTTCCTTGAACAAATGTCTGTAGAAAAATCTTACAAGTGGGTATAATATAAATGCTATGAACGCACCAATACAAATGGTGATATAACATTAAAAATGTATTTGATAATATTAAGTGTGTTATTAAACCCGCCAATAAGCTTGAATATAAGTATTGCACCAAGGACAAATAAGAGTCCGTATATTACAATAGTAAAATATCTGCTGTTGGGCTGGAACTTATTCTTGTATACAATGTGGTTGTCACCAGCGGAGTTATTATTATCAGGTGAATTAAAATAGCTTGTATCGTTATTATTGTCTTTATCCATACAAATCCTCGCAATCTTATTTAATTAAGGATATATCAAGAATATTGTACTCCATATAAGCGGTTAAAAAAACCCATAATAGTTAAATATTATTAAAATAATAAAAAAATTATACTGTTTTTAAATAAATACAAAAAAAGGCTTGCTTTTTTGTTAATAACACGTTAATATATTTTTTGTTGTTACGGCAGTTGTAACATAATAATATATGCACCGCTAGCTCAGTTGGTAGAGCACTGACTCTTAATCAGGGTGTCCAGGGTTCGAACCCCTGGCGGTGCATTTGTGAAAGTCTTTTGATTTAGTCGATGGAGCTAGGTTGAGGGGCTTTTTTTGTGCGTTGAATTTCTATGATTTGATATTTTTTCTGAATTTTTGAATTGATTCCTTTTTTTCTGAAAAATTCCAGATATGGATTGTATAAATAGTATATTTAGTGTTACAATACAAGTGGGTACACATATGAAACTATTATTTGAGGCAAATACGAAGGGGAAGATATAACACTAATATACCAGTGTTATGACTGCTAATCAGGTTAAAGACTGATAAGACGTTATGTAATATTAAGAAAGCATTTAGTTATTGGTATTACTGATATAGCTTATTTATCTGGAATGATTTTGTACGTAGTATTGTTATATTGATGTTGTGTCGGAAAAGAGGTTCATATGAAGAAAAAAGGGAATAGACATAAGACACAAAGAGCACATAGAAGAGCATTGAAAAGAGCCGCCATAATTACAATGGCAGGGGCAGCGGTTATTATAGGGGCATATTCTTTAAAGGTATATGACTTCAGAATTAAATATACGCAGACAGCAGATTATATGAAGGGCAATGAAGAGAATGTAACAAAGGGAGTTGTCACATATGAAGAAGCAACTAATAGTAACCAGACTACAGCGGCAGTAAGAAGTTCTTATAAGAGGCTTGATGTAGAATGTGTACTTCAAAATCCTGAACTTCCAACAGGCTGTGAGATAACAGCTTTGACGACAGTTCTTAATTATCTTGGCTATAATGTAGACAAGCTGACAATGGCAGATTATTACCTGGATAAAGGAAAGATGGGCGAGGTGTCGCCTTATAAAGCATTTGTCGGCAATCCAAGAGATGAAGATTCGTGTGGTGCGTTTGCACCAGTATTAGTCAATTCAGCGACAAAGTATCTGAAATCGCAAAGATCATATATGAATGTATACAATATAACGGGAGCAGAGTACAACGAGCTTCTTGATTATGTAGATGACGGACATCCGGTGTTAGTATGGGAGACGATGTATATGAAAGAGCCATATGAATCCTGTACATGGAATATAGACGGAGAGAATATTATGTGGCTTTCACGTGAGCACGCTATGGTGCTTATAGGCTATACACAGAGTACATATATTATGGCAGATCCGTTAAGGGGCATATGTGAATACGATAAAGAACTTGTAGAAACACGATATAAAAGTATGGGAAAGCAGGCAATAGTTATATATTAATGATTGATATGTGAAGTTTAATAATTAATATTTAAGATTGATAGTTGATATTTAATGTTAATAATTGATATATAAAGTGAGTGTGTCAGTCGTGTCAGCCATTTATTACCACATATACATTTTATAAATCATCACAGTCGGGGGAATACTTCCATTATGGAGGTGATGAGTGTGTACCCAGCGTATGATGGTGATAAAGATTATGATTATGACACAGCCCAATATACGTTTCCTCATAGAAAACGCACTTATAATGAGGAAGATAACAGCGAAGATTATTTTGAGAACGCGGTATATGAGGACAGTGTGAACTTCTCATCTATGGCAGATTACGAAGACTTTCTTATATGGGGAACTGATAATAAAGACCAGTTCATATAAACAGATTATAAAAGATTTATTAATCTTTTAAGCTTCAATTGACTAGAGTTTTACAGATGTTATATGATAAGCGAAACGTAAGGAATTTATTGTCTGTGCGTTTCGCTTATTTTTATGTAATAGAATACAGAGCAAGCTGTAATTAACATTGTATGCAGAAATGAGGAGTAGTATGTACGGTTATGTTGTTGTTAATAAGCCTGAGCTTAAGATAAAAGAATATGATATGTACCGTTCATACTATTGCGGATTGTGTGAGGAGCTGCTTTCGGATTATGGTATTAATGGGCAGATATCCATAAGCTATGATATGACATTTCTGCTTGTACTGCTTACAGGGCTGTATGAACCGGATACAACATATAAGGAAGCAAGATGTATCGCACACCCTGTTCATAAGCACCCGGTAAGACGCAATAAGATTTCAGCATATGTTGCGGATATGAATGTCCTTATGACTTATTATAAATGCGTTGATGACTGGCAGATGATAGGAAGCTTATGAAGAAGCTGCTTGCCTCGTCTTTGACTAATAAGGTTAAGAGGATTGAGAAAGCATATTCCCAAAAAGCACGCATTATTAAGGCGGCACTTGATAGAATGAGTGAGCTTGAGAATAATAATGAGAGCAATATTGACCTGCTTGCAGAACAATTTGGCATAATAATGGCACAGATTTTGTGTATGAAAAATGATGAGTGGTACGATACATTAAAAGTGATGGGTAATTCACTTGGAAGATTTATATATATTCTTGATGCGTATGATGACCTTTTGGAAGATAAGAAGAAGGGCAGATACAATGCACTCAGGACGTATGAGAATAATAAGGATTTTGATATATTTATAGAAAATGTGTTAAAATCACATATGGCACAATTTGCCGCAGGCTTTGAGAGCCTTCCTATTATTGAGAATGTCGATTTATTAAGAAATGTAATATATTCAGGAGTCTTTACAAGATTCGGGATTGCTAAGAATAAAAGAGAACAAGTGGAGGAAGTATGACCGATCCGTATTCAGTGTTAGGTGTATCAAGAGATGCAACTGACGAAGAGATTAAAAAAGCATATAGAACATTAAGCAGAAAGTATCACCCTGATGCGAATATCAATAATCCTAATAAGGATAAGGCAGAGGAAATGTTTAAGACAATCCAGCAGGCTTATAACCAGATTATGAAGGAAAAGCAGGGTGGATATACATCATCAGCTTACAGTCAGAACAGAGGTGGCACAGGAAGCTATGGCTATGACGGTGATTATCAGAATAACCGTAATGGACAGAGCGGCAATGGTTATGATGATTTTGGCGGCTTCTGGGGCTTTGGACCATTTGGCTTTGGCGGATATTATGGAGGGGGTTCTAATTCCGGATATTCAGGTGGTGCTTCTAATATGAATGGCAATGATGATACGACAGTTCATTTAAGAGCGGCGGCTAACTATATTAACAATGGTGGATATGATGAGGCACTTAACGTGCTTTCTGCTATTCAGGACAAAGATGCCAGATGGTACTATTATAGTGCTATGGCTAACTCAGGCAAAGGCAATCAGGCAACAGCGATGGAACACGCCAGAAGAGCAGTAGAACTCGATCCTGACAATATGCAGTATCGTATGTTCTACCAGCGTATGAATAGCGGCGGTGAATGGTATTCAGGAAGACAGCAGACATATCAGAATCCAGCAGGTGGAATGGGAAGCTGGTGTATGAAACTTATATTTATCAACCTTATGTGTAACTGCTGTCTTGGCGGAGGCGGCTTATGCTGCCCGGGAAGATACTACTAAGCGGTTCTCCCAGTTCTTTAAGTAATCAAATAGAATATCAATATGAACAGGTCCGGTTTCAAGAATATAACGGTGGAATTCTTTTAAGGAGAAGTTATCACCGAGATCTTTCTGGGCCTGTTTTTTAGTTCCTCAAAACCTAAAAATCCAAGAACATATTTGCAGTAATTAGCAGGATTAGCAATAAATGCTGTATACATCTCGTGTGCAGCTTCGGCACTGCTAAATCCATAATCGGTAAGGAATGAGGAAAGCTGTGCTTCAGTCCAGCCGTAATAATTCACTCCGATATCGCCCTTGGCATAGAGGCAGAGTATAAGTGCATAATTGCACTGGACCAATGAATTAAGCAGAGTATTATCGCCAGCATATTCATATGAATGAACTTCAACATAGGAAGCCCAGCCCTCAATATAGCCGCCAGGTTTAATGACATTTCTTATCAAAGAAGGGCTTGTTGAGGCAAAATACTGTGTCTGGTATAAATGTCCCGGATACCCCTCGTGTGCCAGCGTAGGATACAAATCACTGCTGTCAGTGCCGGCTGAATTAATGTATATAGAGTTAATGTCAAGATTATCAATCTGTGGCATAAAGTACATAGCAGGGCTTGCATAGTCATTAAGTGCTTCAGATACATAATTAATATTATAATTGACATCATTTAAGGCAGGATAATCATCAGTTATCTTCTTTTTTAAATCCTCAATAATCTGGTCTGGTTTATCAATTCCAAAAGAAAATGTGCCAAACTGGCTGTTGAGAGAAGGATCTTTTCTTAAAAGCTTCTGCATAACAATTGAATAGCTTCTTATATAGGAGTCAAGCAAATCATTATATTCGTCAATTGATTTACTCCAGCCAAGACAGCTTTCAAGAAGTCCCTCAAAGTATCTTGCACCATCAGGGTAATTGCATATTCCACCAGAATACTGGTTAGTTCCCTTGAATGAAGCAAGAGTCGTTATAAGTGCGTTATAACCTGGAATTACATGGTTAATAACGGCATCTTCGTTCTGCTTCTTGTATACATTTTTCTCATCATCAGTAAGGAAAATGAGGTCGTCAACACGGGAGTTAAAAGTACCAATAAACATACCTTCAGCATCACCGGCGGAATCAGCGATAGATTTGCAGGAGTTTATGACCTCATCAAGAAGGTCATCGCTTAGGGTATATCCCCTGACGCTTCTTAATGCCTCGAATTCCAGCAGATTATTAAAATATCCATCCACATCACTTAGGAGCTGTATATATTCTTCAACGTCCTTTTTCTCCATAAATGTATATTCGGAAAAAAAAAAGGAGCGGAAGCTGTATCTGTATGCCGATTGTAGGAGTGAGGTCGGTGTTAAGAAGATACAGGTCGCTGTAATTAAGGGTTGTATACAGATATTTGTTTAATAGGTCATAGGTTATCTGCTGGCTCTTGGAAAGTGAAGCCTTGTCAAAAGCGTTGAGCTTTGTTATGTAGTCTGTTATATCTGATGTATCATCAATATTATCAATATCAATACGTCCGAGTGTTATATCGTAATCATCAATTCCATATTCGCAAGGATTTTCCAAAAGTGCGTGCAGTGAGAGTGAGTCGCTTGAGGCAAGCTCACGAAAAAGGCTGTCGGTAAAAGCGTTGAAGCTTTCGTTATCAGCTGCATTGTATTGCTCATCAGCATTGTTATAACGTGAAGCAGACCCGCCAAATGGAGTGCAGGCACTAAATGAACAGGCTGTGATTACTACTGCACCTGTTATGGCAGCAGCTTTTTTAAAGAAAGAATAAATGTTAGTTTTATGTTTTATGTAACTGGATTTTAATGTCAGCATATAATAATCCTCATTTCTGCGGACATACCGCGTAGTCGGCTTCGGGAAGGTGCATATAAGCTCCTGATACAACATTTTCTTAATCATACACTAGATTATATGTATAATAAATGTTTTTCATTAAAGAATATTTGTTTATTCGTTTGACATATTCTAAAAAGCTGGCTATCATATATAGAATAATGACAATGGAGGTTACGGATATGCCACAGAATAAAGGTCCATTTTATATGACAACAGCTATCGCATATACATCAGGAAAGCCACATATTGGTAATACTTATGAGATAGTTCTTGCCGATAGTATTGCAAGATTCAGACGTCAGGAGGGCTATGATGTTTTTTTCCAGACAGGAACTGATGAGCATGGACAGAAGATTGAATTAAAAGCAGAAGAAGCAGGAATTACACCTAAGGAATTCGTTGATAATGTTTCTACAGAGATAAAGAGAATATGGGATTTAATGGATACATCTTATGACAAGTTCATAAGAACTACAGATGATTACCACGAAAAGCAGGTTCAGAAGATATTTAAGAAGCTCTACGATCAGGGAGATATATATAAGGGTTCATACGAAGGTATGTACTGTACACCTTGCGAGTCTTTCTGGACAGAGTCACAGCTTGTTGACGGAAAATGTCCTGACTGCGGACGTGAAGTTAAGCCAGCTAAGGAAGAAGCTATTTCTTTAAGATGAGTAAATATGCCAACAGACTTATCGAGCATATTAATACACACCCAGAATTCATACAGCCTGTTTCAAGAAAGAATGAGATGATGAATAACTTCCTTCTTCCAGGACTTCAGGATTTATGTGTATCAAGAACATCATTTAAGTGGGGTATCCCGGTAGATTTTGATGACAAGCATGTAGTATATGTATGGCTTGATGCACTTACTAACTATATCACAGGTATCGGGTATGATGCTGATGGCAACTCATCAGAACAGTATAAGAAGTTCTGGCCGGCAGACCTTCACCTTATTGGAAAGGATATTATAAGATTCCATACTATATACTGGCCTATATTCCTTATGGCACTTGGTGAACCACTTCCTAAGCAGGTATTTGGACATCCTTGGCTTTTACAGAATGACGGCAAGATGAGTAAGTCTAAGGGGAATGTTATATATGCAGATGACCTTGTAGATATGTTCGGTGTTGATGCTGTAAGATACTTCGTACTTCACGAAATGCCATTTGAGAACGATGGTGTTATCTCTTGGGAACTTATAGTTGAACGTATGAACTCAGATCTTGCTAATACACTTGGTAACCTTGTCAACAGAACAATTGCTATGTCTAACAAGTATTTTGGCGGTGTAGTTAATAAGACAGGTGTTACAAGTGAGGGAGCAGGCGTTGATGAGAATGGTGCAAGCCTTGACTTCGATGCTGACCTTAAGGCTGTTGTTACAGGAACAAGAGATAAGGTTCAGAACAAGATGGCTACACTTCACGTTGCTGATGCTATGACAGATGTATTTGCATTATTTAAGAGATGTAACAAGTACATTGATGAAACAATGCCTTGGGCTTTAGCAAAGGACGAGAGTAAGAAAGAAAGACTTGAAGAAGTTCTTTACAACCTTGTAGAGAGTATTACAATCGGAGCTAACCTTTTAAAGGCATTTATGCCTAATACAACAGAGAGTATTTTAAAGCAGCTTTATCCTGACAATCCAGCCGCTGGTGACAGAGATTTTGATGATCTTGACAAGTTCGGCTTAAGAGAGTCTGGAAATAAAGTTACAGATAAGCCAGAAATCCTTTTTGCAAGACTTGATATTGAAGAAGTTATGAAGAAGGTTGAAGAATTACAGGAAGCACAGAGAAAGGCTAATAGAGTACCGGAATATCCAGTAGTTGAGAAGAAGCCTGAGATAACATTTGACGACTTTGAAAAAATCCAGATCCAGGTCGGAGAAGTGCTTAAGTGCGAGCCTGTAAAGAAGGCTAAGAAGCTTCTCTGCTCACAGATAAGAATTGGTGAGGAAGTAAGACAGATTGTATCTGGAATATCGCAGTATTATAAGCCGGAAGAGATGGTTGGCAAGAAGGTAGCAGTAGTTACTAACCTTGCACCTCGTAAGATATGCGGCGTTGAATCACAGGGCATGATTCTTGCGGCTATGGACGATAAGAACAATCTCTCTGTTATGACAGTTGATAAGGATATAATCGCAGGAAGCGAAATCGGATAGCAAAAGAGTGAATTATATATAATAAAAAGCTCCCTTCCGGGCTGGCAGGTAAAATCACCTGCGGCTTGGAAGGGAGCTTTTTCTTGTACTGCACTTGTACTTACAGGTTAACAGAAGTAGCAAGGCATTATTTATCCAACATTTTTTTGTATTCGCGTGGACTGATGCCAATGTGTCTCTTGAAAAGTTTCGAAAAATAACCGAAATCAGGAATACCGACAGCTCCAGCCACTTCAGCAACACTCATATTTGTGGTATTAAAGTAGCGTAAAGATGCCCGGATGCGCTGCCTTCCAATATAAGAAGTCAGCGTTTCGCCGACTTCTTTTTTAAATGCATTTGACAGATAAGATAGATTTTTGTCAAATTTTCGGCAAGTATGGATAGCGTTAACTCTGAGTATAAATGCTGGTCAATGTAATTTACAACAGTTCGGATCAGATAAGAGTATTTTTCATACGTATAATTCTTAGCAAGCATAGAATATTTTCGGACCATGTCAAATGGCAAGTGTGCAAACTCTCCTTGGCTGTTAGCATCTTTTATGCGAAGAGAAAAAGCTTCAGCCTGCTGGTATACATAAATCGGATGTACGGCGGTCCCAAACATACGGGAAGCTAGAAAAAAATTTAAGGAGGCGATTCTGCTTCTTATTTCTTTTGCAGGAAGAGACTGAAAAGAAGCAGAATAGTCCAAAGTCTTTTTCATGAAGTCAATGGCCTGGGCAGTGTTTCCGGCAGTCATTGCCTGACAACAATGTTCTAGTCGTGAAATCAGTTCCGCGATGTAATCGGAAGAGAATTTCTGAAAACGTTCTTCGTTTGGCGAAGTGTTATGAGACTCTGTTTTATAATTGACATACTCAATGCTGCATGTTTTGAACGCCGGAATAAAAAAACTAATAAAATGCTGCAACATCAGTGTGAGTTCATCAATGTCTACGACAGGAAGAGAGTAATAAAAGTGTAACAAGACAGAGTTGTATTTCGGATCAATGTGATTATCACGAATGAGCCGGTTGATTGTTACCTGATTGATTGGTTCGGCCAAAAAAGGCATAATACCAAGAATATCTGGTTCAGCGTCCGTGGTCAGACTGACAATTACATTGTAAAACCCAAGGGAACTCTGCAGTACAATGATTTGATAAGGAGAGCTGCCAAACAAAGAAAAAAGTGGGCTGTTCGTTTTGTAGTTGCCCCAGACCATGCGTCTTAGTCCAATATCCATTTTCTCAAAATTCTGATAAGGAGCATGCATCAGATAAGAATCTATCTTAAAGGTATCGGACAAAGTTTGCTGGAGCAAAGGGAAAAAATCATCGGTATTCATGTTTTCAAATGTCATAATAGGACTCCTTTCCTAGTAGGTTTCTTGTTTTATTTGTAAAAAATTTGCCATAATTATATTTTATGTAAAAATTTTACCAAAACAACAAAACTAAGACAAGAGCAAAATCCGTTGAATTGTTATACTGAGTACATCAATGAGATTGACGGAAAGAGAGAAAGACTCTTTTTATGAACAAGAAGGAGGTAAAAATGGCAACAAAGAACATTAATGCATCTTGGCAGTTTACAAAAGATGCTATAACTGTCGCAGAAGGATATTCTGTATTAACACAGGCAACTGGGAGGCACTTGACTTGCCTCATACATGGAATGGTAAGGATGGACAGGATGGTGGAAATGATTACCACCGCGGTACATGTTACTATGTAAAGAACATGAAGCGTGAGGAGTTTGGTAGCGAACCAATCACTTATATTGAGTTTAACGGAGCAAACTCTAGTGCATGGCTTTATGTTAATGGAAAAGAAGCTGGACATCATGATGGTGGATACTCTACATGGAGAGTGAATGTAACAGACTTTTTGGCTGATGAAAATGAAATTGTAGTTGCAGTAGATAATGCACCAAATGATCATGTATATCCACAGATGGCAGACTTTACATTCTATGGCGGTCTGTATCGTGATGTAAATGTGATTTCTGTACCAGAAACACATTTTGATCTGGATTATTATGGAACACATGGCATTGCAGTAACACCTATCGTAGAAGGTGCAAATGCAAGTGTTGAAGTAGAAGTATTTGTTACAGATGCAACAGAGGAAGATACTTTAGAATATGTCATCAAAAATGGTGATGAAGTTATTGCTACAAAGAGCGTTTCTGCAAATGAGACAAAGGTTACATTCGAGATTGAAAATGTTCATCTTTGGAATGGCCGTAAGGACCCACACCTTTACACAGCAGAAGTTACATTAAAGAGAAACGATACTGTTTTAGATGAGAGAAGTACTCGCTTTGGATGTAGAACTTTTGTTATTGATCCAGAGAAGGGATTTATCTTAAACGGAGAGCGTTATCCACTTCACGGTGTGTCTCGTCATCAGGATAGACCACACATTGGAAATGCTTTAACTCATAAAGAACATAAAGAAGATATTGAACTCATTCTTGAAATGGGTGCAAACACAATCCGTCTTGCTCATTATCAGCACGACCAGTACATTTATGACCTTTGTGATGAGACAGGTCTTGTACTTTGGGCTGAGATTCCATATATTTCAAAACATTTGCCAAACGGACGTGAGAATACTATTTCACAGATGAAAGAACTTATTATACAGAATTACAATCATCCAAGTATTGTAGTATGGGGACTTTCTAATGAGATTACAATGGGTGGCGGAGAGGATGATGACCTCATTGAGAACCACAACATTTTAAATGATTTATGTCATCAGATGGATCCAACAAGACTTACAACAATGGCCGTAGTTCTATGTGCAGCATTGATGCAAAATATATTCAGATTCCGGATGTTATTTCTTATAACCATTATTATGGATGGTACGGTGGAACAACAGATATGAACGGTGAGTTCTTTGATGATTTCCACAAGAAATATCCAAATATTCCAATTGGATTAAGTGAGTATGGATGTGAGGCTTTGAACTGGCATACATCAAATCCTGTTCAGGGTGATTATACTGAGGAATATCAGGCATACTATCATGAAGAACTGATTAAGCAGCTCTTTACAAGAGATTATATCTGGCTACACATGTATGGAATATGTATGACTTCGCCGCTGATGCAAGAGCAGAAGGTGGAGAAAATGGTATGAACCATAAGGGCTTGGTTACATTTGATAGAAAGTACAAGAAAGATGCTTTCTATGCATATAAGGCATGGTTATCAGATGATCCATTCGTGCATATCTGTGGTAAGCGCTATGTAGACCGTGTAGAAGATACAACAAAGGTTACGGTATACTCTAATCAGCCAGAAGTAGAGTTGTTTGTAAACGGTGAAGCTTGGTAAGCAGACAAGTGATGTGCATTTCTTCTACTTTGATGTGCCAAATGCAGGCGAAAGTACACTTGTTGCAAAAGCAGGTGATTGCAGTGACGAAAGCAAGATTCGCAAGGTAGATACCTTTAACGAAGAATATCGTTTGAAAGAAGAAGGCGAGGTTCTCAACTGGTTTGATATTGATATGCCAGAGGGATACTTCAACATCAATGACAAGATTGGTGATATCATGAAGGCCAACGAAGGTAAGATGTTCATCGATGATTGATGCTTAAGATTATGAAAGGCGCTGATGGCGGTGCAGCAGAAGCAGCAGCTGGTGCTGGCAGCGAGGGCCTTATGAAGATGTTATCAGGTTTTACAGTAAAGCGTATGCTTAATCTTATGGGAACTGCAGGCGGTGGAAAGCAGTTTACTAAGGAAGAACTTCTTGAGTTGAATAGCAAGCTCAATAAGATAAAGAGATAGGAGGATATTACCATGAGTAAAACTAGAGAAGTAAGACCTTTCGGTGCACGTGACAAGTTTGGTTACCTGTTCGGAGATCTTGCAAATGATTTTTCATTTATTTTTGCCAGTACTTATGTAATGGTATTCTACACAAAGGTTATGGGTATCTCAGCGGCAATGGTCGGAACTATGTTTCTTATTGCTCGTTGTATCGATGCTTTTACAGATATCGGTATGGGACGTATCGTAGATAATTCAAAGCCAACAAAGAACGGACGTATTCGTCCATGGATTCTTCGTATGTGCGGATTTGTTGCACTTGCATCATTTATGATGTATCAGTCATTTTTGGTAGATGCTTCTTACGGAGCTAAGGTTGCATATATGTTTATTACATATATCCTCTGGGGTTCTATTTTCTATACATCTATCAATATTCCTTACGGTTCAATGGCATCTGTTATTTCAGGTGACCCAAAGGACAGAAGTTCGCTTTCTGTTTTCCGTTCAGTAGGTGGAACTGTTGCTGGTATTATGATTGGTGTTGTAGCTCCAATGTTAGTATATAAGACAGATGCTTATGGTAACCAGGTTGTTTCTGCAACAAATATATCTATTGTAGCTGGAGTATTCTCTGTAATTGCAATTGTATGCTATCTGCTTTGCTATTTCCTTACAACAGAGCGTGTTGAATATGTTGCAAAGCAAACATCTGAGAAGCAGTCAGTTGCTAAGACATTAAAGACATTACTTACAAGCCGTTCATTGCTTGGTATGATTATCGCAGCTGTACTTCTTTTGTTGGCTTCATTAATGTCACAGGGTGTCAATACTTACTTGTTTGCTGATTACTTCAAGAACACAAAGGCTCTTTCAGTATTCTCATTATTAATGCTTCCATGTATTATCATCTTGGCACCATGCTCTACGAAGCTTGCTACTAAGTTTGGTAAAAAGGAATGTGGTGTAGTAGGAATGTTTGCATCAGGTATCCTTTACTTCATTCTTGGTATTCTTCATATTAAGAATGTATGGGTATTCGTAGTTGGTGCATTCGTAGCTATGCTTGGTATGTACTTCTTCCAGACACAGTGCTGGGCTCTTGTGACAGACGTTATCGATGATATGGAAGTACAGACAGGAAATCGTGACGATGGTACTATTTATGGTATCTACTCATTCTCAAGAAAGATTGGACAGGCAATTGCTGGTGGTCTTTCCGGATGGGCACTTGGATGGATTGGATACAATGAACTTGCAGCAGGACAGACAGAGGCAGTTGCAAATGGTATTTACAACTTGGCTACTTCTTCCCAGCAGCTATCTATATTCTTTGTGGATTAGTACTTATGTTCATTTCCCTCTGAATAAGGCAAGAGTAGATGCAAACGTTGCAGAACTTAAGAGCAGAAGAGGATAAACAAACAAGTTCATATCAATATAAAGGCTCAGACTCCGTGCACCTTTGGGTGTGCGGAGTTTTTTCCTTTGGTAAAATATATGTGTATCAGCAATAGAGTCCGGATGGCGTTATCCAAGGAGACCATTCTGATAATTTTTCGGCCTGACTCATACTGCACCCAGCTTTCATACGTATTTCTTCGGTGTAACATTCGATTAATTTCTGGCGGTTAAAGATTGTAATCATAGGCTTATCACTCCGTTTATCATTTATTTCCGCAGCACTTGCATAAGACGTGTTGTACATAAATAAAAAATAACTGTTAATAGTAGTGAAATAAAACGATTATGTTTCATAAAAATATCCTCCTTGTATATTATATTTAACAACTAATTGTTAAGCGTAAATTATCATATAATAATTATATTGACAACAATTTTCTGCTAACTTGTAATATAATTATGTATTTTCTGATATTTATTTAAGATATATTGATTAGATAGTTAATTCGCCTTAATATAATATTGTGGCATATTAGCCGATACAATTATTGACTATTTATAGCAATAGCCGTACAATATAATTTGAGTATTTATATTAATACAATAAAGCATATCAATTTTAATGCTATTATAAGAATAGCGTAATTTTGGAGGTTTACTATGAGGATTTTTAAAACGGGAGAATATAGTAATAAAAGACGTCATAGCTGCAAGAAAATGGTATTATCCGCTGGAATGGCATTAATGCTGGCAGCAGCCCCTGTAACAGCAATGGCTGGACAGGTATATGGCAGCAATACAGGTGTGACATCTGCAAACAGCGTGATGAATAATATAGCAGCCGGCCTTAGTATGAGCAATAAGATTGATGTATCAACATTAAAGAATAACAAGAAGGTGGGCGGAGATGATATTACTCTTGATAATGACCTTACAGACTGGAAGAATGTGACAGAAAGAAAGGCTTTATCAGATAAGGTATCAAGCTGGAAAGCAGTAATCTCAGCCGATTACTCTACATTATACATAAGCTATGAGGGAACAGCACAGTCAGAGTGGGATTATGGATATACAGGCCAGCAGAACCTTGTTGATATTACATATGCCACAGGGCTTAGTGACTCAACCAATCATATTCAGTTTGTTGCGTGGAATGGTGGAGCACAGGTTAAGAACGGCTGGTATGGTGATATAGAGGGTGCTAAGATGGTTACAGTTAATGAGGCACACCAGAATACAGCAGGACCATATACAGTTGAGGCTTCAATTCCTATGAATTTCTTTACGGAGGGTAATTTCAAGATAATATTTGCTGGTGTTACGGTAGATTTAGCAGATATAGAAGTGCTTGACGGCAGTGCGATTAAAGAGGATACAACAGAGGCTGTCTATGAGGGCATAACAATAGATGGCAGTTTTAAAGACTGGGATGCAGTTGCCAGGTATAATGCAGCGTGTCCTAATGAAGCACACAAGGACTGCCTTTCAAAAGCAGCTATGGTGTTTGATGGAGATTATGTATACATATACTTAAAGGACGGAGCAACAGGAAGTGCTTATGGTGCTGGAACTCATTCCAATGGCAGGTATTCAATAAAGACAGACTTGGGCAGAGAACTTGTATTTCAGCTTACACAGGATGGACAGGTTAATGGTATAGATGGTGTTTTGTGTCAGCATGTTGGAAGGCAGTGGGAAATAGCGGTTCCTAAGGATAAGCTTCCGATTTATAATAAGACAATATCATTTGGCTTATACCTTTCAGAGCCATTTGTTAAAGATGTAGCTAATCTTAAGGATGATGGCAGTAATGACAGTAGTGATGGTAATTATGATATAGCATATGATGGCTTATATGGCGACTGGAACAAATATCCACATACAACAATTCAGTATGCAACGCCAGGAACTCACGAACACGTTGCAGATGCCAGTGCTGCAATATATTGTGATGGAACACAGCTTTTTGGACACGTTGAAACTCCAATGCAGGCACATTTAACTGAAGCAGGTGGAGAGTTAACACAGGCAATTACAATAAAGTTTAATGATAATTGGAGTCAGGTATTTTATCCAAGAATGGAGACAGTAGACAGTGATGGTAACATTAACTGGAATTCTCAAAAAGGTGGACTTTCCCAAGGTACATATGAATTCTACATTTTTTCAACAGATGCATGGCATACTTCAGCTAATATTAATAGCACTAATGAAGCAGATACATGTTATGGAAAAATGATGGTGACTATTGGAAGTGATAAGGACGAATGTGAGTTTATAATAGACCTTAAGAAGGTGGCTGATAAGCTTGGATGTGATGTGAGTGATTTCAAGCAGATTGATGCACAGTTTGGAAGATTAGGGCAGCAGTGGGTTACAACAGCAGGTGCTTCAACAGGTGCCTGGCTTGGACTTTGCATATGCGTTCTTATAACAGTAGGTGTTCTCGTTTATCAGAAAAAGAAAGGCAGTAATCAGGTAACAGAATAATGAGTGTTAATCCAATCGTGGCAGTGGCAGTTATAGCAGTGTGGCTGTATATACTTCAGTATTAACAAGAGCAAAGCTTTATGCGTGGAAGTTTATGTGGGGAAGCTTTGGGTTGTTTCTTATAATGATGATAACTATACGTCCTATGCTTACTATGCCGCTGGCACGTTGTGTATCAGCACTGGCTGGTGTAGTTGGAAGTGTGACAGGAGCATTTACATCATATTTCAAGTATGGAATTATATTTATTCATACAGGAGTTACACAGGCGACACTGCTGATAGATTTTGAGTGTTCAGGAATTATTGAGATTATGGCATTTATATCATTGCTGGCATTCTTTAATGTATACAATTTCAGCGAAAAGGTTATGGTGGGAATAGGTGGTTTTTGCTATATAATGCTCTGTAATGCTTTGAGAATTGTGATGATATGTATGTCAGTATATTTTTGGGGAATGGGAGCATACTATGTGGTTCATACATTTATTGGAAGAATATTCTTTTACGTTCTAAGTGTATATCTGTATTTCTATGTATTTACCAAACCTCAGGTTATAAAGATGAAAGTAGGCAGCTTCTCATATGGTAATAATAAAACAAATTCTTAACTCATTTCTTTTCTGGGGCGGCTGGATAATCATTCCATTTATTATGGAGATTGTCCCGGCACTTGGAAGTGTATTTCTTCTTATCAGGAGAAATCTAAGACATAAGAAGAAAAGAAAAGAGATGAAGATATATCCAGAGATATCTCTTATTATTCCTGTATATAATTCAGCGGATACTCTGTATGGATGTATCAAGTCGGTTAATGACAGTACTTACCCTAATGATAAAATCAGAATATTCCTTGTTAATAATAAAGGTCAGGACAACAGCTTCGCCGTATATGCGGACTGTCAGAAGAAGTTTCCTGACCTTCTTATGCAGTGGCTTAATGCAGAGCAGGGCAAGTCAAGAGCACTTAACCTGCCTTGTATAACAGTGACGGCAAGTATATTATTAATCTTGATAGTGATGGAATATTAGAGAAAAATGCACTTGTCAATCTTATTACAAGATTTGAACAGGATACAGATCTTAACTGTATGACAGGAGCTATTCTTACAATTCCTGAACAGATACAGGCATATAAAGGATTTTTTCCAAGACTGCTCCGTAATCTGGAATTTATGGAATATGCACAGGCTTTCCTTGCAGGCAGAAGCTATGCTTCCGAGATGAATGCAGTGTATACATTATCAGGAGCATTTTCCGCATTCAGAAAGTCAGTTGTGTTAAGTCGTGGATGTATAACACAGATACAATATGTGAGGATACACATATCACATTCCAGATGAAATACAGGCAGAATGAACGAGTCGAAGTGTGCGAAGATGCGATATTCTTTGTTGACCCAATAGAGGATATGAACAAATTATACACACAAAGACAGAGATGGCAGAGAGGAAGCCTTGAAGTAGCCAAGATGTTTATGGACAAGTCCTTTAAGGTAAAGAATATATTCAGCAATGTAAGTGTAAAGACTCTTCTTTATGACCACACATTTGCGTTTCCAAGAATGATATGGTATCTGGCACTTATATGCCTTATGGCTATTGGCTATTCGGGTAAGATGATACTTGTATCTACAGGAATAATATTCGGCTTGTATACACTTGCCGGATATCTGTACTTTATAGTTGTCGCGTATTTCCTTAACATCAATAAGGATGTAAAGAAATATTATGTACGGCACTGGTGGTGCATATTGTTCCTGCCGTTCTTTAATTTTCTCGTATTCTTTATAAGAGTAGCAGGTATTATTAACAGCATACAGACAGATAGTGCATGGAAGACGATGAACTTCACAGATGAGTGCAAGGCATTTGCTAAGGTTGTGAAACAGGATATGCAAAAGCCGGCGGCATTTATTGGAAAGTTAAGAAAAGCAGTCAATTACGAGCCTATGGAGGATATGGAGCTTATAGAGGTAGAAGAAGCTGATACACCGGAGGCTGTTGATATTACAGAAGACAAACGTAACATTATGGAAGATAAAACTATGGCAGAAGACAGTAAAGAAGCCGCAGAGAAAATAGAACAGATTGACTGATAGATGAGGATGAGTCTTTATAAAATGTGTTAGATGGGAGTAAGCTATGAAACTGAAAGACAGATTGGGTAAACACCCGGTGCTTATTATTACAACAATATGTGTAATATGTGTAGCTGTTATAGCAGGATTTACAGCACATATAGAACTTCAAAGGTATGAGGACGGAATTCTTGATGTGTGTGCGACACAGCAGGATGCGTATGTACAGCTTGTTCTTGACCAGATTAATCTTAAGGATAATAGAAATGATGAGCAGATTATTAAGGAAATCCTTGAGACAATGGATGCCTCGTCTAACCATTACTGGACATTTTCAAAGGACCAGTCAATGCTATTTGTAAAAGATATAACAGAAACTAATAAATATAAAGGCGTTACAGCTTCAACATATTATATGTCCGATAGTGCCAAGGAGTTCATAGATGGTCTTATACAGAATAAGGTTGCGCATAAGACAATTAATATTAACGACAACGATTATATTGCCTCAGGAGTTCTGTTTGAATATAAGAATGAGCCATACAGATTATGCCTGCTTACACAGAGGGGGCACTTCTTGATAACAACAGTTATCTTGGTGTAAAGACACAGATGACTACATTATTCGTGGTACTTCTTCTGATTATTGTCTTAGTGCCAATGCTTATGGCTTATTATATAAGACATATGTTATTCAAAATGGACGTACAGAAGGATACAATCGATACGGTCAACAGACGACTTCAAAGATTAACCAGAAGCTTATGGAAAGCGACCTTCACGATACAAGAAATAATCTGTGGAGCAGAAGGCTATTATTCCGTTTCTTGAAAAGATTACTAAGAGGGAGATATATCCGGTCACATTTATACATATCAAATGCAGGAATATTGAAAGCAGGGTTAAGTTTATAGAAAGAGCAGTATATATTCTTGATAAAAATGTTCTGAGATTTGAATATGGCAGGACGGATCTTGTGCTTATATTTATTAAGATTGATGAAAAGCGTGCCCTGGACAAGATTAATATACTTGTAGATGATAATTCATCAGTTGAGAACAGCCAGCTTGTTAATAATGAAGCTGATATTAGTAAACTTAAGGACAGATATAAACAGAGTAAGGCTGTATAAATACAGTGTATATGCTTAAAATATCAGACAGGAATGGAGATTAATATGGCAGTTAAGTTGTACAGGGAATATAGAATTAAATTTTACCTTAATATGAGGCATTACATAATTATTGATGGCAAGAAGGGTGAAATACATCCACACACATGGGAGTTCGCTCTGGATATTAAGTTTGGAAGAAGCTCATTTGTTGAGTTTAATATATTCGAGAAGGGAATTGCCAATTTCCTTGAAAAGTACCAGAATAAGGTGCTTAATGATGAAGAGCCTTTTGACAGCATAAATGCCGACACTTGAGAATGTAACTGATTATTTTTCAAGTGAATTCTACAGGATAATTCATGATATCGGTGGAATGATGACAAGATTAGAGGCGAGCGAAACTCCTACAAGAAGTTATATTGTTAATATGGCAGAGCAGGAGGGAAATGCACAGATTAACGCAGATACAGAGAATATAATATTATCTGAGGTTATGGATGCAGTATTAGATGATTTAACAGAAGGATGATGGCTGTTATGAATAGAAATGATGTGAACAGGAAGACGTGGTATCTGTTAATTCTTATGCCAATAATATATCTGGCAGTGTCAGTGCTTGTTGTATTCTTAGTTAAGAATAATGGGGCATACCCTACAGGTTCAGATACTATGTATCATATATTCCGTGGAGATTATGTATACAATTCGATAAAGGAAGGCAGCTGGTATCCTATATATAATTCTATGTGGTATAACGGCGTGGAGATTATGCGTTACTGGGCACCACTTACAGCATATTATATGGCATTATGCCAGATGATTGCAGGTGGAGGACAGCTTGCAGGATACCTTATATTCGTGGGCTCAGTCTGCTTTTTTAACAGCATATTATGGCTTATAATAGGCAGGAAAATGAACAGACCATATCTTGGTGCATTTGTTGGACTTATATGGTTCTTTATGCCTAATAATCTGCTTGCATTGTTTGTTGAAGGTAATCTTGCAAGATCATTGTGTATGATATTTCTGCCTGTATTCATATATGCGGTATGTGAATATCTGTCAGAGAGAAAGAGAATATATATTCCTATAATTATAGTTACATTCGCACTTATGGCAATGTGTCATCTTGGCTATGCTGGTATGATTGCACTGGCAGTGCTTATATACTGCATAGTGTATATGTTCCAGCAAGGCAATAAGAGAGCGGTATTGGAAGTGATTGTCAGCATACTGCTTGGATTTATGGTTCTTGGAATATGGCTTGTTGCTTCGCTTAATGGAGGAATAACATCACTTGATAACTCAGAAAATATGGCTAACTTCTTTCAGAAGCTTGTTGTTACTCTTAATCCGCTTGATAGAATTAAGAGCAATAACTCCCATTTCTACTATGGGATTGCAGCGTGCATAATAGCGGTATGCGGAATATTCCTTGGATATAAGAAGTCAAGAGCGGGATTTGTGACAGCGGTAGTCATTCTTGTATGCACTACTACAGCTATGTATCCGGTGTTAAGCCTTCTTCCAGGAAGCCAGTATCTTTGGATGTTAAGATTTATTTCCATAGCATTATGCTTTATATTGTACAGCTTTCTTAAGTGGGATACATTAAAGAAGCCGTTGGTGCTATTGATGTGTGTTCTTCTTATAGCAGATATAGTGCCATCACTTACATTGATAACAGGCGGAAGTCTGTTTACAGAAGATAATAAAATATCTTTAAGTGGAATGTTCAGCCGGTATAATAGTACATCAGAGGATAATTCTTCTGATACATCGCTTATTGATGATATTTTATCATTAAATATGACAGATACAAGTGAGGCAGAGGACAGGATTAATCAGATACAGAACTATACACTTATATCAAAGGCACAGAGCATAACAGGACAGAGGCTTGCACTTATGGATGCGAGTAGTCTTGGAGCTATGGGTGCGTGGCTTACAGCAGACTGGAATAACGGAGTGCCGGCTGCATTTGGTGCGGGCTGGGAAGCAGCTAACACATCAACTAACATAGCCAATCTTAATAAGGCTATGGCTGAAAGCAGATTTTACTATATGTTTGACAGATGCGAGGAGCTTGGTAACGACACAGTTGTTGTAAGGCTTTCACAACTTAATAAATATACAGGAACTCTTGATAAGCTTGATGAGGCGGCAAATGCTGTGGGCTATAAGCTTGTTGACTACAATGGTGATTACAGGCTTTATCATCTTGATGTTAATGGTAACTGGGGAACTATAAGCACTTATGAAGCTATAGGCATAGGAAGTGGTGCTTCAGGAATTTCTTTAAGATTTCCAGCGGTAGAAGAAACGGACTCTTATAATCTTGATGATTATACATTTGAGCAGTTATCGCAGTATAAAGAGATATTCCTTGACGGCTTTACTTATAATGATAAAGAGGCGGCAGAGGAGCTTATTATAAGACTTAGTGAGGCAGGGGTTAAGATTATAATCTCAGCAGACTCCATTCCGCAGGATAAGAGAACCCATACACAGACATTTCTTGGAGTTACCTGTAATGCGGTTAAGTTCGAGAATGGTTATCCAGAGATGAATACAAGAATTGGGCGTGTATATACAGATATGTTCCCACAGGGACACACTGAGTGGAATACTGTATATCTTGATGGACTTGATACTTCTTACGGAAGTGTTGACGATAATGGACTGAGTCTTGATTTCTATGGAACAGTTAAGAATGATAATATAATAATGTGTGGTCTTGGCATTATGAATTTCTACAGTATGACAGGTGATAAGACAGTTGGAAGACTGCTTGAGAATATGTCAGGTCTTACACAGGAAACATTGCCACAAAGAAAGATAGTTCCTCTTACAATTGATTATACAGGCAGCACGATTACAATAACATCTAATGAGGATAATGTTAACACTGCACTTGCTTATCACGACATATTCAGCACAGCACAGAATATTGAAAAAAAGAATAATCTTATGTATATACAGAAAGGTACAACAGTTATTAATATTAAAGTGCCTTATGTATGGCAGGGAGCAATTGTCAGCATAGCAGGAATTATCCTGTCAGTTGTATGGGTGATTGCGCTTGGAAAGACAGGAAGTCAGGGAAGAATAAGAATGAGAATATTTG
>ENA-OQAS01000071-OQAS01000071.1-human-gut-metagenome-genome-assembly--contig:-NODE-71-length-50503-cov-10.162240_pt1 | contig 50503 bp, 56 predicted proteins | sample MGYA00242733_ERZ504523 | MGnify/ENA primary metagenome ERZ504523 (study PRJEB26092, sample SAMD00036239) | human gut metagenome | host: Homo sapiens | study: EMG produced TPA metagenomics assembly of...
ACATATATATGTAAAGGAAGTTTGCTTTCGTAACTTATCGGTTCAAGTGGCAATTAATGTTCTGCCGGTTAATAATCAATCATATATATGTAATTGTAAAATGCCCAATCTCTTCTCAGCGGTAAAACCGCTATGCTCAGCCTGTGCTATATCCTGCAAAGGTGAATGTGCAGGTCGGCTGATATTCTGAAATGCCTTGTCGTCTTTGATTAAGGAAAATCAGCACTTAGATTATATAACTATACATTGTGCTTTGTCAAGGGAAAATAGAGGAAAATTGCAACTTTTAAGGGTAAAACTTTCATTTTACTGTGATTATTGTAGAAAATATGCAACTCTTATCGGTGTTTCAGCTTAATTTTGCAGGAAATTTAATAAAACTTGCAATTTCAAAACTTTTTTCAAAAAAATGTATTGACAAATTCGCAAAAGTGGAATATACTAACAACATCAAAGACAGCAAGGGCGCTGTGAGCTGAGGCTTACAGTGTCCTTTTCTGTTTTTATAAAGCAAAAATCAGACCATTAAAATTTATTTTCAAAATGGATAGGAGAGAATTAAAATGGCAAAAGTTCCCGAAATTTTTGGCAGCATGGTATTTAATGACCAGAAGATGCAGGAAAGACTTCCAAAGTCAACTTACAAGGCTTTGAAAAAGACAATCCAGAACGGTGAACCGCTTGACCTCAGCGTTGCAAATGTTGTTGCGGCTGCTATGAAGGACTGGGCAGTTGAGATGGGCTGTACCCACTACACACACTGGTTCCAACCGATGACAGGTATCACAGCCGAAAAGCATGACAGCTTTATCGCACCGAACGGTGAAGGTCAGGTTATCATGGAGTTCTCAGGTAAAGAGCTTGTAAAGGGCGAGCCTGATGCTTCTTCTTTCCCGAGCGGCGGTATTCGTGCCACATTCGAGGCAAGAGGCTATACAACATGGGATCCGACATCATATGCATTCGTTAAGGACGGAACACTTTACATTCCTACAGCATTCTGTTCTTATACAGGCGAGGTTCTCGATAAGAAAACTCCTCTTCTTCGTTCAATGGAGAGAATGAATACAGAGGCTGTAAAGATTCTTCATCTTCTCGGCAAAGAAAATGTTACAAGAGTTACAACAACAGTAGGTCCGGAGCAGGAATACTTCCTTATTGATAAGGACGCTTACGACCAGAGAGAGGATCTTATTTATACAGGCAGAACACTTTTCGGTGCAAAAGCTCCTAAAGGACAGGAACTTGACGACCATTACTTCGGTGCAATCAAGACAAGAGTTGCTGCTTATATGAAAGACCTTGACGAGGAACTCTGGAAACTCGGTATCCTTGCAAAGACAAAGCATAACGAAGTTGCTCCTTCACAGCACGAGCTTGCTCCTATCTTCACAACAACAAACATTGCAACCGACCACAACGAGCTTACAATGGAAGTTATGAAGAAGGTTGCCGAAAGACACGGTCTTGTTTGTCTTCTTCACGAAAAGCCGTTTGCAGGTGTTAACGGTTCCGGTAAGCACAACAACTGGTCAATTTCAACCAACACAGGCGAAAACCTTCTTGATCCCGGCAAGACTCCTGAAAACAACCTTCAGTTCCAGCTTTTCCTTGCAGCAGTTGTAAAGGCTGTTCACGAGTATCAGGATCTTCTCAGAATCACGGTTGCATCGGCAGGTAACGACCACCGTCTCGGCGCTAACGAAGCACCGCCTGCAATCATTTCAATGTATCTCGGTGATGACCTCGGCGAACTCGTTGATCAATCATCAATGACAGAGAATATGTAAGCAAGGGTAAGCAGAAGATGAGAACAGGCGTTGATGTTCTTCCTGACTTTATGAAGGACACATCGGATCGTAACCGTACATCACCTTTTGCATTCACAGGTAATAAGTTTGAATTTAGAGCACTTGGTTCTTCACTTAACATTGCCTGTCCTAACTATATGCTCAACACTATGGTAGCCGAAGAACTTTCAGAGTTCTACGATGAGCTTAAAGATGCGGATGATATGGACGCAGCTATCAAGGCTCTTGTTAAGAAAGTATTCACAGAGCATCAGAACATTATCTTTAACGGCAACAACTACGCTCCCGAGTGGGTTGAAGAGGCTGAAAGAAGAGGACTTCTTAACCTCAAGTCACTTCCTGACGCAATGGAACACTTCCTTGACAAGAAGAATGTTGACCTCTTTGTTAAGAATAAGATTTGTTCGGCAGACGAAATCCGTGCAAGATATGAAATTGAGCTTGAAAGCTATTCTAAGCAGATTAACATTGAGGCTCTCACAATGATTGATATGGCTAAGAAGAACATTCTTCCTGCCGTTACATCATATGTAAGAGATCTTACGGATACAGCACTTGCCAAGAAGGCACTTTCAGACGCTATTCCTACAAGTGTTGAGGAAGACCTTATTACAAGCCTTTCAAACAAACTTGTATGTTTCTCAAAGAAAACTGCAGAGCTTGAAGAGGCTGTTATCAAGGCAAGCGACTACAGCGATGACAACCTCAAGTATGCTAAGTACTACAGAGAAACAGTATTTGCACTTATGCAGGAACTCAGAGCTGTCGGTGACGCAATGGAAACAGAAACAGCTTCGGAATACTGGCCTTATCCTTCATACGGCGAACTTCTTTTCGGTGTGTGATTGATAGAACCTCTATTTATACTAAATAACATTATTTATATTGTATAACAGGTAACACAACGGCGTGTGATTGACAGAATTAAACTGTCAACTCCACGCCGTTTTTGTTATTTTGATAAAAGGAGAGATTTATATGGCAGAACTAATTTATGGAGGCACAGGCGTCTGGTTTATGATCGGCGCATTACTCGTGTTCTTTATGCAGTGCGGATTCGCAATGGTTGAAACCGGTTTTACAAGAGCTAAAAACGCAGGCAACATCATTATGAAAAACCTGATGGACTTTTGTATCGGTACGGTTGTATTCAGCTTGTTAGGCTTCGGACTTATGATGTCTGAGGACTATGTTGCAGGATTCATCGGTGTTCCCAACCTCAATATGTTCACAGATTGGATGAACTTTGATTGGAACTCATTCGTATTCCAGCTTGTATTCTGTGCTACAGCAGCTACTATCGTTTCAGGTGCTATGGCAGAGCGTACAAAATTTTCGGCATACTGTGTTTACAGCGCAATTATTTCACTCGTTGTTTACCCGATTGAAGCAGGTTGGGTTTGGAACGGTCAGGGTTGGCTTGCACAGCTCGGCTGTATCGACTTTGCAGGTTCAATCGTAATTCATATGGTCGGCGGTATCTCGGCACTTGTCGGCGCAATCATTCTCGGACCCCGTATCGGTAAATACGGCAAGAACGGCAAGGTAAACGCTATCCCCGGTCACAGCATCACACTCGGTGCTCTCGGTGTATTCATTCTTTGGTTTGCATGGTACGGCTTTAACGGTGCCGCTGCTGAAGACGGCGCTCGTCTCGGTCAGATTCTTCTTACAACAACAATTGCTCCGGCAGTTGCAACAGTAACAACCATGCTCTTTACATGGATCAAGAACGGCAAGCCTGATGTTTCAATGTGTCTTAACGCATCACTCGCAGGTCTTGTAGCAATCACGGCAGGTTGTGCAGATGTTGACGCAATCGGCGCAGCAGTTATCGGTATCGTTTCAGGTATCCTCATCGTAGTAGCAGTTGAATTTGTTGATATCAAGCTTAAAATAGATGATCCTGTCGGCGCATTCTCGGTACACGGCGTAAACGGTATGTGGGGCGGCCTTGCAGTAGGTCTTTTCGCAACAGGTAACGGTCAGAACGGTGTTACAGGTCTTTTCTACGGCGGTGGCTTTGCTCAGCTTGGTAAGCAGGCTCTCGGTATTGTTACAATCGTAGCTTGGACAGTTGTTTGCATGATTATCGTATTCACAATCATCAAAAGACAGTAGGTCTTCGTGTTACAAAGGACGAAGAAATGAAGGGCCTTGATATCTGCGAGCACGGTCTTATCAGCGCATATGCAGACTTTATGCCAATCGGTGTCGGTACAGCTTCACTTGATGAAACATTTGATGTTGACAGCAATGTTCCTGTAACTCAGGCAGTTCCCGTTCAGCTTGCCGGCAAGTATGATATGGCTACCGACGGCACAAAGATTACTAAGATTGACATTCTTCTCAAGCAGTCAAAGCTTGAAGCTCTTAAAGAAGAAATGGATAAGCTCGGCATCACAGGTATGACAGTATCTCAGGTACTCGGTTGCGGTGCTCAGAAGGGTAAAGCAGAGTATTACCGTGGTGTTGCTATTGAAAGTAACCTCCTTCCTAAGATGAAGGTTGAAATCGTAGTTTGCAAGGTTCCTGTAAAGGCAGTTGTTGATGCGGCTGTTAAGGCACTTTACACAGGTCACATCGGTGACGGCAAAATCTTTATCTATGATGTTGAAGATGTTGTTAAGGTTAGAACAGGCGAAACAGGCTACGACGCTATGCAGGATATTGAATAATCCATGGTAGCTTAATTAACCTATCCTTTTTAATTCACATAAACCAAAACACCCCGAACGGCAATAGCTGTTCGGGGTGTTTTGGCTCTATACTATATATAGTGTTAAAAATCAAAGTTTACACTATGAAGGATATTTGAATTATACAGCTTAAAACCATAAATAATAATGAAAAGACAATTTGTTGTAAAGCCCGAAAAATGTTGAAAAGTGTAAAACAAATTTGCAATGAAAATGTTTTTACAAAATTGTAAAAAATATTGTCATAATTCCTTTAAGTAAATAACAATAGGGGTTAATCTTGTAAAATAATAAGATGAATGAAACAATATGCGGTGGTGAGGTTCTTGAAAAATGCTTTGTTGATTTCACACTCTGAACAGAGTGCCGTTTCTTTGTCACAATTGCTCGGAAGCGAAGGCTATACGGAGATTTCCGTCTGCCAAACCTCACAGGAGGCTAAGGAGCTTGCAAAGGGTGAGATTTTTGACCTCATCTGCGTCAATGCACCGCTTGAAAAGGAAAACGGCATTGAGCTTTCAAAGTACTTTGCCGGAACAACCCGTTCAAGTGTTGTGATTATCGTTCCGCAGCGAAATGCTGATTATGTGAACGACGCACTTACGGAGCACGGTGTTCTTGTTATTGCAAAGCCCGTAAACAAGCACCTGTTTCACCACTTTTTGCAGTTTACGGAATGTTTTAAGATGCGTATGTTCCGTGTGATTGAGGAAAATGAAAAGCTCAAGCATATGGTTGCGGATATGAAGATAATAAACAGAGCAAAGTTCCTGCTTATTACCTGCCTTAATATGTCCGAAGATCAGGCGCATCGCTATCTTGAAAAACAGGCTATGGATCTCAGAACAAGCAAGCTTGAGGTTGCAAAGCAGGTTATCAGAACATATGAGAACTGACTGCGATTTTTTAGTTTATTGAAAGGAATGTGTTTTTATGAGCCGTGCGGCATACTTAATCCTTGAAAACGGAACAGTTTTTGAGGGCAAGGCGTTTGGTGCCGAAAAAGAAACTACGGGAGAACTTGTCTTTACTACAGCAATGACAGGTTATCTTGAAACACTCACCGACCCCAGCTATTACGGTCAGGTGGTTATTCAGACATTCCCTTTAATCGGCAACTATGGTGTTATCCCTGCCGATTTTGAGAGTGACTCTCCGTCACTGAAAGGTTATATTGTACGAGAATGGTGCCAAGTTCCTTCAAACTTCCGTTGTGAGGGTGATCTTGACACCTTTTTAAAAGAGTCGGGAATTCCCGGCATTTACGGAATTGACACCCGTGCGCTCACAAGAATTGTGCGTGAATACGGTGTTCTGAACTGCAAAATCTCCTATTCTCCCGATGTAACAAAGGAAGAACTTGACGAGATTAAGAACTATGTTATTACAGAGGCTGTTGAAAGCACTACTATAAAAGAAAAAGAGCATTTTGACGCTGAAAACGGCGACCTCAATGTTGTGCTTATGGATTTTGGTGCAAAGCATAACATCGGCAGAGAGCTTGTTAAGAGAGGTTGTAACCTTACAGTCGTTCCCGCCCACACAACAGCGGATGAAATTAAGGCTATGAATCCCGACGGCGTAATGCTTTCAAACGGACCGGGAGATCCTTCGGACAACACAGAGATTATTGCAGAGCTCAAAAAGCTTTGTGACTTCGGGATTCCGACCTTCGGTATCTGTCTCGGTCATCAGCTCCTTGCACTTTCACAGGGTGCAAAAACAGAAAAGCTCAAGTACGGTCACAGAGGTGCAAACCAGCCTGCAAAAGAGGTTGAAACAGGCAGAGTTTACATTACATCACAGAACCACGGCTACGCTGTTGTAAGCGACAGTATGCCCGAAAACGGCAAAGTAAGCTTTGTAAACGGTAATGATAACACCTGCGAGGGCGTAAACTACACAAATATGCCTGCTTTCTCGGTTCAGTTCCATCCGGAAGCTTGCGGCGGTCCTCACGATACAGCATTTTTGTTTGACCGTTTTATTGAATTGATGAAGAACAACAAAAAATAAGAGTCCGAAATTCGGATTACTATTCAGCATAAGAACAGATACAATAATTACTTGAACGAGGAATGATTATATGCCACTCAAAAAGAATATCAAACGAGTTATGGTAATCGGTTCGGGCCCTATCGTAATCGGTCAGGCTGCCGAATTTGACTATGCAGGCACACAGGCTTGCCGTGCGCTTAAAGAAGAAGGACTTGAGGTTATTCTCGTAAACTCAAACCCTGCTACAATTATGACTGATAACGCAATGGCTGATAAAATCTACATTGAGCCGTTGACACTTGAAACAGTTAAGAGAATCATCAAAAAGGAACGCCCTGACAGCCTTCTTTCAACCCTCGGCGGTCAGACGGGTCTTACCCTTTCAATGCAGCTTGCAAAAGAGGGTTTTCTTGATAAATACAATGTTCAGCTTCTCGGTGCAAACCCCGAAACAATTGACAAGGCAGAGGACAGACAGCTTTTTAAGGACACAATGATTGAAATAGGTCAGCCTGTTATTCCTTCACTTGTTGTTACAGATGTTGAATCAGCTGTTAAGTTTGCCGATGAAATTGGTTATCCTGTAATTATCCGTCCTGCATTCACACTCGGCGGTACAGGCGGCGGTATTGTCGATAACGAGGAAGAGCTTCGTGAAATCACTTCAAACGGTCTTGAACTTTCTCCTATCACACAGGTGCTTGTTGAAAAATGTATCTCAGGTTGGAAGGAAATCGAGTTTGAGGTTATGCGTGACAGCGACGGAAATGTTATTACTGTCTGCTCAATGGAAAACTTCGATCCTGTAGGCGTTCACACAGGCGACTCAATCGTTATCGCTCCTACGGTAACACTTGCCGACAAGGAATATCAGATGCTCAGAAGTGCGGCTCTCAACATTATCTCTGCGCTTAAGGTAGAGGGCGGTTGTAACTGCCAGTTCGCACTCAACCCCGAAACATTTGAATATGCGGTTATCGAGGTTAATCCCCGTGTATCCCGTTCATCGGCACTTGCGTCAAAGGCAACAGGTTATCCTATTGCAAAGGTTGCCGCTAAAATTGCTATCGGTTACACACTTAATGAAATCAAGAATGCCGTTACAGGTACAACATACGCTTGCTTTGAGCCGGCACTTGACTATGTTGTTGTAAAATTCCCGAAATGGCCTTTCGATAAATTTGTATATGCAAAGAGAACACTCGGTACTCAGATGAAGGCAACAGGCGAGGTTATGGCTATTGCTCCGACATTTGAGCAGGCTATTATGAAAGCTGTAAGAGGTGCCGAGATTTCTCATGATACTCTCAACGACAAGGAATTTGCAGAGCTTTCAAACGCATCGGTTTATGACAGACTCAGCGTTTGCGATGACAGAAGAATCTTCTGCGTATATGAGGCTCTCAAGAGAGGCATTACAGTAGAACAGATTCACAACATCACTCTCATTGACGAGTGGTTCCTTGAAAAGCTCAAAAATCTTATTGCCGTTGAAAACGAACTCAAAAACGGCGAGCTTACGGAGGATCTCTATGTTCGTGCCAAGAACAATGGATTCCTTGACAGAACAATTGAAAAAATCACAGGCAGGAAGGTTGAAAATCCGCTTATTCCTGTTTATAAAATGGTTGATACCTGCGCCGCAGAATTTGAGGCTGAAACTCCTTACTTCTATTCAACATTTGATAAGGAAAATGAAGCTGAGGAATTCATCAGAGAGCAGAAGAGCGATAAGGAAACAGTTATCGTATTCGGTTCGGGTCCTATCAGAATCGGTCAGGGTATCGAATTTGACTATGCGTCTGTTCACTGCGTATGGGCGCTTAAAAAGGCAGGCTACGATGTTGTTATCGTAAACAACAACCCTGAAACAGTATCAACAGACTTTGACACAGCCGACAGACTTTATTTTGAACCGCTCACAACCGAAGATGTTATGGGCATAATAAAGACAGAGAATCCGTTCGGTGTAGTTGTTGCATTCGGCGGACAGACCGCCATTAAACTTACAAAGTTCCTCAGCGACAACGGTGTAAATATTCTCGGCACATCATACGATGCCATTGATATGGCAGAGACAGAGAGCGTTTTGACGAGCTTCTTGAAAAGTATCACATCAAGCGTCCCCGTGGCGTAACGGTTATGACAACAGACGAGGCTCTCGATGTTGCAGACAAAATCGGTTATCCTGTTCTTCTCCGTCCGTCATATGTTCTCGGCGGTCAGAATATGATTATTGCATTCAACGAAGATGATGTCAAAGAGTATATGGCAATCATTCTTGCACAGAATATCGAAAATCCGATTCTTATTGATAAGTACCTTCAGGGTACAGAGCTTGAAGTTGACGCCATTTGTGACGGTGAAGATATTCTTATTCCGGGTATTATGGAGCATATCGAGCGTGCCGGTGTTCACTCGGGCGACTCAATTGCGGTTTATCCGGCATGGAATCTCTCAGACAGAATGACTCAGATTATTATTGAAAGCTCAAAGAACCTTGCAATCGAACTCCGTACAAAGGGACTTGTAAACATTCAGTACCTTATCTATAAAGACGAACTTTATGTTATCGAGGTAAATCCCCGTTCTTCAAGAACAATCCCTTACATCAGTAAGGTAACAGGCGTTCCTATGGTTGACCTTGCAACAAGAGCAATGCTCGGTGAAAAGCTCAAAGATATGGCTACGGCACAGGCCTTTACAGAAAGAGTCCTTACATTGCGGTTAAGGTTCCCGTATTCAGCTTTGAAAAGCTTATCAATGTTGATAACCACTCGGTCCCGAGATGAAGTCAACAGGTGAAGTTCTCGGTGTTGCAGGCACACTTGAGGAGGCTCTCTATAAGGGTCTCATCGGTGCAGGCTACAAGATGAAGAAAAAGGGCGGTGTGTTCATCACAGTCCGTAATTCGGATAAGGCTGAAATCGGTGAAATTGCCAAGAAATACTACGACCTCGGATTCAGAATCTACGCAACAGAGGGTACAGCGGATGTACTCAAAAAGTACGGCATTGACGCTGTAAGCGTAAAGAAAATTCACGAGTCCAAGACAAACAATACTCTTACACTCATTGAATCGGGCAAGATTCAGTATGTTATTTCAACATCTGCAAAGGGCAGAATTCCTTCAAGAGATTCTGTTAAAATTCGTCGTAAGATGTTGAAAGAAATATTCCGTGTCTTACATCTCTTGACACGGCAAATGCACTTGCAGATTGCCTCAAGAGCCACTATTCACAGCACAGCACGGAGCTTATCGACATTAACCACATGAGAGAGGAAAAGCTTATGTTAAAATTCACTAAGATGCAGGGTATAGGCAATGACTATATCTATTGCAGCACTTTTGATCAGGAAATCAGCAACCCCGAGGCGCTTGCCGTAAGACTTTCCGACAGACATTTCGGTATCGGCGGTGACGGTATTATTCTTGTTTGCCCTTCAAAGGTTGCAGATGCAAAGATGAAAATGTACAACCTTGACGGTTCAGAGGGTAAAATGTGCGGTAACGGTATCCGTTGCGTAGGTAAGTTCCTCTATGACCACGGTATGGTCGATATCAACGAAAAAGATGAAATTACAATTGAAACACTCAGCGGTATCAAGAAACTCAAGGCTTATACTTCAGGCGGAAAGGTTAACCGTCTCAGAGTTGATATGGGCAAGGCTATTCTTGATCCGAAGGAAATTCCTGTTGTTCTCGACGGTGACAAGGTTGTTGACAGACCTGTTGAAATTGCAGGCAAGAACTATAACATCACCTGCGTATCAATGGGCAACCCACACTGCGTGGTATTCATGGACGATATTGATAATCTTGACATTGAAACCGTAGGACCGGAGTTTGAAAACGATAAGCTCTTCCCTGAAAGAGTGAATACAGAATTTGTAACAGTTCTCGATGACCATACAATCAAGATGAGAGTGTGGGAGCGTGGCTCAGGCGAAACATGGGCTTGCGGTACAGGCGCTTGTGCCGTTGCGGTTGCCGCTTGTGAAAACGGTTTCTGCAAAAAGGGCGAAGACATCAAGATTAAGCTCAAGGGCGGCGATCTTATTATCAACTATACTGATGAAACGGTATATATGACAGGTAATGCGGAAAAAGTATTTGAAGGCGAAGTTGAGGTGTAATCGTGGAGATAACCGAACATAAAAAGAATAAAAAATATATATTTGTAACAGGCGGTGTTGTATCCGGTCTTGGCAAGGGTATCACAGCCGCTTCTCTCGGCAGACTTTTAAAGGCAAGAGGCTCAAGATTGTTGCTCAAAAGCTTGACCCGTATATCAATGTCGATCCGGGTACAATGAGCCCGTATCAGCACGGCGAGGTATATGTAACGGAGGACGGTGCAGAAACCGACCTCGACCTCGGCCATTATGAGCGTTTTATTGATGAGGACCTTAACAAGTATTCAAACCTCACAACAGGTAAGGTTTACTCAAATGTTCTTGAAAAGGAGCGTCACGGCGACTACCTCGGCAAGACAGTTCAGGTAATTCCTCACATCACAAATGAAATTAAGTCTTTTATCTACAATGTAGGTGAAAAGACCAATGCCGATGTTGTAATTACGGAAATCGGCGGTACGGTGGGCGATATCGAAAGCCAGCCGTTCCTTGAGGCTATCCGTCAGGTATCTCTTGAAGTCGGCAGAGAGAACAGCATCTTTATTCATGTAACTCTCGTTCCCTATATCAAGGGCAGTGAGGAACACAAATCAAAGCCGACACAGCATTCTGTAAAAGAGCTTCGTTCACTCGGTATCAATCCCGATATCATCGTTCTTCGTTGTGACGAACCTCTTGAGGAGAGCATTTTCAACAAGATTGCACTTTTCTGCAATGTAAAGCCGGATTGTGTAATCGAAAATATTACTCTTCCAACGCTTTATCAGGCACCTCTTATGCTTGAAAAGAGCAATTTCTCAAATGTTGTATGCCGTGAGCTCAATATTGTAACAGACAAGAAGCCTGACCTTTCCGAGTGGGAAGAAATGCTTAGCCGTATCAACAACCGTACAAAGAAATGCACGATTGCTCTTTGCGGTAAGTATGTTGCTCTCCATGACGCATATCTTTCCGTTGCAGAGGCACTTCGTCACGGTGGCTATGAGAATTCCGCTGATGTTGAAATCAAGTGGGTTGACTGCGAACTTCTCACAAAGTACAAGGTTGACGAGCTTCTCGGCGATGTTGACGGTATTCTTGTTCCGGGCGGCTTCGGTAACAGAGGTATCGAAGGTAAGATTATGGCTGCAAAATATGCCCGTGAGCATGATATTCCGTATCTCGGAATCTGCCTCGGTATGCAGACTGCAGTAATCGAATACGCAAGAGATGTTCTCGCTATGCTGACGCCAACAGCGGTGAGTTTACACCAGAGGGCAAGCATAATGTTATTGACCTTATGCCTGAACAGGAGGGCATTGAGGATATGGGCGGCACAATGCGTCTTGGTGCATATCCGTGTGTTATCAAGCCCGATTCGCTTATGGCTAAGGCTTACGGTCAGCATGAAATTTCAGAGCGTCACCGTCATCGTTATGAGTTCAATAACGATTTCAGAGAGGAAATTGAAAATGCAGGCATGAAGATTACAGGTACTTCACCTAACGGACTTCTTGTTGAGGCTGTTGAAGTTCCTGACAACCGTTTCTTCGTTGCTGTTCAGTATCACCCCGAGTTCAAGTCACGCCCGAACCGTGCTCATCCGCTTTTCAGAGAATTTATTAAAGCATCACTTGAAAAGTAATTGATTTTTCCACTTAACTTTCAGATTTAAAGGACTGATTTTAATGAAGATTAACAGAAATTTTGACAATCTCGTTCCTAACTATCTTTTGCAGATGTTGCAAAAAGACAAATGCATATATTGCGGCTCATCCCGATAAAAAGGTTATCAAGCTTGGTATCGGTGATGTAACCCTTCCGCTTGCTCCTGTTGTTGTTGAGGCAATGAAAAAGGGCGCAGAGGATCTTGCTCACAAGGAAACCTTCAAGGGTTATCCCGATTATGAGGCTACGAGTTTCTCAGACAGGCTATTTCAGATTATTACAAGAGCTTTGGTGTTGCAGTAGGCGCTGACGAAATCTTTGTATCAGACGGTGCAAAGTCGGACTGCGGTAACATAGGCGACATCTTCTCAAAGGATAATATTGTTCTCGTAACAGACCCTGTTTACCCTGTATATGTTGACTCAAACATTATGGCAGGCAGAGAAATTGTTTATGCCGCATCAAATGAGGCAAACGGCTTTGCCGCTCTCCCTGATGAAAATGTAAAGGCAGACATCATTTACCTTTGCTCACCTAACAACCCGACAGGTTCTGCATACAATGCCGAACAGCTCAAGGCTTGGGTTGACTATGCTCTCAAAAACGATGCAATAATCCTCTACGATTCAGCTTATGAGGCATTCATCACAGAGGATCTCCCTCGTTCAATTTTTGCAATCAAAGGTGCAAGAAAGTGCGCAATTGAAATGTGCTCACTTTCAAAGACAGCAGGCTTCACAGGCACAAGATGCGGTTACACGATAATTCCTAAGGAGCTTGAGCGTGACGGTCACAATATCTATGCAACATGGTACCGCCGTCAGGCAACAAAGTTCAACGGTGTTTCATGGCCTGTTCAGTGTGCTGCTGCCGCTGTATTCAGCGAAGAAGTCAGAAGCAGATCAAGGAGAACATTTCTTACTATCAGGAAAATGCAAGAATTATCGCATCTGCTCTTGACGAACTCGGCATCTACTACACAGGCGGTAAGAACTCACCTTACATCTGGCTCAAGTGTCCGAACAACATGGGCAGTTGGGAATTCTTTGACCTTCTCCTCAACGAGGCAAATGTTGTAGGTACTCCCGGTGAGGGCTTTGGCGAAAACGGTGCCGGCTACTTCCGTCTTACATCATTCGGTGACAGAGAAAACACGATTGAGGCTGTTGAGAGAATCAAAAAGGTTCTCACAAACCTCTCAAAGTAATTTGATTGAATTCAGATTATTATATTGAATAAAACACACAGCGGATAACCCGAATTTTAAGGTTATCCGCTGTTCTTATACGGTGAGCCGCCCCTACGCAAAAAGGACATTCCATTAGGAATGTCCTTTTGATATCATATTAAAATCAGAACTTAATCTTTTCAGCGATATAATCGTTGAGCTTGTCAATTGCAACTCTTTCCTGCTGCATTGTGTCACGGTCACGAACTGTTACACAACCGTCGTCAACAGACTCAAAGTCATATGTGATACAGAACGGAGTACCGATTTCGTCCTGTCTTCTGTAACGCTTGCCGATTGAACCGGCATCGTCATAATCAGTCATAAAGTCGGCTGAAAGCTGTTCATAAACCTTTCCTGCCTGCTCGTTGAGCTTCTTTGAAAGCGGAAGAACGCAAGCTTTGTACGGAGCAAGTGTCGGATGAAGTCTTAACACAACTCGTGTATCCTTTTCGTCAATAACTTCTTCATCGTAAGCCTCAACAACAAGAGCAAGGAAAAGACGCTCAACACCGAGTGACGGCTCAATAACATACGGAATGTACTTCTCGTTTGTTGTCGGATCAAAATACTCAAGTGTCTTACCGCTTGTTTTGCTGTGCTGTGTAAGGTCATAGTCTGTTCTGTCGGCAACGCCCAAAGCTCGCCCCAACCGAACGGGAAGAGATATTCAAAGTCTGTTGTTGCCTTTGAGTAGAAACAAAGCTCCTCTTTTGCATGGTCACGAAGACGGAGATTTTCTTCCTTAATATTGAGAGAATAGAGCCAGTCACGGCAGAAACCTCTCCAGTATTCAAACCATTCAAGGTCAGTGCCCGGCTTGCAGAAGAATTCAAGCTCCATCTGCTCAAACTCACGAACACGGAAAATAAAGTTACCGGGAGTGATTTCGTTTCTGAAAGATTTACCGATTTGTGCAACACCGAAAGGAACTTTCTTACGGCTTGTTCTCTGAATGTTAGAGAAGTTCACGAAAATGCCCTGAGCAGTTTCGGGACGAAGATAAATTTCATTCTTGCTGTCCTCTGTAACGCCCTGGAATGTTTTGAACATAAGGTTGAACTGACGAATGTCAGTAAAGTTGTGCTTGCCGCAGTTAGGACACGGAATCTCTTTTTCCTTGATGTAATTCATCATTTCTTCATTTGTCCAGCCTGCAACATTTGTACCGTCAAAATCTTCAATAAGGTTGTCGGCACGGTGACGGGTTTTACATTCCTTACAATCCATAAGCGGATCAGAGAAACCGCCGAGATGACCCGATGCAACCCATGTCTGCGGGTTCATAAGAATTGCAGAGTCAAGACCTACATTATATTTGTTCTGCTGAACAAACTTTTTGAGCCATGCGTTTTTGATATTGTTTTTAAGTGCAACACCGAGCGGACCGTAATCCCATGTGTTTGCAAGGCCGCCGTAAATTTCGGAGCCCGGGTAAACAAAGCCTCTGTTTTTACACAGGGCAACGATTTTATCCATGGTTTTTTTGCTGTTTTCCATAACTTAACCTCTCTTAACAGATAGATAGATAAAAATAACCATTAAAATAATACAATTATTTGCAACTGTTGTCAAGTAAAAACACCAAATGTTAGCGCATAACAATAGGCTTAAAACAAGAATTAGAAAAAATTTACAAACTTGCCAAAAACCACTTGTAAATCTGAACATTTTGATATATAATGTAATTACTCGAAATTTGAGTAACAAAAAAGGAGGAATTAGCGATGAAAAAATCATCCAAGGTTCTCAGTTTGGTGCTTGCAGTTCTTATGGCTGTATCCTGTTTTTCAGGCTTGACCATATTCTCTGCATCAGCTGAAGAAACCGACACAAAAATCTATTTTGACGCATCTAATCTCCCTGCAGAGTGGGGAACAACAAAGACAGTATATTGTCACCTTTACGCTGTAGCAGGTGATGATTTACCTGAAACATCTTGGCAGGGTAAGGCAGAGAAATGTAAGAAGGATACTGCTACAGGTCTTTACTACTTCGATACTGCAAAATTGAAGTCAGCTGACGGCACAAATCACGGCGGTCTTAAAGACAACGCTGACTATGCTGTAATTTTCTCAACAATTGATACTAAATCACAGAGTCACCAGACCTGTAATGTAACACTCGGCAAGCCTTGTCTCGGCGACACAATTTACCTCACAGGCGGTACAGTTGAGAATACCGAAGATTCATCAAAGCGTGACTTTGCTGCAACATGGAAGAAGAACAGCGACAACTACGGTCCAAAGGCTGCAATCACATCACTCGGTCATGTAACTGAGGCAGATTCCCGATTTACCTTTCAAGAGCAGAAATGGTTGCACAGGCTCTTTTCAACTGGGCTGTTAAGAATGCTAAAAACTACACTCCCGAAACTGTAGCTGACATTTGTGCACAGGTTGAGCTGAGCCAATGGATGTTTACAACGCTTATGCTGAAATGTATGCAACAGAGCTTGCTGATCCCGTAGCTTATCCCGACTGTGCTCCGCTTACAACAGTAGCTACACTTCTCGGTATTGATCCTTCAGGTACAACAGCTCCTGCAACAGAAGAACCTACAACTGTTGAGCCTACAACTGTTGAGCCCACAACTGTTGAACCTACAACTGTTGAGCCTACAACAGAACCCACTACAGAGCCTGCTGACGCAACACAGTATGTTGTAGCAGGTGTTGAGTCACTCACAGGTTATGAATGGCAGGGTTCTCCTGCACTCGCTCCCGAAAATGTAATGACAAAGAGCGGCGATGTTTATACAAAGACATTTACAGCTGTTCCGGTGGGCAAAAGCTATCAGCTCAAGGTTGTTGCAAACACAGGCGACGAGCAGAAGTGGATCGGTCTTGACGGTACAGATAACAATGTAACTTTCGATGTAGAAAGTGCTTGTGATGTAACTGTAACTTTCAATCCTGCTACAAACGAGATTGCTGTAACAGGTGACGGTGTTAAAATGGTTACAGACCTTGAAATCAACAGCATTACAGTTGTTGGTAACGGTGAAAACAGCTGGCTTAACGGTGTAGCATGGGGTGTTGACGCTGAAGTTAACCACATGACTAAGATTGCTGACAAGGTTTATCAGATTACATACACAGGTATCGAGTCTGCTGACGCTGCATACCAGTTCAAGTTTGCAGTTAACGACGATTGGGCTGCTAACTGGGGCCTTCCTGAGCAGAGCGCAGCTGCTATAGGCAAGGATTTTGACCTTACATTTAATGGTGAAAATATGCTCCTTAACACAGTTTCTGCCGGTTATCCGGAAGATTCACTCGTTGATGTAACAATCACACTTGATCTTACAAACTTTGATTATCCGTCACGCTCAGGTGCTAAGGCTAATATTAAGATTGACGGTAACCGTGTTCCGCTTCTCGGCGATGCTGACGGTGACTACTCAATTACAGTTGTAGATGCTACAACAATTCAGAAGATTGCTATCAACCTTATGAGTATTGCTGCTGATGATGCAAACGCATTCAAGACATGTGATGCTAACGAGGATGGCAGAATCTCAATCAAGGATGCTACTATCGTTCAGAAGTACATCGTTGGCGGTTACGAAACAGGCAATGTCGGTTTACCGATTACTGTTGAATAATTAATCGCTGTTGATTAAATTCACAATTGCAATTTACCCCACAGGGTTTTCCTGTGGGGTTATTTTTTGCCGTAAAACAAGGAAATTTTGCCGATAAAGGTGCAAAGTGCAGTAATATGTGGTATAATCATAGTGCAGATGTTCCGCTTTACTCATACGGTGGGTTCGTTCTGAATTTAAGCAGAGTTATATTTTACTTAGACTCTGAGGAGCTGATGCTCTGCATTAATTAAAAATGTTCAAAAAGAAAAGAGGCGAAGGATGTATGTATATTCATGATATTTCGAGAGACACTCTTACAACCGAAACATATCCGGGTGATCCAGAAACTGTTGTGACTCCGCTGAGAAGTATTGATGAAGATGACGAGTGCAATCTTTCGCAGATTTCTATGTGCGTTCATGCAGGCACGCATATTGACGCCCCTCTCCACTTTTGCCCTGACGGCAAAGGAATAACCGATTTAAGGCTCAACACTTTCTACGGAAAATGCACCGTAATAACGGTCAAGGGTGTGCTGACGGGCGAAGATATGGACAAGCTGTTACCGTATTGCCGAAAACGCATACTCTTTCGCGGAAATGGCAAAACATACCTTTCACATTCTGCCGCAATTGTGCTTGCACAAAGCAGGGTGGTGCTTGTCGGTACGGATGCCGAGTCAATCGCACCTCCGTTTGATGAAGTTAAAACACATCTTGAACTCGGCAGAGCGGATATTGCCGTTCTCGAAAATCTCAATCTTTCGGGAGTGGCTGACGGCGAATATGATTTGTGTGCGTTTCCGATAAAGCTCGGCGGAGTTGAGGCGGCACCATGCAGAGCAATACTTTTTGAACAGGAAAAAGGATTAAACTAAGGTGATATTTATGGTAAAAATGGTAGTATTTGATCTTGACGGCACGCTTATAAATTCGCTTACCGATCTTGCTATAAGTGTGAACTACGGTCTGAAGCTTAACGGTCTTGAAGAAAAGCCGGTTGAAAATTATAAAACATATGTCGGAAACGGCAGAGAAATGCTCATCAGAAGGGCAATGGGAGATGCGTGGACCGACCACGAGCTTTTTGAAAAGGTCAAGGCTGATTACGACAGACACTATGCCGTTCATTGCAACGACCACACTGCCGCATATGATGGTTGTGCTGAAATGCTTGAAAAGCTTGCAGAAAAGGGTGTAAAAACAGGTGTGCTTTCAAACAAGCCCGATGAATTTGTTGATAAAATGCTAAAAAAAGCATTTCCAAATCACAAGTTTACTCAGGCATGGGGACAGAAACCACAGTACAAGACAAAGCCCGAGCCTGATGCTCTGCTTGCACTCCTCGATATGAGCGGTGTAACTCCCGAAGAATGTTTCTATGTCGGTGACAGCGATGTCGATGTGTTTACGGCAAACAATGCAGGTGTAAAAATGGCAGGTGTTTCATGGGGATTCAGGGGAAAAAACGAGCTTATGAACGCAGGTGCGCCGTTTGTTGCAGACACAGCAGAAGAACTTTTTGAATACATTTGCAAATTTATATAATAGTATGAACAAGATAAACTATCAGAAAGAACTCGACAGGGTAATTGACAAAATAACGGGGGAGGGAAAAGTCCCAAAACTGCTTTTGCATGTGTGTTGCGCCCCGTGTTCGTCCTACTGCCTTGAGTATCTTTCAAAATATTTTGATATCACGGTCTATTTTTACAATCCGAATATTTCGATTGCGGATGAGTATAATTACCGCCTGAGCGAAGAAAAGCGTCTTGTGTCGCTTATGCCGTTTGAACATCCTGTAAAGGTGGTCGAGGGCGAATATTTGCCCAAGGATTACTTTGAGTATGTCAAAGGTTTTGAAAATGAACCCGAGGGCGGAAAGCGGTGTGAAAAATGTTTCAGACTGCGACTTGAATCCTCTGCACGCTATGCAAAGGAACACGGCTTTGATTATTTCACAACCACGCTTACAATCAGTCCGCTGAAAAATGCGCAGTTGCTCAATTCAATCGGTGCGGAGCTTGCCGAGAAGTACGGCATTCCGTGGCTGTACAGCGACTTCAAAAAGCGTGAAGGCTACAAGCGTTCAATCATCCTTTCAAAAGAATATGACCTCTACCGCCAAAACTACTGCGGCTGCGTCTTTTCAAAAAGGGATAGTATGCAGAGAAAAAACTAATTAATATACCAAAAGACAAATCCCCGTCAGAAATTCTGACGGGGATTAATCGTGTTTGCAAATTATTTAACTGAGATTAACGCATATTAACTTGGTTGTTTTACACAACTGATTTGAGGTATTCGACAATTTCCTGCTGTGTACTCATTTCAAGCACCTTTTCGGTAACTTTGTCTGCCTCTTCTTTTGTCCATGTGGAAATTATTTTTCTCACATTGAGAACTGACGGAGCGGAAACGCTGAATTCTGTGAGTCCGAATGAAATAAGCAACGGAATCATCAGCTTGTTTGCGGCAGCCTCACCGCACATTCCGACTGAAATGCCGTTCTGAACACCGCACTCAATTGTGCGCTTAATCATTCTGAGAACGCTTGGCTGAAGGGGAGAGTAGAGGTAAGACACATCGTTGTTGCCTCTGTCACAAGCCATTGTGTAGCCTGTGAGGTCATTTGTGCCGATGCTGAAGAAGTCTGCCTCTTTCGCAAGCATATCTGCGATAACTGCCGCAGACGCTGTTTCAACCATAACACCAACCTGAATGTTTTCGTTGAAATTTATGCCCATATTGCGTAAATCGGCTTTGCATTCTGCAACAAGCTTTTTGCCCTCACGAAGTTCATCCATAGTTGTGATGAGCGGGAACATAATCTTGATGTCACCGAATGCGCTTGCACGCAAAATGGCTTTAATCTGTGATTTGAAAAGTTCACGGTTTTTAAGGCAATATCTGATTGCACGGAAACCCATGAACGGATTTTCTTCTTTTTCAAGTCCAAGGTACGGAATGTCCTTGTCACCGCCGATATCAAGTGTTCTGATAATCAGCGACTTGCCCTTTAAGATAAGAGCCGCCTTTTTGTAGGCTCAAACTGTTCGTCCTCTGTCGGAATTGAAGTTCTGTCCATGAACAGAAACTCTGTTCTGAAAAGTCCGACACCCTCGCCGTCTGCATCAACTGCCTTGACAGCGTCTTCGGGTTTTCCTATGTTGCAGAAAAGTTCATAAGCTTCTCCGCTTGCGGATTTTGTTTCTCGTCCCCTGTAATTTTCAAGCTCTTTGCGTTCTGCAAGAAAAGCGTCACGCTTTTTGGAGTATTCTGCAACTGTGTTATCATCCGGATTAACAATTACAGCACCCTCACTGCCGTCAACTACAACTGTGTCGCCGTTTTTCAGGCTTGATGCGACACCCTCAACACTGAGTACGGCAGGAATCTCAAGCGCTCTTGCAAGAATTGCAGAGTGGGAAGTTGTTCCGCCTGTTTCAGTAATAATGCCTGCTATGTTTTCTTTTACAATACCTGCCGTAACAGAAGGAGTAAGCTCCCTTGCAACAAGCACAGTGCCTTTTGGTGCATCGCTTACTTTAATTTCGTTTACTCCGAGAAGAATGCCGAGAACACCGCTCTTGATATCTCTGACATCAGCCGCACGCTGTTTTGTAAGCTCATCGTCAGCTGCCGAGAACATTGCAATAAACATATCGCACATATGCTCAAGAGCAGATTCCGCACATTGACCGTCTGCAATCAGCTTTTCAATTTCACCGCTGAGATACGGATCTTTGATAATCTGAATGTGACCTGCAAGAATTTCTGCCTCTTTTTCACCGGCTGAACTGCGAAGATTTTCTGCCTGTTTTTCAGTATTGTAGCAAAAAGCATCTACTGCTGCCTTAAAACGCTGTGACTCTGCCTCAGTATCTGTTACTGTTCGTGGAGTGTATTCAAGCGAATGTTCTTCAATAAGCATTACCTTACCAATTCCGATACCCTCGGATGCGGCTGTTCCGTGTAGCATAATCTTCACCTCTTGTAACTGGTCTGTCGGGGCCATTATTCGCCAAGACCGCTCTCAATGAGCTGTACTGCCTCTGCAAGTGCCTCGTTTTCGTCAGCACCGTCGCAAACAACTTCAATTTCACTGCCGCACTTGATGCAAGCCGCAATAATGTTGAGAAGGCTCTTTGCGTTGTACTGATTGCCGTTGAATTTGATTGTTACATCACAGCTGTATTTGCCCATAGCTGTTGCAAAAACCGATGCCGGACGCATATGAAATCCCTGTGCATTTGTGAGTACGAGCTCTTTTGATACCATAATAAAATCTCCTTTATAAAATAAATTTGTGTTTTGAAGTTTTGAATCTAATGTCGTGAAAGTTCTTTGAGTTTTGAGGGGTGGCACCGGCTTTTACACCGGTGCCGAGGAACAAAACATTTCAAAAAACGGGTAATAGCAAATTAATTATTTTTTAATCGGTCTTTTGAGAAGTGCAAGCATAAGCATTGTAACTACTGCACCGATTGCAAGAGCAAGGAGGTAGAAATACCATGTACCCTGCATTGTTGCGAATACGAAGATACCGCCGTGAGGAGCCATAAGCTTACAGCCAAAGAGAGCTGAAAGTGCGCCTGCTACTGCAGAACCAACGATACATGAAGGGATAACCTGAAGCGGATGACCTGCTGCGTAAGGAATTGCACCTTCTGTGATAAATGAAAGTCCCATTACATAGTTTACGGGAGCATTCTTTCTTTCTTCGTCTGTCCAACGATTCTTGAAGAATGTGTTTGAAAGAGCGATTGCGATTGGAGGAACCATACCGCCGATCATAACTGCTGCCATAATGATGTATGCCTGATCGTCTGCGTTTGCAAGGTTAAGTGTTGCGAATGCATAAGCTGCCTTGTTGAAAGGACCGCCCATGTCGATAGACATCATACCTGCGAGGAGCGCACAGAGCGGAACCATCATTGCAGGGTTAGAGGCAATAGCGTTAAGACCGTTTGACATACCTGAGTTAATCATACCCATGAATGGGTTGACTGCGCACATTACAACGAGAATACCGCCGAGTCCGAGAAGCGGATAGATGAGAACGGGCTTAATACCCTCAAGAGCCTTAGGCATCTTATCGCACATTTTTTCAATACCGAGCATTAAGTAACCGCCTACGAAACCTGCAAGCAAGCCGCCGAGGAAGCCTGACGGAACTGTTTCTGCAGCGGCAGGATCCATAAAGGTTGCGCCTGATGTTGCAAGGAAACCGCCTACAAGACCAACGAGAAGACCGGGACGGTCTGCAATTGACATTGCGATAAAGCCGGAAAGGATAGGAACCATAAGGTTAAATGCCACACCGCCGAGTGTCTTAAACCATGCGGCTGCAGGAGTTACCGTACCGAATGCACTGCCAACCTCCTGTGCGTTAACACCGCATGCAATATCAATGAGGAATGCGATTGCGATGAAGATACCGCCTGCTACAACGAACGGGAGCATATGTGATACACCGTTCATAAGGTGACCGTAAGCGCCGCCTCTCTTCTTTGGAGCATCTGCAGAACCGCCTTTGTGATGATATACTGGAACTTCTTTGTTTACAATCTTGTTGATAAGCTCTTCCGGCTTATGAATACCGTCTGAAACGGCACACTGTAAAACGGGCTTGCCGTCAAAACGGGCAAGATTTATTGTGATGTCAGCGGCAATGATGATACCGTCACAATTTGCAATTTCTTCTTCGGTAAGCACATTCTTTGCACCGCCCGAACCGTTTGTTTCAACCTTAATCGGAATATTAAGGCTGTCGCCGGCTTTCTGGAGTGATTCAGCCGCCATATAAGTATGAGCAATACCTGTTGGACAAGCTGTGATAGCAAGAACTCTGTAACCCTTCTTTGCAGGAACTTCTGCCTTTGGTTCATCGGGGAACTTCTCTGTTTCTCTTGCGTCAATAATCGAGATGAATTCTTCCGGAGTTTTTGCGGCTTTAAGCTTTGCGGTAAAATCTTCATGCATCAAAAGCTGCATAAGTCTTGCAAGAACTTCAAGATGAACATCACCGTCTGTTGTTGCGGCAATCATAAAGAGCAGCTTACAGGCTTACCGTCGGGTGAGTCATAATCTACACCGTCGGGGACTGTGATAGCTGTGAGGGCGGGAGCTTTTACAGCTTCGCTCTTGGCATGGGGAATTGCAACCTCCATACCTACAGCTGTTGTGCCGAGTTCTTCACGGTTGAGGATTCCCTCTTTGTAGGCTTTAACATCCTTGAGGTTTCCGCACTTTTCATGTAATGAAACAAGTTTGTCAATTGCTTCGCTCTTGTCGGCAACTTTAACGCCGAGAGCAATACCCGATTTTTTTAATAAATCTGTGATACGCATATTTTTCTCTCCTTTTTAATTAAAATTTTGCAAGCAATTCATTTATTTTTTCTTTTGTGGCAAGTCCGTCAAGAAATGCCGTTGCATTTCCGCACACACTGCCCAATTTCAGCGCATAGGGGTAGCTTTTTGTTTTTTCATATCCTGCCACAAAGCCTGCTACCATTGAGTCTCCCGAACCGACTGTGTTAATTACCTTTTCTTTGAGGACTCCTGCTTTGTGTCTTTTTCCAAATTCGTCAATGAGCATTGCTCCGTCACCGCCGAGTGAAATCAGAACATTTTTTGCACCGAGTTTCTGCAACTCTTTTGCATACTTTTCAATATCATCCTCGGTGTTGATTTCAACTCCGAACATTTCGGAAAGCTCCTGTCTGTTCGGCTTGATGAGGAACGGCTTGTACTTGAGTGCGTTGAGTAAAAGTTTTTTTGTTGCGTCAACTACAATTCGTACATCCTTGCCCTTGATTCTTTCAAGGATTCTTTCATAAACATCATCAGGCATCGTATTCGGAATGTTTCCTGCAATTACGATTGTGTCGCCGTCGGATATTCTGTCAATTTTTGAAAACAGCCTTTCAAGTTCGCCTTCACTTATGTGAGGTCCCTGACAATTGATTTCTGTTTCAACGCCGGCTTTGATTTTTATGTTGATTCTTGAAATTCCACTTTCAAGCTTAATAAAGTCGGTGATAATCCTGTCGTTGCGAATACCCTTTTCAATGGCGTCACCCGTAAAGCTGCAACAAATCCGAATGCCGTACTTTCAAGGTCAAGCTCTGCAAGTACGCATGAAACATTGATTCCCTTACCTCCGTAGTAATATTCTTCGGCGGTTGTTCGGTTTGTTATTCCCGGAACAAGCGAATCAAGTCTGACAATGTAGTCAATTGACGGATTAAGCGTTACGGTGTAAATCATTTTTTACCTCCTTTATCACCGTTGCCTGCGAAAAGTCCGGCGTAGGCAGTTTGTCGGTGATTATACAACATTTTCGCAGAGGGGCAAATGTTACGGAATACACCTGCGAAATTTTGAATGGTCTGCAAGAACAAATGCCATATAAGATTTGTTGATTGCCGTTTCTTTTATAAGACCTTCTTCAATGTCGGGGGTTGTGAATCCCGAACCGATGTCAATTCCGTTTGCTCCCATAAAAGCTTTTGTAAAGTTAAAGCAGTTTATGCTTTTTATTGCTTCGGCACCCACAACAGCTCGGTAAGCGGTTTTATTTTTCCGCCTACTATATATGTCTGCATACCCTTGTGGATAAGCATTCTGGCGTGTGTTATGCCGTTTGTAACATATGTTGCGTTTGTATTTGTAATGTGGTCAACAAGCTTTAATGTTGTTGTTCCTGCGTCAATATAAACAAAGTCAGAGTCATGGATAAGCTTTGCACAGTATTCTGCAACCGCATCTTTTTCATCGCTCATAACGGTTTCACGATTGCTTACCGCATCTTCAAAAACGCCCTCGTTTCTGGTGATTGAAGTTGCACCGCCGAAAACCTTTGTGAGCTTTCCCATCTCATCAAGAGCGGAAAGGTCTCTTCTTATTGTTGACTCGGATGAGTCAAGCAACTTTGTTAATTCCGACACCGTGACCGAATTTTTTTCTTCGAGCAAATCAAGTATTGCACGATACCTGTCCTGTGTAAGCATTATCCTCACCTCTTGACTTATATTATAACACCCGTTTTTTAAAAGTCAAGCAAAATCGGTCAAAAAAATTCAGAAAAATTTAAAGGTAGCAAAATTAGCTAACAAAAAAAGTGTCGAGCGTTATTTAAAAACAGTATAAATTTACCGTTTTTGCAATTAAAATTGGTGTTTTTGTTTTTCTCCATTCAAAATCAGTCAAATTAATTATTTTGACTATAATTCTTTTAGCGTGTTGACTGCAAGGTGTTTTTATACTACAATATTAATCGTTGTGTACAAAAAAAGCCTGCAAGTTTTTTGCAGGCTCAAAACGGCGAAATCACGCATTTATATTTTTTGTTTTTTATGTTTTTTTATACATATATATGTCATATGTCATTCTGACAAATCTTCAATGACTGTGATTTTTCGCTTTTCGGAGATTATAATATTTTCCTCATTCATCTTTTTTATTTCACGCATCATTGCACTTCGGTCAACAGAAAGGTAATCTGCAAGGTCGGAAAGAGGGAGAGGAAGATAAAAGGTGTTTTTTCCTTTTTCGGTTTTAATGTATTCAAAAAAAGTCAAAAGCTTGCTCCTCAGCGTCTGCTGACAGAGAATGTCTGTGTGAGCAAGACTTTTTATGAGATTTTTTGATGTATGCACTTATAATCCGCTGGTGTTTACTGCAATGCTTTTCACAACAGGCTGTAAATTTTGAGTATTTCACGAAATCAATTTTGCAGTTTGTTTTGGCACTCAGATAAAAAATTCTGTTGTCTGATTCGGGTACAATGCAGGTGACGATTATGTTGCCCTTTTCATAAAAAGAAATAATTCTCCGCTGATTTTCGGCATTGTCGGTTGTCAGATAAACAGTTCCTTCTTTTATGATGCAAATTGTGTCATTTTCGGGTGAATATGTAGTTATGATTTCACCCCTTTTATACTCTCTTTCAATAGGTTTAAAACACTCGTTTATCCCGATGAAATCTGATTTTTTAAGCCTTGCACCGCTTATTTCTTCTATCATTTGCAACACTCCATAATGTGTGGTGTTTTTTGTCTTGCCACAAGATATAGTATAGTATATCACATAATTGTTGCCTGTGCAACAGTATTTATATTGCAATTATTGTATAATTGGTCTTGCATTGCAGGGATAGTTTGGTTCCTTGCAATTTTATTACATAACGCATTTTTTAAACGGCATTATTGAAAAATTTATTTTTTTATTCGGATTAACAGATATAGGATATTTTTACCAAGGAAGTACCACAAAATAATAAAAAGGGGAAGGATTATGAGAATTATTAAGCGTAACGGCTCAGAAGAAGATTTTAACATTGAAAAAATTATTAATGCCGTTAAAAAAGCAAACGGTTCGGGGGAACACAAGTTCCTTACAGACGAACAGATTGAGGATGTTGCCGACTATGTTGAATATAAGTGCAACAAAATCAGGAGAGCAGTGTCCGTTGAAGAAATTCAGGATATGGTTGAGGATCAGCTCATGGCAAAGGGTGCGTTTGAGCTTGCAAGAAGATATGTGCGTTACCGCTACAATCGCTCGCTTGTTCGTAAGGCAAATACTACCGATAACAGAATTCTTTCGCTTATCGAGTGCAATAATGAGGAAGTAAAGCAGGAAAATTCAAATAAGAACCCTACCGTCAACAGCGTTCAGCGTGACTATATGGCTGGTGAGGTCAGCCGTGACCTTACAAGAAGAATGCTTTTGCCGGCTGATATTGTTGAGGCTGATAAGGAAGGTATTATCCACTTCCACGATTCGGACTATTTTGCACAGCATATGCACAACTGCGATCTTGTAAACCTTGAGGATATGTTGCAGAACGGTACCGTTATCAGCGATACGCTTATTGAAAGACCGCACAGCTTTTCAACGGCGTGTAACATTGCAACTCAGATTATTGCACAGGTTGCAAGTAACCAGTACGGCGGTCAGAGCATAAGCCTTGCTCATCTTGCACCGTTTGTTCAGGTTTCCCGTGAGAAAATCCGCAGAGAAACTCTTGCGGAAATCGAAGAACTAGGTGTTCATCCCACAGAAGAGAAAATCAACGATATCGTTGAGCAAAGACTTCGCAAAGAAGTAAACCGTGGTGTTCAGACCATTCAGTATCAGGTTGTTACTTTGCTCACAACAAACGGTCAGGCTCCGTTTGTAACCGTGTTTATGTATCTTAACGAGGCTAAAAACGAGCAGGAAAAGCACGACCTCGCTATGATTATCGAAGAAACACTCAAACAGCGTCACAAGGGCGTAAAAAATGAAAAGGGTGTGTGGATTACACCTGCGTTTCCAAAGCTTATTTATGTGCTTGAGGAGGATAACATAACAGAGGACAGCAAGTATTGGTATCTTACGGAGCTTGCTGCAAAATGTACCGCAAAGAGAATGGTTCCCGACTATATCTCGGAGAAGGTTATGCTCCAGAGCAAAATTGATAAAAACGGTGAGGGACATTGCTTTACCTGTATGGGTTGCAGAAGCTTCCTTACTCCTTATGTTGACGAAAACGGCAAGCCGAAATATTACGGCAGATTCAATCAGGGTGTTGTGACTGTAAATCTTATTGATATCGGACTCAGCGCAGGCAAGGATCTTGATAAATTCTGGAAGATTTTTGACGAGAGAATGGAACTTTGCCACAGAGCATTGCAGTGCCGTCACGAGCGTCTTACAGGCACTCTTTCGGATGCCGCTCCTATTTTGTGGCAGTACGGTGCTTTGGCAAGACTTAAAAAGGGTGAGAAGATTGACAAGCTTCTCCATGGCGGTTATTCAACGCTTTCACTCGGTTATGCAGGTCTTTGGGAGTGCGTTTACAGCCTTATCGGCAAAAAGCTCACAGAAAAAGAGGGCAAAGAACTCGGTCTTGAAATTATGCAGAAGCTAAACGACTATTGTGCAAAGTGGAAAAAAGAGGAAAACATCGATTACAGCATCTACGGCACTCCTCTTGAAAGCACAACATATAAGTTTGCAAAGTGTCTTCAAAAGCGTTTCGGCATTATCAAGGGCGTAACAGATAAAAACTATATCACTAACAGCTATCATGTTCATGTTACCGAAAATATTGACGCATTCAGCAAGCTGAAGCTTGAATCGGAATTTCAGGCTTTGTCACCGGGCGGTGCAATCAGCTATGTTGAAGTTCCGAATATGCAGGATAACATTCCCGCTGTTTTACAGGTTATCAAGTTCATTTACGATAACATTATGTATGCAGAGCTTAACACAAAGAGCGACTACTGTCAGGTTTGCGGTTATGACGGAGAAATCAAGATCGTTCACGATGACGGCAAGCTTGTGTGGGAGTGTCCTAACTGCGGCAACCGTGATCAGGATAAGATGAATGTTGCAAGAAGAACCTGCGGATATATCGGAACTCAGTTCTGGAATCAGGGCAGAACTCAGGAAATTGAGGAAAGGGTGCTTCACCTTTGATGAATTACGGAGAAATTAAACTCTGCGATATTGCAAACGGTGAGGGAGTAAGAGTATCGCTCTTTGTATCCGGCTGTACGCATCATTGCAAAAACTGCTTTAATCCTCAGACATGGAGTTTTGATTACGGCGAACCTTTTACAAAAGAGGTTGAGGATAAAATTCTCAAAGAGCTTGAACCGTCATATATTGACGGCTTGTCATTGCTCGGCGGAGAACCCTTTGAACCTTCAAATCAAAGAGCCTTAGTGCCGTTTTTAAAGCGTGTCAGAGAAAAATATTCCGACAAAACAATTTGGTGTTATTCGGGCTATTTGTTTGACAAGGAGCTTCTTTCCGACAGCAGAGCAAGGTGTGAATGTACGGATGAAATGCTTTCAATGATTGATGTGCTTGTTGACGGTGAATTTGTTGAGGCTCTTCACGATATAAGCCTTGCGTTCAGAGGCTCGTCAAATCAGCGTATTATAGATGTAAAAGCGTCACTCAAAGAAAATAAAATAATTCCCCACAAGCTTATGAAAAGGGGAGTGTAATAAAAAGCGACAGCCGTAAAACTGTCGCTTTTTGTAATATTATTGAATTATTGCGTGGAATGTTGTTGATTTTGCAAGGCAAATAGTGTAAAATGATAGCATACTATTTATAGAATATTATGCAAGGAGCGATTATATATGGTATGTAAAAATTGCAATCACGAAATTGACAACGGAGCAATGTTCTGTACTTACTGCGGAACACCTGTTGAGCAGACTCCAGAGCCTGAAACACAGCCTGTTGAAAATGCTTCAACCGAAGATGCTGCGCAGAACCCTTACGAGAATGTGCAGACTGCACAGCCTGAGGTTGATAACGCACAGCCGACTGCGACAGTCAGCCACAGCAGAATCCGTATTCTCAGCAGTACGGTCAGCCAAATCAAACTTATTATCAGCAACCACAGCCTAACAAAACTTCATACGGTCAGCAGTTTACAAACTCACCGAACAATGATTACGGCGCAAATCAAAGCAAGTACGGCAATCAATATCAGAGCTACAACAACGGCTATAATCAGCAGTACAACACGCAGTATCAGCAGACATACAACTCACAGCCTGTACCGCCCGTTGCACCGCCATACGGTACTCCGGATACTCAGCCTGTAAGCATAGGCGGTTGGATCGGCGTTATGCTTTTAACCTGTCTGCCGATTGTAAACCTCATTATGCTCTTTGTCTGGGCATTCAGCTCATCAACAAAGAAGTCACTCAAAAACTATGCAAGAGCCGCTCTTATCCTGGCTCTCATCGGAGTTGTGCTTGTGGTAGTTATTTCAATTATACTTGCAGTCTGCGGTATCAGTATCTTCAACGAATTTTCCAGTTCAGGATATTACTATCATTAAATTTAACGGTGAATCGCTGTACCAAATTCGTACAGACAGCTTTATAATGTCAAAAACAAAGTTTACCGATACAAAAATCCCTGTCCATAACGGACAGGGATTTTTGCATTAACCGAAATTAATTATTAATCAAAGAACTTGCTGTGGATGGCGCTTACAGCCTTGTCAGCGTCTGCCGAATCAATAAGAACCGAAACCTTGATTTCGCTTGTGCTGATCATCTGGATGTTGACCTGAGCGTCATAAAGAGCCTCGAACATCTTTGTAGCAACGCCTGCGTGGCTTTCCATACCTGCGCCGACGATTGAAATCTTAGCTACCTTATCGTCATAGAGAATTTCCTCTGCACCGAGGTTCTCTGTGTATTCTTTCATAAGAGCAACAGCCTCTTCGCCTCTGTTCTTGGCAACTGTAAAGCTGATGTCCTTCTTGCCGTCATGACCGATTGACTGAAGAATAATGTCAACATTGATATCTTTAGCAGAAAGCTTTGAGAACATCTTAAAAGCAAGACCGGGGATATTCGGAACACCCATAACAGAAATTCTTGCAACATCTGTATCTTTAGCAACACCGCTGATTAACATTTTTTCCATTTTAGTTTTCTCCTTTACAATTGTACCCGAAGCCTTTGTCATACTTGAAAGCACTTCAAGCTCGATATTATATTTTTTAGCCATTTCAACCGAACGGTTGTTAAGAACCTGAGCACCGAGTGTAGCAAGCTCAAGCATTTCATCATAAGAGATTTCCTGAAGCTTCTTAGCGTTCTTAACCTTTCTCGGATCAGCTGTGTAAACACCCTCAACATCGGTGAAAATCTGACAGAGATCAGCGTGCATTGCAGCCGCAATAGCTACGGCGCTTGTGTCTGAACCGCCTCTGCCGAGTGTTGTAATATCGCCGTATTTTGAAATGCCCTGGAAGCCTGCAACGATTACAATGTTCTTCTTGTCAAGCTCTTTCTTAATTCTGTCAGGCTCAACTTTTCTGATTCTTGCGCTTGTGTGAGCAGAAGTGGTATTGAAACCTGCCTGCCAGCCAAGAAGAGAAACAGCGTGGTAACCGAGCTTTTCGATTGCCATTGCAAGAAGTGAAATAGAAATCTGCTCGCCTGCGGCAAGAAGCATATCCTTTTCTCTTTTTGAAGCCTTTGGATTGATTTCGTTTGCCTTTTCAATGAGATCGTCTGTTGTGTCGCCCTGAGCGGATACAACAACTACAACATCATTGCCCTTTGCGTAAGTGTCTGTTACGATTGATGCAACATTCATTACTCTTTCGGCATTGGCAACAGAGCTGCCGCCAAATTTCTGAACTATCAAACTCATGTACTTAATACTCCCTCTGTAAAATTATAAATCAGCCACACGGATACTTGAAAGTACCGAAACACCGTCAGCCTCAAGCTGAGCAATCTTCTCGGCAAATTCGTTGTACGGCATAGCCTTGACAACAAATGCTTTTTCGTCGGCAGGTGCGTCAGCCTTATTGATTACTGTTACCTCACCGAATAATTTTTCTGCCTTTTCTGCAACATTACTTCCGTTTGCACGAACATACATGGCACGGCTTGACTCCTCCCAAGGAAGAATGTTTTTGCCGTTGCCGTCTGCCCAGTAAAGGAACTTTCTTGTCTTGAGGTGCTTGCAGCAGTCGATTACATCGGCTACAACTGCGCTTGCTGTAGGAAGCTTGCCTGCACCCTTGCCGTAGAATACTACATCGCCTGTGCAGTCGCCTCTTACCATAATGCCGTTGAACTCATAGTCAATGTTAGCAAGCTGGCTCTTGTTCGGAACGAGCATAGGAGCAACGATAATGTCAATCTTGCCGTCCGCAAGACGCTTAACACTGCCGATAAGTTTAATTACGCAATGGAAAGCCTCAGCGTACCTTACATCTTCAAGTGTAATTTTTGTAATGCCCTCTGTATGTACAGAGTCGGGATAAACATGCTTTCCGTATGCAAGAGATGCAAGAATACAAATCTTACGGCAAGCGTCGTGACCTTCGATATCAGCGGCAGGATTTCTCTCGGCAAAGCCAAGCTCCTGAGCAAGCTTGAGCGCATCGTCAAACTGCATACCGTCTTCAATCATCTTTGTAAGGATAAAGTTTGTTGTACCGTTAAGAATACCGGCAATCTCGTCAACATTGTTTGCAACAAGACACTGGCTCATCGGGCGGATAATCGGAATACCGCCGCCTACCGATGCTTCAAAGAGGAAGTTTGTGTTTGTTTCCTTTGAAATTTCAAGGAGTTCTGCACCGTGAGCGGCAACAAGCTCCTTGTTTGAAGTAACAACACTCTTGCCTGCTTTAAGACATCTCTTTACAAAGTCATAAGCAGGATTAAGACCGCCCATAACTTCAACAACAACTCTTATTTCGAGGTCGTTGATGATATCTTCAAAGTTTTTTGTGAATCTGTCTGCAAGCGGACTGTCGGGAAATTCACGAAGTCAAGAATCTTCTTGACATAAACCTCTTCACCGATGCTTGCATAAAGCTTCTGTTTGTGTGTTGTAAAGATTTCGGCAACGCCCGAACCTACAACACCGTGACCCATAATTGCTATTGAAACCATATCTAAAAACCTTTCCTTTCGAGTTTTTGGTTTTAACCTGTTATTTTATTCTGCGGCAGGGGGAGCTTCCTCACCGCCGCCTGACGATTCACCGCCTCCGGAGCTTTCGCCTCCGCCTGAGGATTCCCCTCCGCCTGAAGGTTCTCCGCCTGAATTATCTCCTCCGCCTGAAGGTTCTCCGCCTGAATTATCTCCTCCGCCGGAGGTGTCGCCGCCTGAATTATCTCCTCCGCTGTTGCTTGTGTCGCCGCCGTAATAGTTACCGCTGTTGTCACCGCCGTAATTGGGATCGTAGTAGCTTGAGGAGTCTGAAACATCTGAGCCGTATTCATAGTTACCGCTGTAATATGAACCTCCCGAACTCGGCATATTGTCTCGGTGTAGTAGCCACATATCGTCCCGAAATATTATCTGTTGAAACAATAAGTCCCGTTGTAGGATTATATGTTGCCTCAATCAGGTTATCGGATATCTTATATTCCTTGTTTTCTTTGCCTTCAAGGTACTTGCCCATAACATTTGCAAAGAATTTTGTTGCCGTTGTTCTTCCGCTGTAGGAAATGGTTTCAGGCTTATCAAAACCGCACCATGTAGCCATTACGGCATATGGCGAACATCCGCAGAACCATGAATCCTTATCGTCATCGGTTGTACCTGTTTTGCCGATAATGTCCCAGCCTGAAATCTGAGCGTAATGTGCGTTTGTGTGAGCACTGTTTGTAACATTGTAGTGAAGCAGTCTGTTCATGATTCCTGCTGTTTCGGCTGAATAAGCCTGTTTCGGAACTGCGTCACGGTTATCAATGATTATGTTGTCCTCTGAGTCGGTTACATAGTAGTATGTGTACGGTTCGTAGTAAAGACCGCCGTTGCCGAGATATGTGTAAGCAGCCGCCATTTCTCTTACTGTAACACCGCCGTTCATACCGCCGATTGAAAGAGCACCCGTATTCTGCGCATCCTGTTCCGTAAGATTCTTGAATCCCATTTTTGTAACAACCTGCTGATATGCAACGCTCGGACCGCCGATAAGCTCCATGGTCTGAGCGGCTGTTGCGTTTGATGACCACTCGATTGCATCGGGAAGACTCATATTGCCGTTGTAGTAGCCGTATGCGTTGTTAGGACCCGAAACAAGCTGACCGCTTTCATTTGTACGATAGTTGTCAAGCGGTTCATCAAGAACCATTGATGAGAAATAAAGCTTCTTTGATTCGATTGCATAAGGGTAAACAACAACAGGCTTGATTGAAGAACCCGGCTGAAGTACGGAGTTGTAAGATCTGTCCCAGCTGAGAGCGCCCTCTTTCTTTGTTGAAGAACCGACTGTTGCAATTACTCTGCCGTCATATCCCATAATTGTTGACGCAATCTGAAGGTCGGGATCATTTGATTTATCAATATTGAGTGCCGCATTTTCAAGGTAGGTCTGAGCCTTTTCATCCATTGCACAGTAGATTTTAAGTCCCTCTGTGTAAAGCTTTGAAGATGCCGCAGCTTCGCTTATGTTGTAATATTCCGCAATGTCCTTTTGAAGATCACGAAAGACCTGATCAATATACCAGTTCTGAACATCTGCTTCGTCATCATCGTCATCGTCATCGGATGCCTGCCAGCCGACAAATGTCATTGTGGCACTTTCTTTCATAGCCGCATCAAATTCGTCTTTGAAAATTTTTTTCTGATCATACATTTCATTGAGAACGATTTCACGGCGTTCCTTGTTGTTTTCTGGGAAAACAAGCGGATTCCATCTTGACGGGTTTTGTGTAATTCCCGCAATTGCCGCACATTCCGCAATTGAACAGTCCTTTATGCTCTTGCCAAAGTAAAGCTGAGCCGCCGATTCAACGCCCTGACAGTTATTGCCGAAGTTTACAACATTGAGGTACGCTTCAAGAATCTGATCCTTTGTATATTCCTGCTCAAGCTTTAGTGCCTTTGTGATTTCACGAAGCTTTCTTGTAATTGAAACCTCGTTGTCATCTGTAATGTTCTTAATGAGCTGTTGGGTGATTGTTGAACCGCCGTATGAGTCCGAACCGGTTGCAAGATTTGCAACGGCGGAAAGTGTTCTGCCCCAGTCAACACCGTTGTGGTCAAAGAAACGCTTGTCCTCAATTGCGACAACCGCATCTTTCATTGCCTGAGGAATATCCTGATTGTCAACCCAGATTCTGTTCTCGGTATCGTATAGTTTTTGATACTCTTTAAATTCCTTTGTATCCTCATTCTGAATATATATTCGGCTTGTCTGGTTCATAGACTTTGCCTTGAGGTCGATGCCCGTAGGCTCGGACGCAATGGTGAAAATGTAGACAGCAAGTGAAATGCCCGTAATAAGCAGAGCAACCAGGCATACCGAACAAACGGTAATCAGGAACTTGCCAAAACCCCTGAAAAATCTTTTTACACCTCCGTCAGCTTTTTCGGATAATTCATTTTGCTGAATATCCTTCTTATACTGACTGATGTCAGTTTCACGCTTGTTTCGCATATTATCTCCTTTATCAATTCACAATTTACGGTTAAACGAACAACCGTCGGTTTGTAATTTGTCTGAGTGATTTGCACAAACGCAGTGCGCCGGCTGTAATACATAAATTATATAATAACATATATATTCAAAATTACAAGCAGGAATACTCATTTGATTATTATATCACCTGAAAAGAAAAAAATAAATATATTAATGCAAATTTCTCTTAAAAAATATGCAGAATTAAGGCGGTCTTTTGGTTGGAATTTTATAAAAATGATGAATATAACCGTTGGTTCGGGAAAAAATAAAAGTAAAAACTGACGGAAAGAGTGCTGTAATATGAAAAAAATAGTTGGATTAACAGGTGTGATTCTGATTGCGTGTATGATGATAAGCTCGCTTTTTGCTCCCGTGAATTCTGCGGAAAACACCTCTGCAACAGGCAATTATTCGTCGTCGCGGAATAACGGTACAACGGAAGGCTGCTACATCATAAAAGCCGAAAAAGGGTACATTGTAGTGTACAAAAAAGGCGAGGACAAAGCGTATCTGACAACCGACTGCAGAGTATCAAATCTTCCGAAAGGCGACGCACTTTACCTTGAAAAAGGAATTGAAATAAAGGGAAAAGAAAACCTTATGAGGGCTCTTGAGGACTATTGCAGTTAAAGGCTTAATGGTAAGATAATTCTTCATATATATTGACTTTTCTGTGCTTTTGGAGTAAAATCAGACTGATATGCCATAAAGTATGGTATCAGGTGCAGAATTTGCCGTAAATTTTTCAAAATAATGAAATCTTGCAAATTTTCTGTTTCTGAAAATCAAGTAAAAATGCAGAAAAGGAGATATTACATATGATTTCTACTGTCATTGACCAGTCGCTCGGTCTTGAGTTCCCTATTTTTCAGGGAGGCATGGCTTGGGTGGCTGACGCATCGCTTGCCGCAGGTGTTTCAAACGCAGGCGGTCTCGGCATTATTGCAGCTATGAATTCCAACGGCGAACAGCTCCGTGAGGAAATCAGAAAGTGCAAAACAATGACCGATAAAATTTTCGGCGTAAACATCATGCTTATGAGTCCGTTTGCAGAGGAAGTAAGCGATGTTGTAGTTGAAGAGGGCATCAAGGTCATCACAACAGGTGCAGGCAACCCCGGCAAGTACATGGCAAAGTGGCTTGAGGCAGGTATCAAGGTTATTCCTGTTGTTCCGAGCGTTGCGCTTGCAAGGAAAATGGAAAAAGACGGTGCTTTTGCCGTTATCGCAGAGGGCGGCGAGTCAGGCGGTCATGTTGGTGATCTCACAACAATGGCTCTTGTTCCTCAGGTTGTTGATGCAGTAAATATACCTGTAATTGCCGCAGGCGGTATTGCAGACGGCAGACAGATTGCCGCAGCATTTATGCTCGGTGCTCAGGCGTCAGGTCGCACAAGATTCCTCGTTGCCAAGGAATGTACTATCTCTCAGGAATATAAGAACAAAATTCTCAAAGCAAGAGATATTGACACGGTTGTAACAGGTAAAAGACTCGGTCATCCTGTTCGTTCAATCCGTAACTCGTTTACCCGTGAATATACAAAGGCTGAGTACGATTCGGCTAATGTTTCCGATGAGGAGCTTGAAAATATGGGACTCGGCAGACTCAGAAGAGCCGTGAGAGAGGGCGATGTTTCTCAGGGTACCGTTCTTGCAGGACAGGTTGCAAGTATGGTTAAAAAGGAACAGCCGGCAAGAGAAATGATTGAAGAGATGTTCTCACAGGCAGAAGAAGTATTGAACGGAGCAACAAAATGGGTAAAATAGCATTTATTTTTTCAGGTCAGGGCGCACAGTACAGCGGCATGGGCAAGGATCTTTACGATAATTCGCCTGCCGCAAAGGCTGTTTACGAAATGGCTGATTCTATAAGAGAAAACACTTCAAAGCAGTGCTTTGAGGGTACAATGGAGGAGCTTTCAAAGACAGTAAATACACAGCCGTGTATTTTTACTGCCGACCTTGCGGCCGCAAGAGCTCTTGTTGAAAAGGGTATCACTCCCGACTGTGTAGCAGGCTTTTCACTTGGTGAGATTTCTGCGCTTGCTTTTCGGGAATCCTTTCCGATGAAGAGGCTTTCAGACTCGTTTGCAAAAGAGGCGAGCTTATGGACAAAGCCGCAACGGAAAATCCCGGTGCAATGGCTGCCGTATTAAAGCTTACTCCCGAAAAGGTTGAAGAAATCTGCTCAAGGTTTGACAAAACATATCCCGTAAACTACAACTCACCGGCTCAGACTGTTGTTGCAACAACAAGTGAAAATGCCGACGCTTTCTGCGAGGCAGTTAAAGCAGAGGGCGGAAGGGCAAAACTTCTTGCAGTAAGCGGTGCGTTCCATTCTCCCTTTATGCTGATGCCGCAGAGGGACTCGGAAAGTATATGGAAAATGTTGACTTTGCTCAGCCAAAGGTTCAGATTTATTCCGATTACACGGCTCAGCCGTATTCGGGCGATTTCAAAACGCTTGTCAAAGCACAGGTTGAGAATCCCGTAAAATGGCAGACTATTGTTGAAAATATGATTAATGACGGCGTTGACACCTTTATTGAGGTTGGTGTGGGCAAAACTCTCACAGGTCTTGTAAAGAGAATCAACGGAGATGTAAAGGCATTCAAGGTTGAAACTGCGGCTGATATTGACGCACTTGAACTTTGATACTGTTCGGAGGTATAATATAATGAGATTTGAAAATAAAACAGCCGTAGTAACAGGCGGCTCAAGAGGTATCGGCCTTGCAATCGCAACAAAGCTTGCAAAAGAGGGTGCTAACATCGCAATTCTCTATGTTGGTGACGAAAACGAGGGCATTAAGGCTAAGGAAGAGCTTTCGCAGTACGGCACAAAGGTTGAGCAGTATTTCTGTGATGTTTCAAATTTTGAAGAGTCAAAGAAGGTTGTCGATAAGGTCATCGAGGAATTCGGCAGTATCGAAATTCTTGTAAACAACGCAGGCATCACAAGAGATAAGCTCGTTTTAAATATGGACGAAAAAGATTTTGATGCTGTAATCAATGTAAACCTCAAGGGTACATTCAATATGATTAAGCATACATACAAGCACTTTATGAAAAAGCGTTACGGCAGAATTTGCAGCACAGCGTCAATTGTCGGTCTTACCGGCAACGCAGGTCAGGCTAACTATTCTGCGTCAAAGGCCGGTATTATCGGTCTTACAAAGTCGGTTGCAAAGGAACTTGCCGGCAGAGGCGTTACGGCTAATGCAGTTGCTCCGGGTTACATTGCAACAGATATGACAAGTGTACTTCCCGATAAGGTAAAGGACGCAATGAAAGCACAGATTCCTGCAAAGCGTATCGGCACTCCCGATGATGTTGCAGATGTAGTAGCTTTCCTCTGCTCTGACGATGCCGCTTATGTAACAGGCGAGGTTATCAGAGTTGACGGCGGACTTGCAATGTAATTGATTTGGAGGATATAATGAGCAGAAGAGTAGTTGTAACAGGTATGGGCGCAATTTCACCGATTGGTAACGATGTGCCTACAATGTGGAAAAATATGGTTGACGGCGTTTGCGGTATCGAAACAATCACAGCTTTCGATACAAGTGACCTCAAGGTTCACATCGCAGGTACAGTCAAGAATTTTGATCCCACACAGTATATTGAGAAAAAAGAAGTAAGAAAGCTTGATCCATATACACAGTACGCAATCGCAGCGGCACAGCAGGCAGTTGACGACAGCGGTATCATAGGCAAGATTGACGAGAACCGTTTCGGTGTTTATATCGGTGCAGGTATCGGCGGTTTGCAGACTTTTGTTAAGAATACAGTGGGCATGGAAAACGGAGGCCCGAGAAAGGTTTCTCCTTTCTTCATTCCGATGATGATCGGTAATATCGCAACAGGCAATGTTGCAATCCGTTTTAACGCAAAAGGTGTGTCTCTTTCGGTTATGAGTGCCTGTGCAACAGGTACAAACTCAATCGGTGAGGCTTTCCACTGCATCAAGGACGGCTACGCTGACGCTATCATCGCAGGCGGTGCAGAGGCGGTTGTTGCTCCTCTCACAATTGCAGGTTTCCAGAATATGAAAGCTCTTTCAACAAACGATGATCCAAAGCACGCATCCCGTCCGTTTGACAAGAATCGTGACGGTTTCATCATGGGCGAGGGCGCAGGCATGCTCGTTCTTGAAGAGTATGAGCACGCAGTTGCAAGAGGTGCTAAGATTTATGCAGAGCTTTCAGGCTACGGCAATACTTGTGATGCACATCATGTTACAGCTCCCGATCCTAACGGTGCTGGTCTTGCAAGAGCAATTAAGATTGCTTTTGAGGAGGCAAATGTTGCCGATGACGCACAGCTTACATCAATGCTCACGGCACAAGCACACATCTTAACGACCTTACCGAAACAATGGCTATCAAGACGGCTCTCGGTGAAAAGGCTTATGATGCAAATATCAGCTCAACAAAATCAATGACAGGTCATCTTCTCGGCGCAACAGGCGCAATTGAGGCTATCGCTTCTGTTATGGCTCTCAATGACGGTGTTATTCCGCCGACAATCAACCTTGACGAACCCGATGAAGGTCTTGACCTTAACTATACACCTAACAAAGCAGTTAAGCGTGATGTAAATGTTGCCGCTTCAACCAACCTCGGCTTTGGCGGACATGACGCTTGTCTTGTATTTAAAAAATATTAAGCGAGGGAATTACTATGAATAAAATTGAAGAAATCAAGGAATATATTTCCCTTCTTGAAAATTCTTCTTTGAGCGTTCTTGAAATTGAAAAAGAGGACGGTACAAAGATTCATCTTGAAAAAGAACATCCGGCACAGCAGATTTTTAATGCGTCACCAATCGGTGCATATCAGCCGACTGCAACAGATGTTCCTGCTCCTGCACCTGTTCAGCACAGGCCCCTGCGGCTCAGTCTGCCGCTCCCGAGGAAGACGCCAAGACTGTAAACGCTCCGATTGTCGGCGTATTCTATGCCGCATCGGCACCGGGCAAGGCTCCTTTTGCTCCTGTCGGAAAGAAAGTAAGCAAGGGCTCAACCGTTTGCATTATCGAGGCTATGAAGTGCATGAACGAAATTCAGGCTGAGGACGACTATGAAATCGTTGAAGTTCTTGTTAAGGACGGAGATCTTGTTGAATACGGTCAGCCGTTATTTAAGGTTAAATAATCGGAGGACAGAATGAATCAGGAAGAAATTAAAAAGATTTTGCCGCATCGTGACAATATGCTTCTCGTTGAAGAGGCTGAAAGCGTTGACGAAAACACGGCAAAGGGCAGATATACAATCAAAGGTGACGAGTTCTTTTTACAGGGACATTTCCCCGGTAACCCCGTTGTTCCGGGTGTTATTCTCTGCGAAATGATGGGACAGGCAAGCTGTTGCCTTCTTGCAGACAAGGTTAAGAACTGCACACCTTACTTTACAAAGATGAACAATGTTAAGTTCAGAAATCCCGTGAAACCGGGCGACACTCTTGAAAGTGTCTGCACACTCACAAAGAGCAGAGGTGCATTCTACTTTATTGACGCAAAGGGTTATGTTGACGGCAAGCTCTGTGTAAGTGCCGAGCTTTCGTTTGCACTTGTTGAAAATAAGTGATTTTAAAGGCTGTCTGTGCCGTTTTGGGTGCAGACAGCCGTAATGCGATAAATAACTGGAAGTGAAAAAATGTTCTCAAAAATTCTGATTGCCAACCGAGGCGAAATTGCAGTAAGAATTATCCGTGCCTGCCGTGAAATGGGCATCAGCACAGTAGCAATTTACTCTGAGGCAGACAAGGACTCCCTGCATGTTCAGCTTGCCGATGAAAGTTACTGCGTAGGCGGTAACCGTGTTGCCGACAGCTACCTCAATATGCCTGCAATTCTTACCGTTGCCGTTGAAAGCGGTGCTCAGGCTATTCATCCCGGCTACGGACTCTTGTCCGAAAATGCCAAGTTTGTTTCGCTCTGTGAACAGTGCAACATCAACTTTATCGGTCCTTCATCCGAAATGATAAAGCTTTTGGGCGACAAGGACAACGCAAGAAAGACTATGCGTGCCGCAGGTGTTCCCGTAACCCCCGGCTGCGATATTGTTGAAAGCGTTGAACAGGCAAAAGAGGAAGCTGAAAAAATCGGTTTTCCGCTTCTCATCAAGGCTCGTTCGGGCGGCGGCGGAAAGGGTATTCGCCGTGTTGATTCAATGGAGCAGTTTGAAGAGGCATTTTTGTCAGCTTCAAGCGAGGCACAATCAGCATTCGGTGACGGTGCCTGCTACATAGAAAAATTCATTCACCCTGTAAAACACATTGAAATGCAGCTCTTGTGTGATAAATACGGCAATATCGTTTGTCTTGGTGAGCGTGAATGCTCTGTTCAGAGAAAGAACCAGAAGATGATTGAAGAAAGTCCAAGCCCCGCTCTTGACGAGAAAACCCGTAAAGAGATGATGATTGCGGCTGTTAAGGCGGCAAAGGCAGTCAACTATGTCAATGCAGGCACAGTTGAGTTTTTGCTTGATATGGACAACAACTTCTACTTTATGGAAATGAACACCCGCCTGCAGGTTGAACACGGTGTTACGGAAATGGTAACAGGTCTTGATATTGTTCAGTGGCAGATAAGAATTGCCGCAGGTGCAAAGCTTTCCCGCACTCAGGACAGCATCTTCACACACGGCAATGTAATTGAATGCCGAATCAATGCCGAAAATCCGGAAAAGGGATTCAGACCGAGCTGCGGAAGAATTACAAGACTTCACACCCCGGGCGGTGCATTTGTAAGATTTGATACGGCGATTTATCAGGACTATTTTGTTCCTCCGTACTATGATTCGATGATCGGCAAGCTGATTGTTCAGGCAAGAAGCCGTGCCGAGGCGATCAGAAAGATGAAAATGGCTCTTTCCGAGCTTACCATTGACGGAATTGACATTAACCGTGACCTTCTTGCCGAGATTCTCTCGGACGAACAGTTTGTGAGCGGTGAATATACAACAGATTTTATGGCAGAGTTTGAAGAGAAACACGCCGACAGGAAGAAGTAAAAGATATGGATTTGTTTGCTTTCAGAAAACCGAAGAATGAGCTTGAGTCCGATGAGGGCGAGAGCAAAAATGTTCCCTTCGTTCCCGAAGAAATGTGGATAAAATGTCCCAAATGCAACACTATGCTCCTTACGACGGATATGGAGGAAAATCTTCATGTCTGCACAAAGTGCAACCACCATTTCAGAATGAACGGACGAGACAGAGTTGAAATGCTTGCCGACAAGGATACCTTTGTTGAGTTTGACGCAGACCTTTCAAGCCATAATATTCTTGATTTTCCGGGATATGACGAAAAGCTTGAAAAGGCGAGAAAAACAGGTGCTAAGGAGTCTGTTATCTGCGGAGAATGTAAGATGAACGGCATTGATACCGTTCTCTGCGTTATGGATCCGACCTTTATGATGGGAAGTATGGGCGTAATCACGGGCGAAAAAATCACCCGTGCGTTTGAATATGCAACCGAAAATGCAATGCCGATTGTTGTTTGTACTGCCGCAGGCGGTGCAAGAATGCAGGAGGGCATCCTCTCGCTTATGCAAATGGCAAAAACTTCGGGTGCGGTAAAAAGACACAGCGACGCAGGCAATCTCTACATCACCGTGCTTACAGACCCGACAACAGGCGGTGTTACGGCATCGTTTGCAATGGAGGGCGACATTATTCTTGCCGAGCCCGATTGCCTTGTTGCCTTTGCAGGTCCGAGAGTAATCGAGCAGACAATCCGTCAAAAGCTCCCCAAGGACTTCCAAACCTCGGAATTTGTTCTTCAGAAGGGCTTTATTGATTCGGTTGTCAGCAGAAATAATTTGAAATCTACACTTGTAAAACTGCTTAAATTGCACGGTTACAGCGGTGAGGAGGCTTAAAAATGACAGCTTACGAAAAGGTTATGGCGGCGAGAGATGCTAACAAGCTGACCTCGGTTGACTATATTGCCCATATGTTCGGTGACAGCTTCATTGAGCTTCACGGTGACCGCAGATATGCCGATGATAAAGCAGTTGTTGCAGGACTTGCAATGCTCTTTGACACTCCTGTTACTGTAATCGGAATTGAAAAGGGCAGAAATACAAAAGAGCGTGTTGAACGCAACTTTGGTCAGGCTCATCCCGAGGCTACCGCAAGGCTTTAAGACTTATGAAACAGGCTGAAAAGTTCAGAAGACCTGTTCTTTGCCTTGTTGATACAAGCGGTGCGTATCCAGGAATCGGTGCGGAGGAAAGAGGTCAGGGACAGGCTATTGCCGAAAACCTCATGGAAATGATGACTCTCAAAACTCCCGTACTTACCGTTCTTATCGGTGAGGGCGGCAGCGGCGGTGCGCTTGCACTTGCAGTTTCCGATGAAGTATGGATGCTTGAAAATTCCGTTTATTCGGTAATTTCTCCCGAGGGTTGTGCGTCAATTCTCTGGAAAGACAGCTCAAAGGCGGCTGATGCGGCAGAGGCTCTCAGGCTTACCGCACAGGATTTGTTTGACCTCGGTGTAATCGAGAGAATCATCCGTCAGCCAAAGGCCGGAGATCATGCTATGTTTGAAAGCCTTAAAATGCTCATCAAAAGAACATTTGAAAAGAATCTTGCCCTTGATGACGAAGAGCTTTTGAATGCACGCTATGAGCGTTTCCGCAAAATCGGCAGACCCGAATAATTTATTTTAAACCTAAACACAAAAACGGCAGGAAAGACAATTTGCAATACTGCAATGCCTTTCCTACCGTTTAATTTTTTAATTATATGTGCTGTAATCTCCATCGTACATTTCAGGACGATTCACCCAGTCACTAATGGAGTTGTTGCCGAAAATTGACTTGCTGTTGCCCGATACCGCCGCAGTTACATTGATTGCAATGCCTGCAATAATGACCGCCCCAATCACACAGGCGACAACAATTTTCACGATTTTAAAAGCTTTCTTTTTATCAATCGGCTGTTCTGCCGGCGGAATGTAGGGAATGGGTGGCTGATTTATTTCAAGTTCGGGCATTTCATTTTGAATCTGCGGTGCAAAGCCCTCCGCCTGTTCAAAGCCTGTCTGCGGCAAAGGCGAGGTGTATTCAGTTTCGGTTGTTTCATTACTTTGTGTATGTAAAGCTTCGGAAATTTTCGTTCCGCACATCTGACAAAACGCAGACTCGGTTTCAAAACCACAATTAGGACATTTCATAGGTTTGTACCTCGTAATTTTTGATAGTATGACACCATTTTATAACAATATTCACTTAAAGTCAATAAATGTGACAAAATCGCTCGGAATAAAGTTTGATATTATGTAAATAATATCGCAAAATTTTTGCAAAATAAGCCTGTATCTGTTGAAAACAAGGGTAGTGTAGTGTATAATCTAAGTACGAATTGCAACATTATGTTGCAATTCAGAGATTCAATGTTCCATTGAACCTCTGAGGAGCTAACGCTCCTATGTACAAATTGCAAGCAAGGCAGAGCGTTGCTGCGATTTAAATTTAGTGAATGATTGAATAGAAAATAAAATACACACAGTGAAAGGATGAGTGCCTTGAGAGGACTGTATTCGTCAAAGACAAAAATCCGTAATCAAATTTTCACCGAGGTTGCAAGGTTTGCATACGAGGGCGGAGATTATTCAAAATTTGAAAATCTTCCGTATGAAATTATCCCGGGTGAAATTTCAACATACCGTGAAAGTATATTTCTCGAAAGAGCCATTGTGGGCGAAAGACTTCGCCTTGCAATGGGACTTCCGCTTTTGCCCGTTTCAAAACAAGCGCCTATCTCAACAGGTGTTGAAGAAAGTATGATTGACGAAAAGGTTTACGATCCGCCGTTAATCAATATTATAAAATTCGCCTGTCATAAGTGTGCCGAAAAAAGGGTGGTTGTGACAGACGGCTGTCAGGGTTGTCTTGAACACCCGTGTACAGAGGTTTGCCCGAAGGGAGCAATCTCAATTGTACACGGAAAATCGCATATTGACGATGAAAAGTGCATCAAATGCGGAAAATGTCAGGGTGCGTGTCCGTACAATGCAATCATAAAGCAGGAGCGTCCGTGTGCCGCCGCATGCGGTATGAAAGCTATTCACAGCGACGAACACGGCAGAGCAGATATTGACTATAACAAGTGCGTTTCATGCGGAATGTGCCTTGTAAGCTGTCCGTTCAGCGCAATTGTTGACAAAAGTCAGATTTTCCAGACTATTATGGCAATCAACAGCGGCACACCTGTTTATGCCGCTGTTGCACCTGCAATTGCAGGTCAGTTCAAGGGACTTCCGTCAAATAAAATCAGAAATGCCTTTAAGGCTCTCGGCTTTACCGATGTTGTCGAGGTTGCGGTTGGTGCCGACCTTTGCACAGTTGAAGAAGCCAAGGATTTTATGGAAGAAGTTCCAGAAAAACAGCCTTTTATGGCGACTTCCTGTTGTCCGGCATGGAGCGTTATGGCGAAGAAAACTTTCCCCGACATAGCTCCGTACATTTCAATGGCACTCACTCCTATGGTTCTCACGGGCAGACTTACAAAACAGCATTATCCTGATTGCAGAGTTGTGTTTATCGGACCATGTGCCGCTAAAAAGCTTGAGGCAAGCCGCAGAAGTATCCGAAGTGATATCGACTTTGTGCTGACTTTTGAAGAAGTTGCGGGAATGTTTGCCGCAAAAGAGGTTGATTTTAACGCTGTTGAGGTTGACGAAAAACCGCTTTCATTCTCAAGCGCAGACGGCAGAGGCTTTGCCGTAAGCGGCGGTGTTGCAAAGGCTGTTGTCAATGCAATCCACAAGCTTGATCCCGAAAGAGAGGTCAAGGTTGCCAATGCACAGGGACTTGACGAGTGCGTAAAGCTTTTGCGTATGGCAAAGGCAGGCAAGTACAACGGCTATCTGCTTGAGGGTATGGCTTGCCCCGGCGGTTGTGTTGCAGGTGCCGGAACAATCAACAATCCCGACAAATCTGCAATGGAGGTTCTCAAAAGCAAAAAAGAATCGTGCTTTGAGGGCGCTGTTGACACTCCGTTTATTGACCGTTTGTCAACTCTTGAAAATATGTATAACGAGTTTGATAAGATGAAAGAAATTTAACAGGTCGGGTGATATTTTGAAAATGGTGATGTTAATTTTACGCATAATCGGCATTGCCGTGGCAGTTGTGTTTCTCGGATTTTTCGTAATCCCTATGACTCACGGAATTATCAACCGGCAATATTGCAGGAACTTTTTTTGTGTCTGTGGCTGTTGTGCGTGTTAATTCCGCCCGTTCACGGAGCAATAAAGGCATTTTGCTTTAAGTATTTGTTTACTAAAATAGTTTTTCGTGTAGTGAATGTTGGCTTTATCGCTTTTGCTGTTTATGGTGCGATTGTCACCTCTGCAATGGTGTGGGCAACCTGTCAGGCTCCGCCCGAAAACTCAACTGCAATTGTCCTCGGTGCTCAGGTTAAGCCGTGGGGACCGTCGGTAATTTGCGTGGCAGAATTGACGCCGCAAAATCATATCTTGACGATTCTCCGAACGCAAATGCCGTTCTCAGCGGAGGACAGGGAAGTGACGAGATTATGAGTGAGGCACAATGTATGTACAATGTGCTGACGGACTCGAGTGTTGACTCATCAAGGCTTTATATGGAGGACAAGTCAACCAACACAACCGAGAATATAAGAAATTCAATGAAAATTATTGAGGACAACAACCTTAATACCGATATTACGATTGTGACGGACGGCTTTCATCAGCTCAGAGCGAGGATAATCTGTTCGCAACTCGGCATAAAAGGAAATGTCGGAGCAGTAAGCTCCGACACAAGACTTTTGTATGTCCCTACTTATGCTGTTCGTGAGTGGTTCGCTCTTCCGTTTCAGCTTCTGTTTCGGTAGTCACAATCTCGGTGATGTCACCGTTTGTGTCAAAATGAGGCTTTGTCCTGTGACAGTTTGCAAACTCAAGCGGATAAACCTCGTGTTCCGTAACATCAACAATAGGGGAAATCTCCTTTTTGCTGTTCCGTGAGGGCAACTCAATCGGATATTTTTCGTGCTGTCCCTCGTTATGATTAACATCGTAAAAACTCATAATAAAAACCACCTTTCTGTGAGGTGGTTTTATTTTTGCAGAATTTTAAATTATATGCAAAGGGGAAATTTTGTTTTATGGTAAAAGTTTACAAAAAAATGCATGAATTATCTTAAATTCTATTGACAAAATACTTTATTCGTTATATTATTTATTTAAGTTATTTAAGGTTAAAAGTGAAATGTAATACGATTTCACAAAGCTTATTAAATTTAACAAAATAAGAGAGGAGTTTTTAAAAAATGACAAAAAAAACTTATAAGTATGCTTCTGTCAATCGCAATGGTGCTTTCTGTTGCCGTAGTCGGCATTTCAGGAGTTTCTGCGGCAGTTGACAGCGACGGTCGTTATGTCCCAAGTGAGGGCGTAGAAACACACAGAATTTATTTTGCAATGCCTAATTCTTGGAAGAGCGCAAAATACGGTGCAGATTCTGCGGGAATTTTTTGGTGGAATGGATCTGATACTGATGGATTTGTCGAGGGAACAGAGCGTCTTGCGTGGCCGGGTTACAAAATGCAGGTTGCTGATGCTGAATCGAATCTTTATTATGTTGATCTCCCGACAGATGTAATTGCTGTTATTTTCAACAATGCTCTTAACGGCGGTGAAAGAAAAGTTGATGATTACGGAAATGTAACATATGAGTTTAGTGAGGGTCAGTTTATGGCTGCAAATCAAACCGCCGACATCATAAGTGGATCTTATTCAGAGGGCGACGATGACTACTATGACAATATGCTTGACGGCGAATTTTGGTCAAAGGCAAAAGCTGCTTTAAATGGTGATGATAAATCATTCTTAGGTAACTTTGCCGACAATTTTTATGAAGATCCCGATTGGGGCATCGCAATGAATTTTGACAATATGGTATATATTGTTGACCTTAACAATGCTGCTGAAAATCTTGTTTCAGGTAAGAAATTTTACTATGGAGAATATTATTTCTTCTACGGCAAGAACGAGAAAACAGGCAAGTATGAATACGGCGGACTTCCTAATTATGAAATGGCAAAGGAAAACGGAGTGCTTTATGAGCTTAATGATACATCAACTCCCGATGAGCCTTCGTCAGAACCTACAACAACTCCTGAACCGACAACACCCGAGCCTGCTGTAAAGGAAATCAAATTTGATGTTAAAAAATCAGGTTGGGAAAATGTAAAAAATATTTATTGCCATGTATGGGCTGCTGACGGTACAGGTGTATGGCCTATGTGGCAGACAAGATCAGAAAAATGTGTCTATGATCCCGATACAGGAATTGCCGCATATGACCTTTCAAAAACAGGCAACACAATTTCTGCTTCAGACGGAAAGCGTTATTGCGTAATTTTCAGTGCAAACACGGGTGTGCAGACATATAATGTAGTTATGGACGGCAAGTGCATTGGTGATACACTATATTGTACAGGCAATAAGCTTGAAAATCCTGATGATTCTGAAAAAGTCGCACTTGAGGCAGTTTGGACTGAGAACAAGGATTGTGGTCCGGAAAAGAGAATAACTACAACAGGCAATGTAATCGGAACTACACTTACCGAGGGTGTGACTGATGAAACACTCCTTGCACAGTACCTTATTAATTACTATGATTTTCCTGAAAAAAGTGCCTACACACAGAATCTTCTTAATGCATTGCTTGTAAGTCCAAAAGATGTGAAGACTGCCGCAGAAAGTATTCTTGATAGCAGTGATTATCTTGATAAGGATACAATTTTGTCCAAGGTTGAAGAAATTCTTGCTGAATGTTCTGATCCTTTGGAAAGTATGATTTACGGCGATGTGAATAATGACGGCATAATTACTATTGTTGACGCAACAATAGTGCAAAAATACATAGTAAATATGGCACATCTCGATAATGTAAATCAGAAGTTAGCAGATGTTGATGTTGACGCTGTGATTACAATTAAGGATGCAACAGCTGTTCAAAAGTATATCGTAAATGTTGACGGATACGGCAAAACAGGCGAAAAGTTTGCAGCTGCATAAGTGTTAGTTGAATAGCCGAATGAAAATAACAACCCCGAAGTTTTTACAGACTTCGGGGTTTTACTTTTGAGCGTGTTTAATTTGTATCGTGTTTCAACTCAAGGATGTAGTCGGTTGAAACTTTGTACAATTTTGCAAGAGAAATAAGCACCTCGGTCGGCACGTCACGGTTTCCGTTTTCATACCTAAAGTACTGTGGCTGTTTCATGCCGAGATATTCTGCAACATCTTTCTGCGTCATATCGTGATCCTCACGCAATTCCCTTATCCTTTTATAATAAGGCATTTTATCACCCTTTTTATTTATTTGCTATTGACAGAATAACATTCTTTGCGATGAAATTTTCGTATGATAACTAAACGGTTATAATAGTGGCGAAATTCAGTATTGCTATTGCGTTTGTGATGCATAAATTAGTGTGATGTGAACCTTATTGTATGTATAGAAGATATTAATGTAATAAAAACACATTGTTGTTATTTGTTATTTGTTGAATTGTTATCTTCATACAATTCTCATATTTGTTTATAATAAAACAATTTGTCATCTTTTTGTTTATTTGCTATTGACAGAACAGAGTTTTTGTGATAGAATATTTTATAAGATAACCGAACGGTTATAAACAACAAAGAAAAGTAAAAGTATATCCTTGTTTTCTCGTTCGCTGTTTATATAATGTTGATTATCAAATTCAATTTCGGTGTATTATTGGTTGAAAATGCACTGTTTTAAGGAGGATTTTGGTATGGCAAAAAACTTATTAGTATTGCGACATTGTTTGTTCTTATGGCAGTAAGCGTATTCAGCACTTTTGCGGTTGAGGATGAAACAAAAAATGCTCTTGTTTACGGCGATGTGAACATTGATGGTGCTGTTACCGTAATCGATGCTACCGATATTCAGAAGTACATTGTCGGTCTTGAAGAACTTACAGCAGACAGTAAGTCAGTTGCAGATGTTGATAGTGACGGCGCTATTTCTGTTATGGATGCGACTTCAATTCAAAAGTATATTGTAGGTCTTAACGGTTGCGGAAAAGTCGGTCAGCAATTTGTTACTGAATGATTTTAAATCATAATCACAGTAATAATAACTAAGTCCCGAGGTATTGTGTGTACTTCGGGACTTTATTATGCCTTGAATTATATGTATTATTAATAGGGCTTAACCCCCATAAGGCATGACAATTGGATATAAATAAAAATCAGTCGGGAAGACATTGTTTTGCATTATGCAAACTGTCTTCGACATCCATTTTACATTTTCAATTTTTAAATTTCAATTTGTAAACTTCCGCTCGGGAAATATAAGCCTCGCATTAATAAAACTATCTGCACGAACTACGCACCGAGGCACTCGGTTGAATA
>ENA-OQAS01000072-OQAS01000072.1-human-gut-metagenome-genome-assembly--contig:-NODE-72-length-50303-cov-2.770488_pt1 | contig 50303 bp, 59 predicted proteins | sample MGYA00242733_ERZ504523 | MGnify/ENA primary metagenome ERZ504523 (study PRJEB26092, sample SAMD00036239) | human gut metagenome | host: Homo sapiens | study: EMG produced TPA metagenomics assembly of...
CAAAGTGGTACAGAGTCTATCTTATCCAGAAGGAGACGCAAGACTTCTGGTTTTGTGCTCCGGATCTTTCATGCCAGAACGTGGTATAAAAGGGGCGGCTATACAGATTGCGAAACTACCTGCCATGAAGAGCAGAGAAGAATCTTCTCTGCAAATGGAGAGGAAATTTCCAATTTCGTTTATGATCTGTTCAAACAACGGGAAATGCGTTGGATTTCGTGTAGAAGTTCTTGGTATTATACTTGCTGTGACAGTCAATATAAAGGAATGGTTTATCCATATACCCTGTCGGATCTGTCCAGGCATGAATTAAAAGAAACAGGTCTGCGTGAGTACGCCCTTGGTCAGAAAAAGATAGATCCTGGAAAATATCTTTACCTGTGGAAGACATACCCGGTACTGGAACAGATTGTAAAAGCGGGGCTTTTCCAGTTAGTTGATGATGTACTGGACCACAGGGCAGCAGATGCAATAAAAAGAAAAGGCAGAAAACCAACAGAATTCCTGTCCGTAGATAAGAAAGAGTTTCGAAGACTCCGAGATATGAATGGCGGGGTAAAAGAACTTAAATGGCTGCAACTTGAAAAGAGTACAGGAAAAACAATCGGGGATGAAGAAATATGCTGGATGGTAAAAGAAGGATTTGAACCAAACGACCTGAAGTTTGTTCTGGATCAGATGAGCATCTGCCAGATTCGACATTATCTTGTGAAACAATCAGAAAAATCCGGGGATGATATCAGCCATGTGCTGCAGGTGTGGAACGATTATCTTTCTATGGCAAAAAGACTGGGAATGGATATACATGATTCCATTATTTACCGTACCAGAGATCTTCAACTGCGCCATAAAGAGGCGGTTTTGAAGATAGAAGAAATGAAACGCGGAATCCGACGCAGGGAGCTGGAAGAAAAGTATGTCGGATTTCAGAAACATCTCATTGATTTGAAAGAAAAATATGAGTTCAGTGACGGTGAATATCAGGTTATTGCGCCAAAGAGTATCGATGACATCCTATATGAAGGTGATACGCTTCATCATTGTGTAAATAAGACGGATACTTATTTTGACCGGATCGTTTCAAAGGAAAGCTATATCCTGTTTTTGCGGGAAAAAGAGAATCCGAAAGTACCGTTTTATACACTGGAAGTTGAACCAGATGGAACTATCCGGCAAAAACGTGCGGAATTTAATCGTCAAAATAAGGACATTGATAAGGTGACTTCTTTTTTAACATTGTGGCAGAAGGAAATTCAGAAACGATTAACCAAAAAAGATCGTAAGAGCACAGAAGAAAGCAGGAAGCTCAGGCAGCAGAACTATCAGGAGATACGTGATAAGCATGTAGTTGTCCATGGCGGAACATTTGCTGGGGAACTTCTGGCTGATCTTTTAGAGAAAGACTTAATGGACCTACCAGTGGAATCGGCAGAAAACGAAGAAAGCCCTACTGAAATAGCGGCGTAAATAAAATGGATGCGGCAGGGAGTTCCCCTGCTGCATTTGAGCAGAAAAGATAAAATGACATTATATGCAGCAGAAAATGAAGGAGAGGATGGAAATGAATAAAAAAGAATTGCGTAACATGAAATTGCTGGAAGCTACGGATGAACTGATAAAACTTGCAAAAGAAGATGTGCCAGTAAGAGATAAAGGATACTATACGGAGCAGCTGATTTATCAGAGGGGGCTATATTTACGTGCAGAAGTAGAAAACAATATTTTAAAAAGTAGCATTTTATCTGGCAGAATATCTTTCCAGGGACTGTCGGAAACCTGTATATACATTATATATTGATAAAAAGAACGATGTTTTTAAAGGGTATGATTACCGGACAAAGAAATGGTCAGATAGTATGCTGGATAAGACCATTTTCTCAAAATGGTTATATCAGGAAAATTCTTATATGAAAGAGGCGGATACAGCGTTGATCCAAAAGTATCTTGAAAGTGAATATGACGATGCTTTTTATGCACTGTATGTATATCAACGTGAGCAGAGACACCGGAGCTGGGAATGAAATATGAAAAATTCTGACAAGCTGGGATCAGTGTATGGATAGACTTCCCAAAATTCCGAAAGACTGGCTGAGATGGCAGAAAAAAGTTGGAATTACCCAGAATTTTATTTTTTATCATTACAGCCGCAGGAAAGATCAGACAGGATATTGTAGTTGGTGTGAAAGCGAAGTTCCAATCAGCCATCCTCACCATAATACAGTGGGGAATTGCCCAAAATGCAGACATCAGATTCAATATAAAGCATTAGGCCGGGCCAAAAATATAGAAACCCAAAAAGAGACTGCATACCTGCTTCAGACCTGTGGAAATAATGTGTTTGTTTTGAGAGAATTCCAGCTTCAGATGCTCATAGTAAGCAGTTCATACAAAAAACCCGTGTATTCTTTCTTTGAACGCCGTAGAATCCTGTATGATGAAAGTTGAATACGGAAGAATATTATTTCGGCCGTCATCATTGGACAAAAGAAAACCGCTGGATCCAGGGGAAATTACAAGTTCCACTGTATCCAGGTTACGGTGGCTATATGACATATGAAAGATATAATATGGGAAATATTTATGGAAAATCACTGCATGGTATTAAGAACAGGACATTCCGTAGGACAGGATTCTACGAATATGCAAAAGCCAAAAAGTACTTAGATCCGGTAAACTTTTTTGAAATGGTTAGAGAAAGACCTTATCTGGAACGGCTCATTAAAGCAGGACTTTATCATCTCGCAGAAGACATTATGGATAATAAAGCACAGATTTATTGTAAAGATTCCGGAAACCTTGGAAAAGCACTGGGAATTGACGGGTTCCGCTTGAAAAGGCTGCGTACAAACAATGGGGGAGAGATTTTTCTTCAATGGCTGTTGCTTGAAAAAACTCAAAACAAACTGATCCATGACGATGTGATTTTGTGGATGTGCCGGGAAAAGCTTAAACCAGCGGATCTTATGTTCATTATGGATCGTATGGCCCCTTTACAGATCAAAAATTATCTGGAAAAGCAGGCAGCAGAAAGTGGGGAATCCGTGAAAGACCTGATCAAAACATGGAAGGATTATCTTAATATGGCAATTCGGGTCGGAGTGAATGTGCAGGATTCTGTTATCTACCGTGCACGAAAGCTCATGCAGAGACATAATGAAATGATAAAAGAGATAGAAGCAAAAGATTTGATTTTAAGAGCCGGAGAGCTGGAAAAGAAGTATCCGGGTCTGAATCGTATATGCAGGGATTTGAAAAAATATGAATATGCGGACAAAGAGTATCAGATCGTTGTGCCGGAAAAAGTGGATGACATTTTGTATGAAGCAAAACTGATGCATCACTGCGTAAATAATACAGAAACCTATTATGAACGAATGAGCCAGCAGGAATCCTATATCCTGTTTTTGAGAAAGGCAGAACAACCAACGGAGGCGTACTATACGCTTGAAGTGGAACCGGATGGGACCATAAGGCAGACACGTACTTTTTATAACCAGCAGAATGAAGATATTGAGCTTGCAAGGGATTTTCTTGTAAAATGGCAGAAACAATTAAAAAAGAAACTGGCAAAAGAAGATTATAAACTGGCTGTAAAAAGTCAGAGTCTCAGGAAAAAAGAGATTGACGAGCTCCGCAGCAAAGGCGTTCGTGTAAACGGTGTTGGGTATTGCAACAAATTGCTTGCTGAAATTCTGGAGGAAGATTTAATGGAGGCTGGGAATCGAGAACTGGAAGAACAGGCCGCATAATAGCAGATTGATATATCACAAAAGTAACTTAACAGTAAAATGAAATTCCTGTGAAAATTTGGGGATATTTACAGAAACAGCTCTGAAATTCTCTTTTATTTAAGTATAAGGGATTTTATGGAATTCCTTAAATATACTCGAAACGGAGGATGAGATTTGGAGGAAAAATTAAAGTTGCTTTGGCTGATATTGATCTTTGTTGATTTTGGGCTTATGTTTGTTTCATTTCCAATCTTGATTTATGTGATTTTTTGTATGACATGAATACAAAGCCTTCTGTAAGTGCCCTTGTCCGGTGAAAAGACCGGAGGGGCATTTGCATGTATGCAACAGTTTATGCATGTATTCGCAGGAATACGAGTAAAATACTACCCAGCTGCTACTGTTTAAAGCCTGTAGTGAAATTGACATTAAGTATCTGGAATGATACGATAAAATTGAACATTTTGCAAGGCAGATCGCACAAATTTTATTCTGATACGAGGTCAGAATTTTATACTTTATACCGCGTCTGCGGATCAACCGATAAAGACACAAAAAGAGTAAAATGAACTCTTGGAGTGTCTTTTTTTGTTTGGCAAAATGTTTTGACATGTATCAGATCCAATCACGATAAAAGGAGGAAAGAAGTTTTTATGCCACGTAAAATCAGATCAAATTACATGGAGAAATTCAAATTTGTGTACAATGGCAGAACTTTTGAAAGTAAGCATAAATGCTGTAATTTTTATGGAATATGTTACCGTAGTGTAATGGCATATCAGAATCAATATAAATGTAGAACTGAAGAAGCGATTACACATTTTATTGAATTGAAAAAAAGTAAAGAGATCATATTCCGAAATCGAAAATGGGCCAGCATTAAGACCTGCTGCGAATTTTATGATTTAAACGAAGATTCTGTCAAGACCGATATGTGGAATCGAAAATGCACACCACAGGAAGCGATTGAACGGGCAATAGAATGGAAAAAGGCACATGAAATCACATATCATGGTGTGAAATACCCATCACTGCCTCAATGTTGTGAAGACCTGGAGATAAATCCTATATCAGTACGTTTGTATATGGAAAAAAATGGGGTTTCTTCTACACGTGCGATTACACATTATATCAAATCTAAAGAGAAAAGAGCCTTTGAATTCCGTGGAAAAGAATACAAAAATTTTACGGAATGTTGTCTTGCGTATGGATTAAAGCCAAAGTCAGTAAGTTCAGCAGTATTTAAAGCGAAAACGTCCTCACGCGGATGTTATGGAAGAAATTATCTCTCATATGGAAGGTTGTATGCCAAAAGAAGTAACGAAAAAAGAAGAAATTCCTGAAAATCAGGTGATGTCTAAAGAAAGGCATCGTGCGAAAGAGGCTTTTTTTTATGAGGGAAATAAATATATCTCACTTGGACAATGTTGTGAATTCTATGGAATTAATGAATCTAGTGTACGCAGTAGAGCTTGGCGAAAAAAGTGTACATGGGAAGAAGCTGTGAAATATTATATTCAAAAAAAGGAAACAGAAACACCGAAAATGCAATTCTTTTATAAAGGGAAAAGGTATAAAAGTGTTTCAGCATGTTGTGCTGAATACGGCGTTAATGCTTCCAGTGTGCGTAACCGTGCCAAAACAACAGAATGCAGCATTGAAGAATCTTTGGATCATTTCATAAAGAAAGCCAGAATGGAAACACAGCCGTCGGTATTTATTTTTAGAGACAAAACCTATAGGTCTTTGGAAGAATGCTGTCTGGAATATGGAGTCAACGCTGACAGTGTATCTTCAAGAAAATATAGATTGAATTGTACTATGGAAGAATCATTGGAGCATTTTATTGAAAATAAAGATATGATTGCCGAAAGAATACAAAAATTTACATTTAAAGGAATAGAATATCGAAGTCTCCGGGCTTGTTGTCAAAAATATGGTATTGATGATATATGTGTGAGACAAAGAGCACGAGATAAGAATTGTTCTCTTGAAGAATCGTTTACACATTTTATGACGAGAAAAAGGAAAAAAATGTTAAGTAACCCGGAATTTGAATATCATGGAACTGTTTATCCATCGCTTAAAGTATGCTGTGAGAAATTAGGAATAAATAAAAGCAGTGTAATAAGTCGAAGCCATAGGACCGGATGCAGTTTACAGGAAGCAGTGGAGTATTATGTCAGCCAACAGGAACGTAGAACATTGGATTAATCTATAAGGCCAGCAGGCAGCCTTTTTAGAATTTATATAATAGAGAGGAGGAACGGTCAATATCATCTGCCTGCAGATATTGACCGGTTATATATGTTGCGAAAAAAAACACAGCCGGAAGCAAACAACGATAAAATTCTTATATCCGTTAAAGAAGCCTGTGAGCTTACAGGACTTTCTGAGAAAACAATGAGATCATTGATGAATGAAAACTGTTTCATGGTACGGATTGGGCGCAGAACACTGATTGATAAGAAAAAATTTCAAAAATGGATAGATCGGCAGTCTTGAAAGCTTTTTTGTTGTGCTAAAATATATATCCAGTGCCATGCATTATCATCAGAAAGGATGGTGGTGTTATGGGCAAAAACTTAAAGGGTAAAGAATTAGGAAAAGGATTATATCAAAGAAAAGATGGACGATATGAGGCCAGAATTTTCGTTCGCAGGTACAGGAAAACGTTTTCAATTTATGGTACAAATTTACAACATCTAAAAAAGAAAGAAATGCCTACCTTGCTAATGTTTCCCCCGGAATTGCAGGATATGATCCTAGAATTTCTGTTTCAAAGTGGTATGAAAAATGGATGCTTATTTATGTGGTGCATTCTGTTAAAGCAACCACTTTAAGTAACTATGTAAATGGTTTTGAGCGAGTAAGAGAATATATTGGTTACATGAGGTTAATAGAGGTCCGTCCAACACATATTCTTGACATGATAAAGGGACTCGAAGAAGAAGGATATGCACGTACAACGGTAATACAATCATTAAGTGTAGTCCGTCAGCTTTTCAAAAAGGCATATGGTGGAAAAATGATACCCATAGATCCCGTAGCCGATATTAAACTGCCTAAAGAAGAACCGGGTGAAATACCTGATGAGAAGATAATGCAGGAACAAGAAGATGAAAAATGTCTTAGTATATATGACACTCATCGTTTCCTTGAGAGCTGCAAGAATACCCGGTATTATGAACTCTTTTTTATTCTTCTTCATACAGGATTACGTATAGGGGAAGCACTTGCCCTAGAATGGTGTGATCTTGACTTTAAGCATGAAAAGCTTCGTGTATATAAAACCTTAAACAGAGTTACAAAATATTATGATTCGAAAGGAAATGAACTTCCTGAAAGGTATTCTACTATTCAGATTACAACACCAAAGAAAAGTGCCAGCAATAGAAAGGTTCCATTAACGGATGCAGTGATTGCTGCTTTTATGAGCTGGAAGGAAAAACAGGATCGTGATAAAGAAAAACTGGGGAAAAACTGGGGAAAACCAAATATACTTTTTAAAAAAAATATCCCGGTCTGATTTTTACAACATCTTCAGGAAGAAGTTATCTTCCATCATCAGCTCAAACAGAATGCAGGCGGATTGTTGGGATTGTTAATAAGCATGAAATTGCTCTGGCAGAAAAAGAGAACAGAGATCCGAATTTAATGGATGTTCATCCTCATATTTTCCGTCATACTTTTGTAACAAGATGCATTCAATCGGGAATGGATGCCGCTACAGTAAAGAAAATAGCTGGACACTCTGATGAAAAAATGACTAATTATTATACACACATTGAAGAAGAACATATAGATGACGAATACGAACTGTATATTCAAAAATACGGAACAGAAACCTGATTTTGCAAATGGAGATAAAATTTTAAAGAGAGGTTTAAATACTTGAGTATAGACAAAAACACTAACGAGGGAAAAAACTATCGTAATAATGTGGTCAAATCAACACCTGGAACTTCTAAAAGCCGCATAAACACTGGGTTTCCGGAGAATATTAGTGTATTATCACCGATGATGAAAGAATACATAAAGACCAAAGAAGAATACAACGACTGTATCCTTTTTTACCGTCTGGGCGATTTTTATGAAATGTTCTTTGAGGATGCACTGACTGCATCCAGGGAACTGGAAATTACACTTACAGGAAAAGACTGCGGACTGGAAGAGAGAGCGCCCATGTGTGGCGTTCCTTTTCATGCTGCGGAAACTTATATCAACCGGCTGATCGAAAAGGGCTAATAAGGTTGCCATCTGCGAACAGGTAGAAGATCCGAAAAAAGCCAAGGGTCTTGTTAAACGAGAGGTTGTCCGCATTGTCACACCGGGAACTACTCTGGATACCATGTCACTGGACGAGTCAAAAAACAATTATCTGATGTCCATTGTCTCCATTGGAGAGCATTTTGGCTGTGCAATTGCAGATATCACAACCGGTGACTGCTTTCTCACAGAGCTGGATAAACCACAGAAGCTTCTGGATGAGATCAATAAATTCACACCTGCCGAGATCATCTGCAACGACGCCTTTCTTTTAAGCGGTGTGGATGTAGCGGATCTGAAGGGGCGTCTTGGGATCTGTGTATTTGCTCTGGATCCCTGGTACTTTGACGACCAGCTGTGCCAGAAAACCCTGAAAGAGCATTTTCACGTCGGAAATCTGGAAGGTCTCGGGATCGGAGATTATGACAGCGGGATCATTGCTTCCGGTGCATTGTTCCTGTATCTGAAGGAAACACAAAAAACAGCACTTTCCCATATGGCAAGCATCCGCCCTTACTCTGCTGAAAAATATATGCTCATCGACAGCTCCAGCCGTCGTAACCTGGAGCTTGTGGAAACCATGCGCGAAAAGCAGAAAAGAGGTTCTCTTCTCTGGGTTCTGGATAAAACCAAAACTGCCATGGGTGCAAGAACCCTTCGTTCTTATGTGGAGCAGCCCCTGATCGATGCAGAGGAAATCGAAAAGAGACTTGGTGCCCTGGAAGAACTGAACGCAAAACCTATGGATCGTGATGAGATCCGGGAATACTTAAATCCGATCTACGATCTGGAACGTCTGATAAGCCGTATCAGCTACAAATCTGCCAACCCAAGAGATCTGGTTTCCTTTGCCTCTTCCCTGGAAATGCTGCCTTATATAAAGCAGATCCTTGCAGAATTTAACTCTCCGCTGCTTACGCAGATCAATGAAGACATGGATCCACTGTCAGACATTACCGCTCTGATCCGTAATTCCATTGCTGATGATCCACCCCTTGCCCAGAAGGACGGCGGTATCATTCGGGAAGGTTATAATGAAGATGTGGATAAATTCCGCCGCTCCCGGACAGATGGAAAGAAGTGGTTATCTGAGTTGGAAGCAAGAGAGCGGGAACGCACCGGTATTAAGAGCCTGAAGATCAAATATAACCGTGTATTCGGCTATTCCCTGGAAGTTACCAACACCTTCAAGGATCTCGTGCCGGAGGACTATATCCGCAAACAGACCCTTACCAACGCAGAGCGTTACATCACCCAGGAGCTGAAGGATCTGGAGGATCTGATCCTTGGAGCGGAAGATAAGCTTTATGCATTGGAATTTGAACTGTTTTCAGATATCCGTGATCAGGTTGGAGCTGAGGTTGTCCGTATCCAGCGTACTGCAAAGGCAGTAGCTGCTCTGGATGTTTTTGCTTCCCTTGCACTGGTTGCACAGAGGAATAACTTTGTCCGGCCCAAGATCAATGAGACCGGCCTCATTGATATCCGAAATGGCCGCCACCCGGTTGTGGAACAGATGATCGAAAACGATATGTTCATTCCAAATGATACGTATCTTGACAACCACAAAAAACGTATCTCCATTATCACAGGACCGAACATGGCCGGAAAATCCACATACATGCGCCAGACAGCATTGATCGTACTGATGGCACAGATCGGAAGCTTTGTTCCTGCGGACAGTGCGAATATCGGTGTGGTTGACCGGATCTTCACCCGTGTGGGAGCATCCGATGACCTTGCAAGCGGACAGAGTACCTTTATGGTGGAGATGACAGAGGTTGCCAACATTCTTCGTAATGCCACTTCCCGAAGTCTTCTGATCCTGGATGAGATCGGACGTGGAACCAGTACCTTTGACGGCCTTTCCATTGCCTGGGCAGTGATCGAACACATCAGCAACACCAAACTCTGCGGCGCCAAGACCTTATTTGCGACCCATTATCATGAGCTTACCGAACTGGAAGGCAAGCTTTCCGGTGTCAACAACTACTGTATCGCTGTCAAGGAAAAAGGCGACGATATCGTATTCCTGCGTAAGATCGTAAAAGGCGGAGCAGATAAAAGCTATGGTATCCAGGTAGCCAAGCTTGCCGGTGTTCCGGATTCCGTGATCCAGCGTGCCAAGGAGCTGGTAGAGGAGCTCAGTGATGCAGATATCACTGCAGCTGTAAAAGATCTGACTGCTCCAAAGAAAAAACAGAAGATCACCTATGATCAGTTAGATATGGCACAGATGTCACTGTTTGACACGGTACAGGACAATGATATCATTGAAGAGATCAAAAACCTGGAGATCGGGAATCTGACACCAATGGAAGCTTTGAATATTCTCTATAACCTGCAGAACAAAATTAAGAACCGGTGGTGATACCCTTGAAAAAAATTGCAGTTTTAGACCAGAATACCATTGATAAGATCGCAGCAGGAGAGGTCGTAGAGCGCCCCTCCTCTGTTGTAAAAGAGCTTGTGGAAAATGCCATTGACGCAGGTGCTACCGCTATTACTGTAGAGATCACAGACGGCGGAAAAAAGCTGATCCGTATCACGGACAATGGCTCCGGAATGGATGCAGAGCAGGTTCCGCTTGCTTTTCTCCGCCATGCCACAAGTAAAATTGAAAAAGTAGAAGACCTGACCCACATTGCCTCTCTTGGCTTCCGTGGTGAAGCACTTTCCAGTATTGCCGCCGTCTCCCAGGTGGAGCTGATCACAAAGACTCCTTCCGGGATCAGTGGTACCCGTTATGTGATCGAAGGCGGAAAAGAACAGTCTCTGGAGGAAATGGGGGCACCGGAGGGAACAACATTTCTGATCCGAAACCTCTTTTACAATACACCTGCAAGGAGCAAATTCCTAAAATCCGATATGACAGAAGCCGGTTACATCAATACTCTGATGGAGCAGCTGGCGCTTTCCCATCCGGAAATCTCCTTTAAATATATCCAGAACCGTCAGGTGAAGCTTTCCAGTTCCGGAAACTACAGCGTAAAAGATGTGATCTACAGTGTCTACGGCCGGGAGATTGCCAAGGCGCTTCTGGATGTTTCCTACGAAAATGATTTCATGAAGATCGAGGGCTTTGTGGGGAAACCGGAGATTTCCAGAGGAAACCGTACTTTTGAGAATTATTATATCAATGGCCGGTATGTAAAAAACAAGATCATTACCAAGGCCATTGAGGACGGATATAAAGGACTTGTCATGCAGCATAAATTTCCGTTTGTCTCACTTCGGATTGAAATGGACGGCAATGACCTGGATGTTAATGTGCATCCCGCAAAGCGAGAAGTGCGTTTTGCCAGAGAAACCGAAGTTTATACGGCCATTTATGAAACTGTCCGCAAGGTATTGACCCACAGAGAACTGATCCCGCAGGTATCTGTTGGAAAAGACGAACCGACATCCCGCACAGAACAGATAAAGCCAGGAAATATTCCGGAGCCTTTTGAAGTAAAACGGCGGCAGGAGATGTACGGTCACCCGAACCGGACGGCAAATATAGCTTCCCATACTACACCGGCAGCTTCTGAAGTACGTACAACGCCGGTTCCATCGATGCCTTATGATAAGTCGACAAATGGTACCGCCTCCTATGGCTCAGCTGAAACAGCTCACAGTTCTTCAGCTTCTTCTGCAGATAAATACAAGCATGTGGATTCTCTGCGGGAAAATCCCGTATATGGATCGCAGCCTTTCACAAAAGAAGAAGAGGAATGTTTTCCGGAACATTAAAAGACGGAAGAAATGAAAATTTCGCTGCAGAAACAGCAGATTATGAAGTGATTTCCGAAAAGCCTGCTGAATCGGCACCTCCTGAGGTAGACAACGAGCCGATCAAATCGCAGGAACAGGAACCGCCAAAACAGCTGGAACTGTTCGAAGAACGGCTTCTTGCTCCTGAATCCAGAAGCCGCCACAGACTGATCGGACAGCTGTTTGATACCTACTGGCTGGTACAGTTTGAGGATAATTTTTATATCATTGACCAGCATGCTGCCCATGAAAAAGTATATTATGAGCGATTCGTAAAGCAGTTTCAGTCCCAGAACATCCAGTCCCAGTATGTAAGTCCCCCTCTAATCGTTTCACTCAGCCTTGAGGAGGAGAATCTGCTGAAGGCAAACAAAAAGTATTTCCGGGATTTCGGCTTTGAGATCGAACCTTTTGGCGGAAGGGAGTACAGCATCAGTGCGGTTCCCTCCAGCTTCTGGGAATGACAGAAGAAGAGCTGTTTCTGGAAATGCTGGACCATCTCACTGCAGACGGTTCCAAGGATGCCTTTGAAATTTTTGCCTCAAGGCTTGCGACCATGGCCTGTAAGGCTGCTGTAAAAGGCAATCATTCCATGTCACCTCAGGAAGCTGACAAGCTGATCGATGAATTATTGACACTGGAAAATCCTTATAACTGTCCTCATGGAAGACCAACGATCATTGCCATGAGTAAGACAGAAATTGAAAAAAAATTCAAACGTATCGTGTAAGATACTTAACATAAACGGAGGAAATATATGAAAAAACCTCTTATCGTGCTTACCGGGCCTACTGCGTGGGAAAAACAAAGCTTTCCATTGCCCTTGCAAAAGCAGTAAACGGAGAGATCATTCCGCGGATTCCATGCAGGTTTACCGCCATATGGATATCGGTTCCGCCAAGATCACGCCGGAAGAAATGGATGGCGTCCCACATCATCTGGTGGATGTACTGGAGCCAACAGAAGATTTTAACATTGTCCTTTTTCAGCAGATGGCAAAAGATGCCATGGACAAAATTTATGACAAAGGCCGGATTCCGATCCTGGTAGGCGGCACAGGATTTTATATTCAGTCTGTGACCAGAGATATTGATTTTACCAGCTCCGACCAGGATGAACATTACCGCAGGGAACTGGAAGAGCTGGCCGAGCAGAAGGGGCCTGCATTTCTCCATGACATGCTTGCCAAGGTCGATCCCAAGTCAGCCGAAGATATCCATAAGAACAATGTCAAGCGGGTGATACGTGCCCTGGAATTTTATAAACAGAACGGTACCAGGATCTCCGAACATAATGAAGAACAGAAGGAGCATACCAGTCCCTATGCACTGGCTTATTTCGTCCTGAACGCACCACGCCCACTTCTCTATGAACGCATTGACACAAGAGTGGACGAAATGCTGAAAAACGGTCTGACAGAAGAAGTTAAAAAGCTTCGGGAGATGGGCTGCCACAGGGGAATGGTTTCCATGCAGGGGCTTGGCTATAAGGAAATCCTGGACTGGATGGACGGAAACTATTCTTATGAGGAAGCCGTAAGGGTACTGAAACGTGACACCAGACACTTTGCCAAACGTCAGCTTACCTGGTTCCGCAGAGAAGGCGAAGTAACCTGGGTAGATAAAGATAACTTTGATTACGATGACAGCAGGATCCTTTCCTACATGCTTTCTGTATGCAGGGAAAAGGGAATCCTTCCTGCCAAATAAAATAAAAAAGGAAAAATGATCATGAAAGAATTATATGCACAGCTTGGAATCTCTTCTGCAGTTTACGATTCGGTAAATCTGTGGAAGATTCCCTGAAAGAACGTTTTGAGAAATTTGATAAGACTGCAGAATACAACCAGATGAAGGTTATCCGCGCCATGCAGAAGAACCGTGTCAGTGAGGCTTGTTTCGGAGCTTCTTCCGGTTATGGCTACAACGACCTTGGCCGCGAGACTCTGGAGCAGGTCTATGCCGATACCTTCCACACAGAAGCCTGCCTGGTACGCCCGCAGATCACCTGTGGAACTCATGCACTTGCCATTGCTCTCTTCGGAAACCTGCGCCCCGGTGACGAGCTTCTTTCCCCTGTAGGAAAGCCTTATGATACCCTGGAAGAAGTGATCGGTATCCGCCCGTCCAATGGTTCCCTTGCGGAATATGGCGTAAAATATCGTCAGGTGGATCTTTTCGAGGATGGTACCTTTGATTATGAAAACATCAGAAAAGCAGTCAATGAAAAAACAAAGCTGGTAACCATCCAGCGTTCCAAAGGCTATCAGACCCGTCCTTCTTTCTCCGTAAAACAGATCGGTGAGCTGATCTCTTTTGTAAAAAAGATCAAGCCGGATGTGATCTGCATGGTAGATAACTGCTACGGAGATTCGTAGATACCATCGAGCCCAGTGATGTAGGTGCAGATATCATGGTCGGCTCCCTGATCAAAAATCCAGGTGGCGGCCTTGCTCCTATCGGTGGTTATATCGCAGGAAGAAAAGACTGTGTAGAAAATGCCTCCTACCGTATGACCTGCCCGGGACTGGGCATGGAAGTCGGTGCAACTCTTGGTGTAAACCGTTCTCTGTATCAGGGATTTTTCCTTGCACCGATGGTTACCAAAGGAGCTTTAAAGGGCGCTGTTTTTGCAGCGAACATTTACGAAAAGCTTGGTTTCCCGGTAGTTCCCAACAGCACAGAGCCACGTCAGGATATCATCCAGGCGGTCACTCTCGGAACACCGGAGGGTCTTGTAGCATTCTGCCAGGGTATCCAGGCTGCTGCACCGGTAGACAGCTTTGTAACACCGGAGCCGTGGGATATGCCGGGATATGACAGCCAGGTGATCATGGCAGCAGGTGCTTTCATCCAGGGTTCTTCCATCGAGCTTTCTGCCGATGGTCCTATGAAACCGCCTTATGCAGTTTATTTCCAGGGTGGTCTCACCTGGGAGCATGCAAAGCTGGGAATCCTGAAATCTCTTCAGTATATGGTTGATAAGGAACTTGTGAGATTATGAAAAAATCCGAAGGACCGGACTTAAAAAACAGATCTTTGTCATAGGAGCCGGTGCTTCCGGTCTTATGGCAGCTATTCAGGCTGCTGTATACGGAGCTGCAGTTACGGTTCTGGAACAAAATGACCGTCCCGGCAGAAAAATCTGTGCTACGGGAAACGGCCGTTGTAATATGACGAACCTGAATCAGGATAAAAACGCTTACCGGGGATCTCATCCTGAATTTGCCAAAGATGCCCTGGCACAGTTTCCTGTGGAAAAAACTCTGAAATTCTTTCAGGAACTGGGAATCTGTACCACAGACCGCAGCGGATGGATCTATCCCCGAAGCAACCAGGCACAGAGTGTGGTAGATGTTCTTGTCATGAAGCACGCAGCCTGAAGGTAAAGCTGAAAACCAATCAGACCGTTACCGGCGTGTCTTTTGCAGACGGACAGTGGAAGATCCATACGGACGGATGGACCTACAGTGGTGATGCCGTGATCCTTGCAAATGGTTCCCGTGCGTCTTCCGTTGCAGGTTCCTGCGAAAGCGGATATGAAATTGCAAAAAGTCTCGGACATCATCTGATCGAACCCCTTCCAGCTTTGACAGCTCTGAAATGTAAGGGAAATTCTTTTTCCGGCTGGAGTGGTGTACGGACAGAAGGGAAGATAACACTTTATATAGACGGCACACCGACAGTCTCCCAGCAGGGAGAACTGCAGCTTACCGATTACGGTGTATCCGGGATCCCGGTATTCCAGATTTCCCGCTATGCTATCCGTGCCGTCCATGAAAACAAAAATGTGGAGCTTTCCATAAATTTTTTCCGGAACTGAACCGGAAAGAGCTGGAAGAATACCTGGAGCACAGAAAAGCAGCCTGCCCTTACAAAACAGAAAAAGAACTTCTCATCGGACTTTTTCCTGAAAAACTGATCCGTGTTTTAGGTGCACAGAAGGATCTTATCCGCGGGATCACCGATTTTCGTCTCCCGGTAAAAACGGCCTTTCCTTTGAACAGGCACAGGTTTGTTCCGGTGGAGTGGATACGTCTGAAGTTCACAGCAAAACCATGGAGTCCAGACTTCATAAAGGTCTTTATTTTGCCGGAGAGCTCCTTGACATTGACGGTACCTGCGGAGGTTATAACCTGCAGTGGGCATGGTCAAGCGGAGCTGCTGCCGGTATCTGGGCAGCAAAGGAGGAAGAAAAATGATCCGGATCACACAGCTGAAGCTTCCCATCACTCATACAGAAGAGCAGCTTCACCGAAAAATAGCAAAAATGCTTCGTCTTGGAAATCAGCCGTTCACCTATGAGATCCGAAAACAATCTCTGGATGCCCGGCACAAAGAGGACAAAAAATTTGTCTACACTGTAGATATTAAACTGGATAACGAATCCCGTGTTCTCAAAAAGGTTTACGATAAAAATATTATGTTAACTTCTGAGAAGAAATATCATTTTCCCTCATCTGGCTCTGAAACTCTTTCCCATCGTCCTATAGTGATCGGAAGCGGACCTGCAGGATTATTCTGTGCCTGGTACCTGGCTAAAGCCGGGTACTGTCCACTGGTACTGGAACGGGGAGAAGAAGCAGACAAACGCCAGGAAACCGTGGAAAATTTCTGGAAAAACGGCATCCTGGATCCGGATTCCAATGTACAGTTCGGAGAGGGCGGTGCAGGGACTTTTTCCGATGGAAAGCTGAATACTCTGGTAAAAGATACTTTTGGAAGAGGAAAGGAAGTTCTTTCCCGATTTGTGGAGGCAGGAGCTCCTTCTGAGATCCTTTACCAGCAAAAGCCTCATCTTGGCACAGATCAGCTTGTAGGTATCGTTCAGTTTATGCGTCATCAGATTGAAGAAATGGGCGGAGAATTCCGTTTTCGTTCCACAGTAACTGATCTGATGATCCGTGACCGGAAACTTAATGCAGTCATTGTCAATGAAAAAGAGGAAATACCGGCAGAAATCTGCATTCTTGCTCCCGGCCACAGCGCCAGAGATACGTTTGCCATGCTGGATAAACACAATATTAATATGGAGCCGAAATCTTTTGCAGTGGGAGTACGCGTGGAACATCCGCAGACCATGATCAACCAGGATCTTTACGGGGAACCGGAAAGCGACCGTCTGGGTGCATCCAGCTACAAGGTTACCCATACACTGGAAAACGGACGTGGCGTTTATTCTTTCTGTATGTGTCCCGGCGGATATGTTGTAAATGCATCTTCTGAAGAAGGTATGCTTGCAGTGAATGGTATGAGCTATCAGGCACGTGACAGCCATAATGCCAACAGTGCTATCATCGTTACGGTAAACCCTTCTGATTTCCTGAAGAGGGAGTTCTCGGCGGAATCGCTCTGCAGCGAAAACTGGAGCGCGCTGCCTGGGAAGCCGGAAACGGAAGCATTCCGGTACAGCTTTTCAAAGATTACTGTACCCATCAGAAAAGTACCAGGCTTGGAGATGTGATCCCCTGTATCAAAGGAGCTTATACACTTACCGATGTACGCAGTATTTTCCCGAAAGAGATCGGCGATTCCATTGAAGCAGGAATCCATGCTTTTGGAAAAAAGCTTTCCGGTTTTGACCGACCGGATGCATTGCTGGAAGGAGTAGAAAGCCGTACCTCTTCTCCTGTACGGATCGTTCGGGAACCGAAAAAGCTCACTTCCAATATAGAAGGGATCTACCCTGCGGAGAGGGCGCCGGTTACGCCGGAGGCATTACATCCGCAGCGATGGACGGGATCAAGGTGGCAGAAGCAGTCGCTTCTGTTTATGCCCTGCCTGTAAACAAAATGTGAAAAAGTGGAAATTTCCGGGATAGAGTGTACATCCCTGCTTTTTTATGCTAAAATAACTTCTGCAATTTTGCATCCCCTTCTTCGAGAGCGAAAAGGGAAATCATATGAAAGATACTATAATGGAAATGCCAGATTATCAGCGTCCGTATGAAAAATGTCTGCGTGAAGGAGAACAGTCCTTAAGCGATCGAGAGCTTCTTGCCGTGATCCTTCGCTGTGGCGTACAGGGATCCAGTTCCCTGACTCTGGCAGATAAAATCCTGAATTTATCGAAACAGACCGGATACAGTGGCCTGCTTGGACTGTTTCATATTTCCATGCAGGAACTGATGAAGATCCATGGGATCGGTAAGGTAAAAGCATACAGCTGAAATGTATCGGGGAACTTTCCAAGCGTATGGCAACCGCAGCTGCAAAACCGGAATTGTCTTTTCACCATCCGGTAACCATTGCGAAATATTATATGGAGCGGCTCCGGCATGAAGAGCAGGAATTGCTTTACTGCATGATGCTGGACGGACATAACCATTTGTCGGGGGAACAGCTTTTAAGCCGCGGTACAGTCAATGCCACACTGATCACACCAAGAGAAGTCTTTGTAGAAGCTGTAAGTATCGGGCGGTGAACCTGATCCTGGTCCACAATCATCCAGGAGGCGATCCCTCCCCCAGCCAGGCTGATCTGGATGTTACGGAACGGATCTATCATTGCGGTGAACTCCTCGGCATCCATCTTCTGGATCATATCATCATCGGTGATCACAGGTATGTCAGTTTCCGCGAAAAAGGGATTTTTGATGAATATACTTAAGTGAAGGGACAGATTTATGCTTTTTAGAAATAATTACGGAGTAGACCTTGGAAGCAGCTCTGTAAAAGTCTATTCATTTTTCAGAAACAAAAGTTACATAGAAAAGAACATGGTAGCCTACAGAGGACGCCGGATCCTTGCCATAGGGAACGAAGCTTATGAAATGTTTGAAAAATCACCTGCAGATATTTCCGTAAATTCTCCTATGGCTTTCGGTATGCTGGCAAATCTGGAATTGCAGGAGATCGTCCTTTACAGCATGATAAAAAAAATCGATCATACATCCGGTCTCGGAGCAGACATGTATTTCTCCGTACCACTTGATATGACTGCTATCGAAAAGAGGCATACTATCAGCTGGTCAATGGTCACTGGCTGCGGAAAAACCGTGTTTTTATGGTGGAGGCCCCTATTGCAGATGCCATTGCCATGGGAATCGACCCTGAAAAGAATCAGGCAGCATGATCGTAAACATCGGTGCACAGAGTACAGAGTTTTCCATCATAACCGACGGCAAGATCATCATCAGCCGTAAGATCCCCATCGGAGGCAGACAGATGAACGAATCTATCTGCAGCGAGATCCGAAAACATTATAATCTTCAGATTGGAACACGAACTGCAAAACGTCTGAAAGTAGTTATGGGAAGACTGAATGATCAGAAAAAAGAAGCCCGAAAAGTAGTCGGGATCGACAGTATTTCCGGACTTCCACGAGAAGAAGTTATTTCTGCCTACGTTGTTAATGAGGGGATCGCCAACTGTGTGAACCAGATCGCAGCAGAGATGAAATCTTTTCTGGAACGTACCCCGCCACAGATCGCTTATCATATCGCAAAAGAGGGCATTTATCTGACCGGCGGCAGTACACGGCTTCCTTATATAGATAACTATCTGGCTAGCTATACAGGATTTGCTTTAATCTTTCTGATCTGTATGAAACTTCTGCAGCATACGGCCTGGAAAAGATCATCCGCGACAGAAACCTGCGCAAATGGGCCCAGCCGGTAAAGCAGAAAAAACTGTAAAGGGGCATATATAATGAAAACATCCGAAAAAAGTGCGTTTTCATTTTAATTTAAAAAAGTAAACATCTTCTGGTAATCATGACACTTTTCTGTGGAAGCTGCATTGTAGCTACAGCAGCCTCCGGAACCTCTTCCGCACCACTTCAGGAGGCAGCCGGTTTTCTTATCGTTCCCTTTGAAAGGGGATCGCCGGTGTCAGCGATATATTTGGAAATGTAAAAAACAATCTTCGTGACAAACAGGACGTGCTTCAGGAAAACGAAGAGCTGAAAAGTCAGATCAACAGTCTTACGGAACAGAATAACATCCTGATCCAGGACCAGACAGAGCTCACACGCCTGAAGGAACTTTACGATCTTGATCAGGAATATACCGACTATCCCAAGGTTGCCGCAAGGATAATCTCCAAAGATCCCGGAAACTGGTATGATACCTTTATGATCAACAAAGGCAGTAATAACGGGATCCGTTGATAACAACGTGATCGCCGGAAAGGGTCTTGTGGGTATCGTTACAGAAGTGGGACCTTCCTGGGCTACTGTCCGTTCCATCATCGATGACAGCAGCAATGTCAGTGCCATGGCAGTCAGTACTTCCGACAACTGCGTTGTCACCGGAGATCTGAAACTGATCGATGAAGGCAAATTAAGTTTTGAGCAGCTTTACGATCAGGATAACAAGGTAACAGTCGGAGAACGTATTGTCACATCAAATATCAGTGAAAAATATGTGGAAGGACTGTTTATTGGTTATGTCAGTGAGATCCAACAGGATCCCAATAACCTGACAAAACAGGTACGATCGTTACACCGGTTGATTTCGGTCATCTGAAAGATGTATTTGTGATCACCACCAATAAACAGGACGCGATAGACAAATCGGAGGATGCGTCCAATGAAAAATAGGATTATATTATTTATCACTATCATTGTCTGTTTTCTCCTTCAGTGCACATTAATGGACCGTATTTCCATTGGATCCATCACTCCAAATCTGCTTTGATCCTGTGTGTATCCATGGGACTTATGCGTGGAAGAAAAGTCGGTCTGTGGACTGGATTTTTTTCCGGGCTTTTTGTCGATCTCTTTTATGGATCATTGTTTGGATTTTATGCACTGATCTATATGTATATAGGTTTATCAGCGGCTATGCATTCCGCAGTTTTTATGATGATGATCTGAAAGTTCCGCTTTTTCTTGTAGCAGGAACAGATCTTCTTTATAATCTGGCTGTGTATGGCTCCAGTTTCTGCTCAGAGGCGTCTTGGATTCTGGACCTACATATACAGGATCATTATCCCCGAGATTGTATATACGGTTTTTCTCACCATCATCGTATACCGGGTATTTTACTGGATCAACTACCACTTAATGGATACTGTAAGGAAAGAAAGTGAGTCTATTTGGGAATTAAAATAAAAAAAATCATCAAAAAAATCCGTCTGAAACGTACTACAGTTCTTGTGATCGTATTTATTTTTCTGTCATCTGTTCTGGTCCGGCAGCTTTTCAGTCTGCAGATCATACAGGGAGAGGATTACATCAGTAAATTTCAGACTCGTACCACCAAAACACGCGTGATCAAAAGCACCCGTGGTAATATTTATGACCGTAACGGCACAGTTGTCGCCTCCAATGTACTTGCATATTCTGTCACATTCGAAGATAGCGGTACATACAACAGCACCAGAGAAAAGAATCTGACTCTGAACGGTATCGCCTATCAGGTATTACAGATTCTTTCCAAAAACGGTGACAGCTTATCTGATAATTTTCATATTACCGTCAATGATCATGGAGATTATGCTTTTGATGTAGATGAAGGATTTACTCTTAACCGTTTCCGTGCGGATATTTACGGAGAAGCACAGATTGATGATCTCAGTGATGAGCAGAAAAACGCAACCGCAGCCCAGATCATGGATCATCTTACCGGAAGCAGCGGATTTTCTATCGTTCTTTACGGAAAAGATGCCTACACCCCGGAAGAACTTGCCGCACATTCTCTTCCGGAAGAACTTACTAAACAGGAAATCCTCGAAATTGCGATCATGCGCTATCAGCTGAACACCAACAGTTTCAAGAAATATATGCCGGTGACCATTGCAACAAATGTCAGTGAAAAATCTGTGGCAGCCATAAAAGAAAATCAGGCCGCTCTCCAGGGTATTGACATTGTAGAAGATTCCACCAGAAAATATGTGGACGATGAGAGTATGGCGCGATCCTCGGTTACACAGGCCAGGCCTCTTCTGAGGAATTGGAAACCCTTCGTAAGGATAATCCTGATTATTCCAATGATGCGGTTGTTGGAAAAGCCGGAATCGAACAGTATATGGAGCTTGAACTTCAGGGAAAAGACGGAGAAGAAACGGTCACAGTTGATAATCTTGGTAAAGTCCTTGACATTGACAATTCTAAAACTGTTGATCCTGTGGCCGGAAACGATGTTTATCTGACCATTGATTCCGACTGGCAGAAGAGTATTTACCAGATCCTGGAACAGCGTGTTGCTGGTATTGTCCTCTCTAAACTGACACCGAATAAAAGCTTTGATTATGAAGCAGAGAAAGATGCAAGTAAGATCACCATCCCAATCTATGATGTATACAATGCACTGATCGCAAACAGTGTGATCGATATCAATAAATTCAGTGATGCAGATGCTTCCGATACAGAAAAAAATTTATACGTCAAATTTCAGCAAAAACAGCAACAGGTTTTTGATACAATAAGTAACAGGCTGACAGGCGACAATCCTCCAGCCTATAAGGATGAAGATACGCAGATGCAGGAATATCTTACCTATATCTGTGATGATCTTCTTACCAATACCTTGAAGGTACTGAAAAGTGATTCCATTGATACCGCGGATGAAACATACAAAGCCTGGAAAAATGATCAGAGTATCAGTCTGAAGGATTATCTGAACTACGCTGCCAGTCAGAACTGGATCGATATTTCCCAGATCTCAACCTCCGGAGAATATCTGGATTCTGAAGAGATCTATCAGGCTCTTACCGCCTATATCATTGATTACCTGAAAACAGATACAGGCTTTTCAAAGCTTCTATATAAATATATGCTTCAGGAAGACACCATCAGTGGAGAAGATCTGTGTCTTGTTCTCTATGAACAGGGCGTTCTTTCCAAAGAAGACGAGCTGTATCAGACAATGGCCTCCGGTGGTCTTGATGCCTACACCTTCATGTATCGCAAGATCGCAAATCTTGAGATCACACCGGCAGCTTGCGTTGGCTCCGTGCTCTGCATCTGCGGTGATCACAGATACTGCAACCGGAAATGTTCTCGCATGTGTTTCCTATCCGGGATATGATAATAATCGTCTGACCAACAATATGGATACTGATTATTATGCAAAGCTTTCCACAGATCTTTCCAGCCCGTTCTTCAACAAGGCAACACAGCAGAAGACGGCTCCAGGATCTACCTTAAAGATCTTATCTACTGTTGCCGGCATGTCTGAGGGCGTAATAGATGATGGCACATATATTGAATGTACAGGAAGCTTTGACCTTGTAACACCTCCGATCAACTGCTGGAATAAACAGGGCCACGGTTCTCTTGATATCCGTGAAGCCATTGAGCAGTCCTGTAACGTATTTTTCACTACGATTGGTTTCGAACTTGGTAAAGATTCCGAAGGTAATTTTTCTGAAGCCAGAAGTCTTGGAATGCTTCAGAAATATGCTTCCCTTATGGGATTGGATCAGAAAACCGGCATTGAAATTTCCGAGGCTTCTCCGCAGGTTTCTGACAAAAACGCCGTCCCTTCCTATATTGGACAGGGTACCAATGCGTTTACGACCAGCCAGCTTGCACGTTATGCGTCAACGATCGCCACTTCCGGTACGATCTATAAGCTTTCCCTTCTGGACCGTGTGACGGATTCCAAAGGAAAACTTATAAAGGAATATCCTTCCGAAACAGCTGGACAGTTGGATCTTTCCAGCAATATCTGGGATGACATCCATGACGGTATGTATCGTGTGATGCAGACTCATGATCAGTTTAACGGACTTGGAGTTGAAGCAGCAGGAAAACCGGTACTGCGAGATTGACTATTATCATCCGAACAATGCACTTTTTATCGGATATGCGCCTGTTTCTGATCCCAAGTACGCAATATCTGTTCGAATCGCAAACGGATATGCATCCGGTAATGCCTGCCTTGCAGCTAATGATATCTTTAAATACATTTTCGGACTTGCAGATGAAAGCACCATTCTCACTGGCTATGCAGCAAGCGATACCAGTAATGTATCGAATGACTAAACAAACTTTATGAGGATACCAGAAGTGTGGAACATTTTATAGGAGGAATCAGAAAACATGAGTGAAGTCATTGTCATTACATCTGGAAAAGGCGGTGTTGGAAAAACCACCACCGTGGCAAATATCGGGACCGGACTGGCTGCCATGGGAAAAAAGGTTGCAGTTGTAGATACCGATATCGGACTCCGAAATCTGGATGTTGTCATGGGACTGGAGAACCGTATTGTTTACAATCTGGTTGATGTGATCAATGGGAGCTGCCGCCTGAAACAGGCACTGATCCGGGATCGTCGGCATTCAGAACTGTATCTTCTTCCGTCTGCCCAGACCAAGGACAAAACTGCCGTATCTCCGGAACAGATGATCAAGCTTACCGATGATCTCCGGGAAGAATTCGATTATGTCCTTCTGGATTGTCCGGCAGGAATTGAACAGGGATTCAAAATGCAGTAGCCGGAGCGGACCGTGCACTGGTCGTGACCACACCGGAAGTTTCCGCGATCCGTGATGCAGACCGTATCATCGGATTGCTGGAGTCCGGAGGCTCCGGGATATCCGGCTGATCATCAACGGCTTCGACCTGAAATGATCGCCAGAGGTGATATGATGTCTGTAGAAGATGTGTTGGAAATCCTGGCTGTGGATCTGATCGGTGCGATCCTGGATGATGAACAAATCGTGATCTCCACAAATCAGGGAGAACCTTTATCCGGAAAAAATTCTCAGGCAGAAGAAGAGTATCGCAATATCTGCCGGAGGCTTATGGGCGAAGAAGTCCCTTATGTTACTGTCCGTCGGAAAAATGGTGTATTCCACCGTCTTGGCAGCATTTTTGAAAATAAGAGACACTTTGCTGTCTGACATTTTTCATCACAGGAGGATGATTATGGGATTTTTCTCCGGGAAAAACCACTCTGCAGGCTATGCACGCGACAGGATGAAGCTTCTTCTTGTATCGGAACGCATAGACTGTTCTCCACAGATGATGAAGCTTTTACGGAACGATCTGATACATGCCGTAAAAATACGTTGTAATTGATGAACCAGGGGTGACCATACAGATCACACAGGAACCACCTGTTCTGCATGCAGTCATACCCGTACTTAAGAAAAGAGATGCATAATTTATGATTAAACAGTATAAGCTGCGGTTTTACAATTTTCGACTGGTGACATTTCTCCTGGCGATCAGCTTTATTGGAATTCAGCTTGTAGGAACAGCTGCCGACTACCTTCGCACACGTCAGCTTCTGGGTGTGATCATCGGTGTGGTCTTTATGCTGATCCTTTCACTGATGGATTATTCCTGGCTGCTGAACTTTCAATGGATCATGTATGGATTTAATATCGTTATGCTTCTGGCTGTCCGGTTCTTCGGATCCAGCGCCAATGGTGCTGCCAGATGGGTGGATTTAGGTTTTATCCGATTCCAGCCTACCGAGCTTTCAAAGATCATTATTATCCTGTTTTTTGCCAAATTTTTTATGGATCATGAGGAAGATCTGAATACCTTAAAGACTCTGATACAATCAGCTGTCCTTCTGGTCATCCCACTGATGCTGATCTATGTACAGCCGGATATGAAAAACACCATCACCGTAACAGTTCTGTTCTGTATTCTGATCTACATCGCAGGACTTAGTTATAAGATCATCGGAGGTGTAGCCTTGATCGCGATTCCTCTGGCCATCATCTTTCTGTCCATTATCGTGCAGCCGGATCAGAAACTGATACAGGATTACCAGAGAAACCGTATCATATCATTCCTGTATCCGGAGAACGAAGAATACGCAGATGATATTGAACAGCAGAACAACTCAAAAACAGCCATCGCCTCCGGAGAGCTTGTGGGACGTGCTTTCAGTAATGACACCAGTGTTACATCCGTAAATGATGGAAACTTTGTTTCTGAGAATCAGACCGACTTTATTTTTGCGGTGGCTGGAGAGCAGTACGGATTTATCGGCTGTACTCTGATCGTACTGCTGCTGTTTCTGATCACCTTTGAATGTATCCGTATGAGCTGCGGGCCAAGGATCTTGCCGGTAAGATCATATGCTGCGGTGTTGGAAGCATTGTTTCCATACAGAGCTTCATCAACATCTGTGTTGCTACCGGCCTTGCGCCAAACACAGGTACTCCGCTTCCTTTTGTAAGCTATGGTCTTACTTCTCTGATCAGTCTGTTTATGGGTATGGGACTTGTTCTCAATGTAGGACTGCAGAGCAGTGCATATAATAAAGAATTACAGAAAAAAGGTCAGAAATCGGATACCTACTTTCGGAAAGAGGAATACTTATGACACGTAAAGAACCTGTAAAAACTCATGTACATTCTGGCAATCCTTCTAGAGGTCAGGATTCCCGGGCTGCACATACAGCCTCCAGGGGGACAAAAAGAACTTCCACCACGCCTCTGACAGAACTGTTTCTGCCAGACGTAAAGCTCAGAATACACGGATGAAACGGATGCGTCGTAAAAGGATCCGCAACACCATTTTTCTCCTTCTTCTGCTGATCGTACTATGTACAGCTGGCGGTTTTGGTGTTTACATGCTGAAGGGCGGTGATTTTTCTACTCCTGCAAATTCTTTCAATGCATTCTCCGAATTTGATAATACTCTGACTTCCAAGGAAGAACAGCGCGCGGCAGGTTTCGCCCATAATCTCTGTGTTGTTACAAAAGATGTTGCTCTGGATTCTGTCAGTCTGGATGACAGCCAATCCGGTGTGCTTCTGAATCTCAGTGATAAAAAGGTACTCTATGCAAAAGGTGCCTACAACAAGGTTTATCCTGCCAGCATCACAAAGATCATGACAGCTATGCTTGCACTGAAATATGGGAACATGGATGATACAGTAACGATCTCACAGGAGAATGTTACCCTGGAATCCGGTTCTCAGGTAGCTGGTTTCCAGGCGGGAGATCAGGTTACCATGGATCAGCTTCTTCATTGTCTTCTTGTTTATTCTGCCAATGATGCAGCATCTGCCATTGCGGAACACATAGGTGGAACAACAGATAAATTTGTAGAAATGATGAACAGCTTTGCTGCAGAACTTGGCTGTACAGGAACTCACTTTACCAATCCCCATGGTCTTCAGGACGAAATCATTATACAACGCCTTATGACATTTATCTGATGCTGAAAGAAGCCCTGAATTATCCGGAGTTTACAGACATCACACAAATGGCATCTTATACAGTTAGCTATAAGCATTCCGATGGCTCCGACGCAAGTGCTACCTTACCCGCTACAGATCATTATCTTACCGGAGAGGCAGCAACTCCTAAGGATGTCACTATCCTTGGAGGAAAAACTGGAACAACCGATAAAGCCGGTAACTGTCTCGCACTTTTAAGCCAGAATGCTTATGGGAAGCCATTTATTTCCATCGTCATGGGTGCGTCTTCAAAGGATGTTCTTTATCAGGAAATGACATCCTTGCTCCAGAACATCAACTGACAGGATTACAAACCAAAAATAAAAAGCAAATCTGTTTGAAATTTTATTTCGCAGATTTGCTTTTTTATTCTTTTTTTACATTCAGTTAATTTCTACTGTGCCATCACTGCCGGTATCTTCGGGCTCACTGCTATCAAGATCCGTATCCGAAGTACCACTGTAATCATTGTCATTGACCACTTCACCGGAGCCACTGTCCGGATCTTCATAATTACCTGCGCCTTCGCCGGTTCCATCTGAAGATGTATCTGAAGTATCCGAGGTATCTGCTCCATTCGCTTCACTATCAGTATTGCCATCGTAAGAATTATCACCTGGATCATAAGTCGGCTCTTCCGTATAGGAATCTCCGTCCCCAGTATCGTCATAAGAATACGAACTCTCGGACCCACTGCTGTAGCTGTCCTCTGTATAGATTGGAAAATCCGCATCAGAAGTTCCCTCTGATGTAGAATCTGTAACAGCTCCGCCGCATTATTATCCGGAATAGCAGTAAGACGAGAAACCGTTCCATCCTTTGGGACGACAATATAGATTCCCAGCATCACGATACATAATGCCATGGCTAATCCGGCAATCTTCATTTCTTCCATATGTTTCATCGCTGATGATCTCCCTGTTGTTTTTTGTATTATAGCACAGAATCACTCATATTTGTAAAACAGCCTTGTATTTCTTTTGTTTTTCTGTAACAGTTCCCGGAATTTATTTCACGATCATATAGACACACTTTCTCTGGATGTTTATAATAAATAATCATATTTATTCATAAGCTTAAAGAAAGGCGTAACATTTTATGGGCGACTGCATTACCACATACACTGGAAAACACTTTGATCCGACACATCCGGCCGAAGAGCTGATCTGCATTGAGGACATTGCACACGCGCTTTCTCTTCTATGCCGCGGAAATGGCCATGTACGGACTTTTTTCTCCGTAGGGCAGCACTGCATCCTCTGTGCCAAAGAAGCCGAGGCACGCGGCTATTCCGGCCGTCTTATACTGGCGGCTCTTCTTCACGATGCCAGCGAATGTTATATGTCCGATGTTCCAAGACCATTTAAGAAAAGTCTTCCTGAGTATCGGAAACAGGAGGAAGCTCTTTTAAACATTATCTATCAGAAATATCTAGGATCCGGACTTTCTGCCATAGAAGAACAGAAGCTGAAGGAGATCGACAATGACCTGCTCTGGTATGACCTGAAATATCTTCTGAATGAAACACCGGACACTCCAAAACCGGTTGTCCATGTTCCGATCCAATACCGGCAATACCCTTTTTCACAGGTGGAAGAGGAATATCGGAACCTTTTTAACCAGTTGTCTGTAAAAATCTGTAAATAGATATAACAGACAAACTTTATACAATTGAAAGAAGAACCCTATATGGAACGATTGATTTTTCATGTTGATGTAAACAGTGCTTTTCTTTCCTGGGAGGCAGCAAAAAGAGTAAAGATGGGACTTCCGGATCTGAGAGACATCCCTTCCTGTATTGGCGGAGACCCCAGTAAACGTACCGGCATCGTTGTCGCCAAGTCCATTCCCGCAAAAAATACGGGATTCAGACAGGAGAGCCCATGGCTATGGCTTTTCGCAAATGTCCGAATCTTGTGGCCGTTCCATCTGACTTTGAATTATACGATAAATGTTCCAGAGCCTTCAAAAAAATCTGTGGGTCCTATGCACCGGTAATGGAATCCTTTTCCATTGATGAGGTTTTTCTGGATATGACCGGAACCTCCTATATTTACCCGGATCCGGTGGCAACTGCCCATGAACTGAAGGATAAGATCCGTACAGAACTCGGCTTTACCGTAAATATCGGCATCTCCACCAATAAACTTCTTGCCAAAATGGCCTCTGATTTCGAAAAGCCAGATAAAGTGCATACTTTATTTCCGGAAGAAATCCCTGTAAAAATGTGGCCTCTTCCAGTGAGAGAACTCCTTTTTCTTGGCAGATCCTCCGAAAAAAAGCTGCAGGATACAGGAATCAGAACCATCGGAGATCTGGCTCATGAAAAAAAAGCAAAAATACAGGCACTTCTCGGTGAAAAGGCAGGACAGCAGTTATATCAGTATGCCCGTGGCCTGGATGACTCCCCTGTGAAAGCAAAACCTGATGAAGCAAAAGGATTCAGTCTGGAAACTACCTTTAACGATGATCTTGTCTCCCTGGAGCAGGCACTTCCGATCCTGTTGGAACAATGCGATATTCTGGCTGCCCGCATGCGCCGCAAAAAGAAAAAATGCACCTGCATTTCTGTAACCTTCCGTACCCTGGATTTTCAAAACAAATCTCATCAGACTAAACTGCCAAATGCCACCGACATCACAGAAGAGATTTACAGAAATGCCCAAAATCTCTTTCAGGAATCCTGGATGAAACAGCCACTCCGGCTCCTGGGAGTATCACTGACCGGTCTTACGGATGATTCCTTTGAACAGCTTTCCTTTTTTGAGGATACTCACAGGAAGGAACGCCAGCAGAAACTGGATGCCGCACTGGATTCAATCCGTCTGAAGTACGGAAACGACAAGGTTACCCGGGCCAGTATCATGAACAGCACTGCCCGGATCGGAAGGAAAGCAAAAGCACAGATGGAAAATGAAAGAGAGCAGTAAGACCTGATTAAAATTACCAGATTTTTTCAAAAAACCCTTGCAATTTTATTCATAATGCACTATAATTTGAAGCATATCAATAGCAATTTTATTCAAAATTATTATATGTGTCTAAGGAGGAAAACAGGATGGTTGAACTGATCGTAGGAAAGAAAGGCAAAGGAAAAACAAAAGTACTGTTAGACAAAGTAAACGGAGCTGTTAAAGACGCCAACGGCAGTATTGTTTACTTAGACAAGAGTACTAAGCACATGTATGAGCTGAACAACAAGGTCCGCCTTATCGATGTTTCCGGATTTCCGGTTAAGAATGGGGACGAATTTGTAGGATTTATCTGTGGTATCCTCTCTCAGGATCATGATCTGGAGCAGATATATCTGGACAGCTTCCTTACAACAGCCAAGCTTGAAGGAAAGGACGCAACCGAAACACTGGATCAGTTAAGTGCCATCGGTAAAACCTTCAAAGTTTCCTTTATTATCAGTATGTCTCTGGATAAAGAAGAAGTTCCGGAAGCATATCAGGATAAAATTATCTGCGCATTATAATAAAATTGAATATGAACGTCCTATTTTGTACATAAAGCATAAAAGAACGTAAATTTTTAAAGGAATCTGTCTTCAGGACGGATTCCTTTTTAACTGTAGAGGACTTTGTTTATTCTTCATTTCTGTGGTATACTGAAGAGCAGAATAAACACACAGGAGCGTTTCATATGAATCATTTACTGGAAAAAATCAAACAGAAAAATGCATCCGCATTCACCCACAGCGGAAAATTTCACGCAGACGATGTTTTTTCCGCCGCACTGCTTTTATATCTGAATCCCGAGATCACCATCACACGTGGAAACCAGGTTCCTGAAAACTATGAAGGTCTTGTTTTTGATATTGGCAGAGGACAGTATGATCATCATCAGAAAGACAGCCGTATTCGCGATAATGGCGTCCCATATGCGGCCTTCGGCCTTCTCTGGGAGAAGCTTGGACCGGAAATCCTAGGTGAGGAGCTGGCACTAAAATTTGATGAATCTTTTGTCCAGCCTCTGGATATCAATGATAATACCGGTGAAAAAAATGAACTTGCCACACTGATCGGCAATTTCAACCCGGGATGGGATTCCAAAAGCAACAATGACGAAGCCTTTTTTCAGGCAGTCAGTGTGGCAGGCATGATCCTGGAAAATAAATTCGAGCGTTACCTTGGAAACGAACGTGCAGACAGACGGGTGGAAGAAATTCTTACAGAACATGCTGCTTCCCTCGCTTCGGGCGATACCCCGGCAGAAAATACCAATATCCTTATACTTCCGGAATTTATTCCCTGCCAAAAGCGCCTTTCGGAAACCAACATTGCTTTTGTGATCTTTCCGTCCAACCGGGGCGGTTACTGTATCCAGCCACAGAAAAAAGAATATTCCATGAATTACAAATGCAGTTTTCCTTCTTCCTGGCTGGGCCTGGAAGGCGAGGAGTTGTCTTTGGTAACCGGTCTTAAAAGTGCAGCTTTTTGTCATAAAGGAGGATTTCTCATGATATGCGGAACCCTTGAGGATTCTGTTCTTGCCTGCAGGAGCAGCCTTGCCGCCTTCCATGAAGAAGCTGTGATCGTAAGCCTTGGCGGAAATAAAGAAACAGACATACTGCTTCAAAAGCTTCCGGATCTTTCTTCTGCCAGGATCGTACATCTGCCGGTTCCCCGGTTACCGGAGCTGACTCTGAACGGGATCTATGGAGAACTCTCCATGGAAAAGGCAGAATGGAAAAGCTTTATAAAAGACAGGATTAAAGAAATCCTCAGTTGCAAACCAGAAGCAGTTTTTGCAGATAATGCCATGTTTTCCCTGTATCCCATCGTTCATGCTCTGCGAAAAAAACATATTCCCGTTCTTACAGCAGTAGAAAAAGACGGACAGAAGCTTCTGGTACGGATCCCATCCGGTTCTTAAAGATCTTAAACGTGTAATTAATTGTATTTACAGATATATTCGCACTGCGTATTTATACAGAAAGAAGGCATATTTATGCGAGAAGAAAAATTTAAAATGGAAAGACAGGGGCTGATCCAGGTGGGAGATAAAGTAAAAATCTCCGAATTTCTCTCTGCCACTAACTACAGCTATATCATTGAGCCTGCAGTAGCCATGTCCGGCTGCTACAGAAACGCAGACCGCATCAGATCCAAAGAGGGAATCATCAAAAGCATTGAGCATACGCCACGCGGCTTTATAGTTACTGCAGAATTTGACGAATAAACATAGTATCCATCAGATAAAATCCGGCAATTAGCAATCTGCCGGATTTTCGCTGAAAAACTGGCTGATTTATTCTGGATTATATTATAGGAATCTGGTATTATAGAGAAGATATTTGTGTAATTTCCCTAATTATCAGGAAATTATAAATTTTTAGAACAGAGGTGTAATATTATGAGCTGGTACAACGAAGCAATCTTCTACCATATTTATCCACTTGGACTTACAGGCGCTCCAAAAGAAAATGATTACGGAACTCCTGTACATCGACTGAACACACTGCTGCCGTGGATCAACCACATCAAAGAGATCGGATGTACTGCCTTATATATAGGGCCGCTTTTTGAAAGTGTCGGACATGGCTACGAGACAACCGATTACAAAAAACTGGATTCCCGTCTCGGAACCAATGAAGATCTCACCAATTTTGTAAAAGCCTGCCATGAAAAAGGCATCCGTGTGATCTTTGATGGTGTATTCAACCATACAGGCCGTGATTTCTTCGCTTTTAAGGATATCCAGAAAAACCGTGAGCATTCCCCTTACGTTAACTGGTACTGTAATGTAAATTTCGGCGAAATACCGAAATATAATGACGGTTTTTCCTATGAAAACTGGGGTGGATACAATCTTCTTGTAAAACTGAACCAGCGCAATCCGGAAGTACAGAACTATATCTGTGATGTGATCCGTTTCTGGGTTTCCGAATTTGATATTGACGGAATCCGCCTGGATGCCGCTGATGTACTGGATTTTGATTTTATGCGGATTCTCCGCCATACCGCAGACGAGGTCAAGAAAGATTTCTGGCTTATGGGAGAGGTTATTCACGGAGATTACAGCCGCTGGGTAAACGGGCAGACTCTCCACAGTGTAACCAACTATGCCCTTCACAAAGCACTTTACAGCGGACATAATGACCACAACTATTTTGAAATCGCTCATACAGTAAAATATCTTCAGAATATGGGAGATCTTGACCTCTACAATTTCGTGGACAACCATGACGTAGAGCGAATTCATACCAAATTGCAAAACAAGGCACATTTTGCTCCTGTACATGTACTTCTTTATACTTTACCTGGCGTTCCAAGCATTTATTACGGCTCAGAATTCGGTATTGACGGAAAAAAAAGAAAAATTTTCCGATGCCAGCTTCGTCCGGCACTTGATCTTAACGATTATGCGGATGCTGCAACAAAGAACCCATGTACTGCACTGATCGCAGCCCTCGGAAAGGTCCGCCAGGGAACTCCTGCATTAAGCTACGGTTCCTACGCAGAACTGGCTCTTACAAACCGTCAGTTTGCCTTTGCAAGAGATCTGGAAGGCATACGAGTGATCGTTACTGTGAATAATGATGACAGTGATGCAGAGATGAACCTTCCAACTGGAAGTGCACCGGATACGTAGGTGCTCTCACAGGTCAGAAGTTTCCGCACAGAGCGGACGGATCCGTGTCCGTGTTGCAGCAAACAGCGGTGAGATCTGGATTCCTGCAGGAGATATGCCGGAATATAAACCGGTTCAGACTGATGTTCCGGAAACTGCTGCAGCAAAAGAGAACGAAGACGCTGCATCTGAGGCAGAAGAGGAGCAGAAGGCTGAAAACAACACTGTAACAGAAGCTGCCCCGGAAAAAGAAGCTTCAAACGCTGAAAATCCAGATAAAGCTTCTGACAATACAGCAAACTCGGCGGATGTTCCGTCAACTCCTGAAGCAGAGTCCTCCAATCTACAGGAAACGACCGCTACACCAAATCCGCACAAAACACCGGAAGAAATGACAGTAGGCGAACTTCAGGCTGCTATCCTTGCAAAAATGGCAGGAAACGGCCCTGTAGACGATCAGATGAAAAAGACCGTATACGACAACATCTGGCATGATTCTCTTGTAAACTGGCTGAAGAGCTTCCGATAGGAAAAAAATAATAAAGTAAGATTCCATAAAAACAAGGCAATCCGATCATATCTTATGCGGTAAGCCTTGTTTTTTTGTGAAAACAGATATTTATTTTACATAATATATATTATGTATAGTTATGATTCTGTTTTTCTGTAATTTAGGAGAACAAAAACAGCAGAGATTTCCAACTTAAATAGGTCAGAAATCCCCACTGCTTTTATCATTCTGTTTATTATCTCTCATCAAAAGGTACAAAATCTGCATGATGCCCCACATACTTATAAGCAGGACGGATGATCTTATTGGCACTGATCAGCTCTTCCAGACGATGTGCACTCCAGCCAGGCATACGTGCGATGGCAAAGATCGGAGTAAAAAGTTCTTCCGGAATACCAAGCATTGAGTAAACGAAGCCACTGTAGAAGTCAACATTTGCGCAAACATTTTTGAACAGCTTTCTGTGTTCCATGACCAGTTTTCCGGCAATACCCTCAACCTTATCATAGAGTTTAAATTCATCTATCATCCTTTTTCCTCTGCAAGAGCCTGTGCAAAACGTTTCAGGATCACTTCTCGCGGATCGGAGAGTGTATAAACTGCATGTCCCATACCATAGATCAGACCTGCATGATCAAATGCTTCTTTATTCAGTATTTTCTGCAGATATGCCGTGATCTCCTCATCACTTTCCCAGTCCTTTACATTGGCCTTCAGATCTGTAAACATGTTCTGGACCTTCAGGTTGGCACCACCATGACGCGGTCCCTTCAGTGAACCGATGGATGCAGAGGTAGAAGAGTAGCTGTCTGTTCCGGAAGATGTTACTACATGTGTGGTAAAAGTAGAGTTATTACCACCGCCGTGCTCTGCATGAAGTACAAGTGCGATATCAAGGACCTTGGCCTCAAGCTCTGTATAATTGCCATCCGGACGAAGCATCAGAAGGATATTCTCGGCAAGTGAAAGCCCCTTCTGCGGATTGCGGATAAAAAGTGTCTCGTCTTTACGGAAATGACGGTATGCGTGATAGGAGTAAACCGCGATTTCAGGAAGCTTAGCGATCAGTTCCAGAGACTGGCGGAGTACATTCTCCACAGAAATATCTTCCGGGTTATCATCATATGTATAGAGAGCAAGTACGCAGCGCTCCATAGCATTCATAATATTGGCATTGGTTCCCTTCATGACAACGTCACGGACAAAACGTCCTCCCAGATCCTCCATGTCAGAAAGAAGCTCAAGAAATCTGGAAAGCTCTTCCTTGCTGGGAAGCTTACCGAAAATCAGAAGATAGATCGTCTCCTCAAAACCAAAACGTCTGTCCTTCAGTCCGTTTACGATATCCTGCACATCGATTCCCCGGTAATACAATGCACCGTCTGCAGGAATACGTCTGCCATTGACCAGCTTATAGCCGGTAACATCGGAAATCTCAGTAAGACCTGTGAGAACACCTTTACCTGCGGAATCACGAAGTCCTCTTTTTACATCGTATTCCACATAAAGGTTGGGATCGATGTGATGATTCTCTACCAGTTCCTTTTCAAAGAATTTCATTCTGCCTTTCAGCTGTTCGGAGTCCTCCAGACTCATCATTTCATGCTTTTTTTCCATAATCTTTTTCCTCGTTTCCCCATTGTATATTAAAAAACACTGATACAGTTAAGATTGGTTACATCTTTGTAATCAGTGTTCGGGTATGGCATACATTTGTGTTTACCTGGTTAATAATTCTACAGTAAAAGTTTCGAAAATGCAAGAGGGTATTTCTTTTTTTCGTGTATAAATATTCATAATATGACCTAATTCATCTATTATTACATTTATTCATCAAAATCCGTCTGGTTTCCACAACGAATCTATGTTATGATTATTCCGTAATTTTTCTTATAATAGTAGTTTGTTTCACATCGGACTGCTGCCGCCTATCTCTTTCTCTTGCTGTCGGAATCGGATTCACCACAGCAAGTGAGAGCGGGATCTGGGATATTTTCCCGTCGATCATACAGTCCGTTTTTGCGTAAAATGTAGTTGCTGTTGTATTTATCATATCCATTGTTTTAAGCTGTATCCTGCCTGAAAACATGGACATTGAAAAGATCAAGGAATAGGGATGTAAAAATGTTTAAAATTCTCATTGCGGAAGATGACCTGGAACTCCGCCAGCTTTTCCGGCATGTCCTCTTAAAAAACGGTTATACAGTAAAAGGGGTCTCTGACGGGCAGGAAGCGCTGGATGTCCTGGAAAAAGATTATTACGATCTGATCATTTCGGACATAATGATGCCCAACATGGATGGCTATGAACTGGTCCGCTCACTCAGAGATGCCGGAGATTCCATTCCTGTACTTATGGTCACTGCCAAAGATGCTTTTGATGATATGCGTATGGGATTTCTGTCCGGTACCGATGATTATATGGTGAAACCGGTCAATATCAATGAACTGGTTTTGCGGGTAGGTGCACTTCTCCGCAGAGCACAGATGATCAATGAGCGGAAACAGCGAATCGGAGATACCATTTTGGAGTGCGATTCCCTGACGGTCTCCACCTCCTCGGAAAGTATGGTACTTCCTCAGAAAGAATTCATGCTCTTATATAAGATGGTTTCTTTTCCGGGAAAAATCTTTACCCGGCAACAGCTTATGGATGATATCTGGGGATATGATTCCGCAAGCGATGCCCACACAGTAGATGTCCACATTGGAAGGCTTCGGGAACGCTTTCGCGATAATCCGGATTTTAAGATCGTGACGATCCGTGGAGTTGGATATAAGGTGGTAAAGGCATGAAAAAGAAACTCTTCATAAATTTAAGCATTCGTTTACGTTTTATCTTTATGATCATGTTGGAGCTTGTCTGTGTATCTCTGATATCCTGGCTTGTTATGGATGTACTGCATATTTCAGCTGTTCCGAACATCGTATGGATCATCCTGGCCAGCGTGACCGCAGGGGGTGTCCTTAACAACTTTCTCAGTATCCGGTATTTCGGTCCTGTACTAAAGCTGAAAAAAGCCATGCAACAGGTTGCTGAAGGCGATTTTTCCGTCCGACTGGAAACGGAAAAGCAAATGAAGGAAATCCGGGATATTTATTCTAATTTCAACCTGATGGTCCAGGAACTGGAAGCAACGGAGATTCTGCAGACAGACTTTGTTTCCAATGTTTCCCACGAATTCAAAACTCCCATCAGTGCTATTGAGGGTTATGCAACTCTGCTGCAGGATGATGACATGTCTATATCAGAAGAGCAGGAGCAGTACATCAGCAAAATCCTTTTTAACACCAGAAGGCTTTCCCACCTGGCAGGAAATATCCTGTTGCTGTCCAAGATCGAACACCAGTCGATCCAGACCCGTCAGAACTGGTACCGTCTGGATGAGCAGATCCGACAATCCATTGTTATGATGGAACCGAAATGGTCAGAAAAAGAAATTGAATTTGATGTGGACATGATGGATGTGGAGTATCTTGGAAACGAAAATCTCATCTGTCATGTATGGGACAATCTGCTTTCCAATGCTATCAAATTCAGTCCCTGTGGTGGTACGATCTATATCCGGATGATGCCGGAAGGAGAAAAGATTCGTTTTCCATAGAAAACGAAGGCCCCCAGATCAGTGAATACTCCATGAAACATATCTTTGACAAATTTTACCAGGGCGACAGTTCCCATAAACAGGAGGGAAACGGTCTTGGACTTGCCCTTGTAAAACAGATCCTGAACCTGTGTAAGGGAACCGTTTCCGTGGAAAATATTCCCGGAAGCGGCTGTCGTTTTACTGTTATACTGTAAAACAAATATTTTACACATATCCATAAAACCAAAAAACAGCGGACACCTTATTTTTCATGAGGTTCTTCCGTTGTTTTTATTTATATAAACTTTTTCATAAACTTCAACAATTGTTGAGAAACAGTTGATGTTAAGTTGCAGATCATCTTTTAAAGTATAGGATAGTTATTTATGAAAAAATACAGGAGATATGGACTATGTTATTAAAAAAAGCACCTGCCTACCGGAAAGCAGAAAAGGAAGATTTTTCAATAATCCGGGAATTTATCCGAAGAAATTATAAAGACCGCTGGGAGTTTGAGGAAACACATACCGAAAAACATCTGACCAGACTTTTCTTTTACACCTATATGATATACAGAGATAGCGTTACCGTGGCAACCTACCGTGATCAGGTAGTTGGGGTGCTCATTACCGGTAAAGAATCTCATGGCCATTTTGCCCCGGTTTTCCGTTTGAAAAAAGGCTATCATTTCCTGCGCCTGAAGTTTACTAAGGAAGGCCGGAAGAATCTGGAGCATTTTAACAAACTTCAGGATATGAAAAAACAATTGACTGTTTCCCCGGAGAAACCGACTCCCGGAAATATCCTCTTTCTTTATGTAAGCAAAGATTACCGTAGAAACGGAATCGGTACCGGGCTTCTCAAACAGATTTCAATAGAGAAGGATACGGATTATTCCATATATATGGACAGCTGGATCAAAGAACCTTTATGGAAAGTCATGGTTTCGTAAAGAAAAACGAGGTTTCCCAGATGCGGGAGCTGAACAAAAAACGCTTCCGTGAAAGTGTAGCTCTTTATAAAAAAGAACCGCGTTGCGAAACACATTCATAAATTACGCAGGAGATAAATGGAAAATGAAAAAAATTGGAATCATGGCTGACAGCACAGTGGCATTTTAAAACAAGAAGCAGAGGAACTGGATATTCATGTCCTTCCCATGCCTTTTTATCTGAATGGAGAACTGTTTCATGAAGACCTGGATTTTTCCAGAACAGGATTTTATGAGAAGCTGCGTGAAGGAGCAGATGTTTCAACTTCACAGCCTTCCCCACAGGAAGTTATGGAAATGTGGGACGAAATGCTTTTATCTTATGATCAGATCCTCTACATTCCGTTGAGCAGTAGTTTAAGCGTTCCTGCATGACTGCTGCCGCCTTGTCTCAGGAACCAAAATACGAAAACAAAGTGTATGTGGTAGATAACGGGCGTGTTTCCACACCCCTTCACCGTTCCATTCTGGATGCGATAGACCTGGTGGAAGATGGATATACAGCACCGCAGATCAAGGATATTCTGGAAGCTTCCCGTGAAAAAACCGTGATCTATGTCGGATTAAGCACACTGGAATATCTGAAAAAGGGAGGCCGTATCAATACCACCACAGCACTGGCCGCAAATCTTCTCAATATCAAACCGGTTATGAAATTTGGAACCGGTAAACTGGATGTTTTCCAGAAATGCAGAGGCATGAAAAATCAAGAAAAGCCATGATCGATGCTATGCACAGAGAATTGGAAACAACTTTCAAAAAAGAATATGATGCCGGAAAAGTATATCTTATGGCTGCCTCCAGCAGCACTGCGGAAGTTACCGCAGACTGGATCTCACAGATCCGGGAAAGCTTTCCGGGAATGGATGTGATGTGTGATGATCTTTCCCTTGGACTTTCCTGCCATATTGGCCCGGACGGACTGGGAATCGGTTGTTCCTGCATGCCTTTATAAAAAACGTCTCAATATTTTCTGCAAATAATCCAGGGTTGTGGTATGATATTGTTATCAATACATAACAGGCAGATTTTATCTGTTATTATAGCACTTCCAACCATTCATGTTCTGCACAGCTGAACTTGATGCAGTAATTTCTGGGAGTGCTATGATCAGAAGGGAGAAATTATCATGGCAAAAACAATTAAAGAATTAACACAGGATCTTCTTCAGGCACCATCTGCATGCAAAGAAGTAAAAGAAGCGGCACAGAATTATCTGGATGCGGCAGGAACTGAGAAAGAAGCAGATGCGGCAACTGCTTACGTAAAAGAGCTGGAAGCAGATATCATGCCCATCGACGGACTGATCTCTTTTGCAGGTTCTGACATGGGCGCACAGGTATTTGGCGCAGATGACGCAAAAAAGATCCTGGCTCATGCTGAGGAGATCAAAGCTTCCGGCGCAAAATACTGTGACTGCCCAGCATGTGCAGCCTGCGAAGCACTTCTGAACAAAAAAGCAGAAATTCTGAAGTAATCACATGGCCCAGTTTGAAATTGAGATCAAGCTTCCATTAAAGAATCTTAAGGAAACCCTGAAATTTCTGACAGATCAGGGATTTCAGGAGACAGCACAGATCCAGGAAAAAGATACCTATTTTAACAGTGTCTATCATGATGTAAAAAAACGTGATGAAGCACTGCGTATCCGAACAAGCACAGACTGCAGATCCGGTATTTCTAAGACTCAGATTAATTTTAAGGGACCCAAACTAGATAAAATCTCCATGTCCCGAATGGAACTGGAAACAGAAGTATCCGATGCAGAAGTGCTTAAAAATATTCTCATCCATTTGGATTTTTCTCCGGTAGCGTCTGTCATGAAAACGCGAAGTATATGAAATGTGGCAGATTTACCGCCTGTCTGGATCAGGTAGAGGGACTTGGAGACTTTTTGGAGCTTGAGGTGATCGCAGAGCAGGAAAGTGAGCGGAAAGAAATTTTATCCAAAATGGAAGATCTGCTTGCCATATTGGGATATCACATGTCGGACACTGTACAGACTTCTTATCTCAGTATGCTTCCGAAAAAATTAAATAAAAATCTTTTTTAAACCAGCAGGAATATTTTCGTGTGAGTATCTAAGGTACAGAATACGGAATGTTCCTGTTTTTTCTTTTCTTACAATTCTTCGGCGTTCCAAGTTTATCTACCATACTATAAATCCCACATCACAAAGCAACATCAAACCACATTCAATGTACATGTCATTACTATTGACCACTCGTGTTTTTTGTTGCTTTATGTTTATTTTTATGTGGTTTATTGAATGTTTACAAGATTTTTTGCATTTTACATGTGGATTTATTGATATTTTTTCAAAAAAGCTCTTTACAAATCCACATAATCGGGCATATAATAAAGTCACAAACAACAAGAAAGCATATTGAAGCAATCGCAAACCCAACAATAAACCACATTTAAACACGGAGGAAATATATTATGAAAATTCTTGAATCTAAATTCGTACAGGGCTTTATCAAAATGGCAGACGATGGATATCAGCAGGGATGGCACGAGAGAAACGGTGGAAACTTAAGTTATCGTCTGAAAGCAGAAGAAGTAGAGATGATCCGTCCACGACTGAACGCGCCAGGAGAATGGACCCTATCGGTGTTGAGGTTCCGGGACTTGCCAGAGAGTTTTTCCTGGTAACAGGAAGCGGAAAATACTTCCGTAATATCATCGTTGACCCGGAAGTATGTCTTGCGATCATTGAGCTTGACGAGACAGGAACAAATTACCGTATCCGCTGGGGTCTTGTAGAGGGAGGAAGACCGACCAGCGAGCTCCCAACTCATCTGATGAACCATGAAGTAAAGAAAAAGCTTACCAACGGTAAACATCGTGTTATTTACCATGCACATACCACCAATACCATTGCACTTACCTTTGTTCTTCCTCTGGATGACAAAGTATTCACCCGTGAACTCTGGGAATCTGCAACAGAGTGTCCGGTAGTATTTCCGGATGGTGTGGGAGTTATCGGATGGATGGTTCCAGGTGGAAGAGAAATCGCGATCAAAACCGCTGAACTGATGAAAAAATATGATGTGGTTATCTGGGCGCATCATGGTATGTTCTGCTCAGGCGAGGATTTTGACCTGACCTTCGGACTTCTTCATACCGTTGAAAAATCCGCAGAGATCCTGGTTAAGATCTTATCCATGCTCCGCAGAAACTGCAGACCATCACACCGAATGACTTCCGTGCTCTTGCAAAAGATTTCAAAGTAACTTTGCCGGAAGAATTCCTTTACGAAAAGAAATAAAATCCTTCATATGCAGCAAATCCTATAATCGGTATCTCTATCTGAAACTTTATCAGAAACAACCAAATATTTGCTGATTTTTGCCGATAAATCTGGTATGATAAAAACATATCTGGTTTATCAGCAAATTAATATCAGAAAGGATATGGGATAAAGTATGGAAGAATTATATAAAGCGATCGAAGAGAAGATCAAAGCAAGCGGATACCCGCGAAAGATTTCCGGAGAGGACGTTTACGACGACATCTGCGATCAGATCGATGGGAAAGAGAATGGAAGCTATGTGCTGCTTTCCAAATTTGATGATGATGTGATCTTTGAATATCATATCTCAATTATGGACAGTGAATTTAATCTGGGTGTTCTTACCATGCGTACTCCGGAGTGTATTCGAGACAGATTTTGATAAATAAGTTAAGTACGGATTTTGATTTTGGGTCATGGATATAATACAGATGTCCATAATCACTGCTTAAGGTTTTTTGAACCTACAGGGAATTTGAGATTTTCTTGATCTGATTAATATATAGAGGCAGTTGATTTACATAATTTATATTATGTGAACTAACTGTCTCTATATTTATATGCAATGCATGTCAAACGAATCAGTTGCTCCGCAGTCCCATTATTCATCAGTCCTCGCGAAGACGTACCGCCTTGGCCGCCTGACGCCGTCTGGCATCATCCAGAGCCGCATAATGCTTCTTAGTAGTATTGACATCCTTATGACCCAAAACATCCGCTACAAGGTAAATATCACCGGTTTCCTGGTACAGGGCAGTACCATAGGTGCTGCGAAGCTTATGCGGGGTGATCTTTTTTGTAGTTGTGATCTCCCTGGCATATTTTTTAACCAGATTCTCGATAGCCTGAACACCGATCCGGCGACGTTGGGTAGAATAGAAGAGAGCGTGCTCATGGCCTGCCAGAGGCGTAATATTCTCCCTGACTTCCAGATATTTCTTCAATGCTTTTTCTACTTCAGGACCAAAGTATACAACCATTTCATTTCCGCCTTTTCGGGTAACTTTGATTCCATTGTTTTTGAAGTCTACATCCTCAACATCCAGTCCGACACATTCCGATACTCGGATCCCGGTACCAAGAAGGAGAGTAACAATAGCAAGATCTCTGTCCTTCGTTTTTTCATGGTACATCCGTTTCTGCCCGGTCAGCGTATCTCCGCAATGCTCAATATAATCCAGCAGCATGGCAACCTCATCTGTATCCAGACGAATAATATTCTTATCATGGATCTTGGGCACATCGATCAGAACAGACGGGTTGGTGGTGATCATTTCATGTTTATAATAGTAAGCATAAAAACTTCTTAAAGCAGAATTTTACGTTTGACGCCACGTTCACCATTTGTTTCCGTTTTGGAAGAGTCCGCGGATTTATAAACTTTGAGAAATTCTTCATATTCCTCAAGATCAACAGCCTTGACTGATCCAGAACATCAACTGTGAAATCCGACATGGTTTTGTCTTTGAACATTGGATTTTGCTCCAGTAAAAACTGGAAAAATATACGAATGTCATATGCATAGGAAATTCTGGTCTTGGTTGTAGTCGTTGCATCAATAGCCCGGAAATAATCCCTGCAAAATGGCGGAAGCGTTTTTAAAACCTCACGGAGTTTTAAAGTATTGTCAATGTCATTTTGTTCGTGGTAAGTAATTTTGTTATCCATAAAAACTCCTTAATATATAAATTTGCAGGAAATACCTGAAACACCTGTTAAAAGAAGTGTTTACACTCATCTATATCTATACGACAATCCCGAGTTTTCAAATAGATGGGTAGCATAAACAGCTATTTCCTCAATTGCCTGTTTTTGATAAATTTTCAAGTAAATAAAGTGCCTCCTTATGGAAGCACTTTTTATTATTATTTGTCGTTACCCTCTGAGGTTTTCATCAAAAATAACGGTAAACGGCCCGTCATTTTCCAAAGATACTTTCATATCTGCACCAAAAATTCCGTGTTCCACAACCGGAACCTGTTTACTGGCTTCCGAAATAATATATTCATATAATTTATTTGCTTCATCGGTGCACCGGCTTCTATAAAGCTTGGACGGTTTCCCTTACGGCAGTTTGCATATAAGGTAAACTGTGAAACCAAAAGCAATTCCCCGTTTACATCCGCCAGGGACAAATTGGTCTTTCCATTTTCATCCTCAAAAATACGAAGTCCCAGAAGCTTTTTCAGATACCAGTCTGCATCCTCTTTGGTGTCCTCACGGCCAACGCCGATCAGAACAAGAAAACCTTTTCCGATTTTTCCGACAATTTCTCCGTCTACTTTGACTTCTGCATGATTTACACGCTGAATTACAAATTTCATAACCTGTTCTTCCTCCGTCTCCGTCTGTTTTTCTGCTTCAATCGAAAGCCTATATATTTCGCCTGAATAAATTTAACTAAAAATGTAAACATTCGTTTAATTTCATCCCAAGCCCCGGACCAGATTCTGTTTTTTTCCGCTTTTACTGTAACTTCCTGTGCTTTTGATACGGATTTTTTCACCGGCATTGGCAGGACCTTTCCGGAAACGGGGTCTACACAATCAATATCTCTATAAAACTCAGCATCTGCAGACATATCTTTTTCATCAAGACTACGTCCGATCAGCTTCCATACAGCAGCATTCAGCACAGCAAATACCGGAACTCCAACGATCATTCCCGGAACTCCAAATAAACCACCACCGACCATGATTGCAACAATAACCATAAAGCTGGACAGTCCGGTCGACTCACCCAGGATCTTTGGTCCAAGAATATTTCCGTCAAACTGCTGAAGGATCAAAATAAAGATCAGGAAATACAAGCTCTGAATGGGATCTACCAGCAAAATAAGAAGAAAACACGGAACTGCTCCCAAATATGGCCCGAAAAACGGAATAACATTTGTAACTCCAACGATCACACTGACCAGAATCGCATATGGGGTTCCGATGATCGATGTTCCAACATAACACAATACACCGATAATTGCGGAATCCAGGATCTTTCCGCTGATAAATCCACCAAAGGTTTTATGCGTAAAACGCATGGAATGAACAAGAAAGGTTGCCCATTTGGTTGGAAGAACTGCATAAACAGCCATTTTTGCTTGGCAACAAATCCCTCTTTATCCGCCAGTATATAAAGAGATACGATCGCTCCAATAAGGAAATTCTTCAAAAAAACAAGAAGATCCAGAAAGCTTGCGGATATATTTTTCATCATAAACTGCATCTGGGGAAGGATCGTATTTGTCAGATACTCCTGTAATCTGCTGGAATACTGATTGATCTGGCTGATCATATCCGGATTCAATTTCCATCCCTTTTCCACGACGGAATTAACCAGTTCCACTACACTTACATAATGAGGAAAACTGTAGATAATATTCATGATGCTTCGAATCAATTGAGGAAGGATCATCATGACAAGGGCATAAATGACCAGAAACATAAGAAATACAGAAAGGATCACACAGATCCAGCGTACTACTTTCCTCCCCTTTTTCTGAAGTGTTTTATTCCTTTTTTCAAAAATCGGAAAAATGATCTTCCGCTCCAAAAAATTAACAATGGGGGTTAGCAGATATGCTATGGCAGCTCCGTAAATGATCGGCGCCATAATACCGAAAAATGTTTTAATTCCGGTGATCAGAGATTTCATATGGAAAATCCCGTAATAAAATAAAATACTGGCAGCAATAACCAGAAATGCAGTCACACCTAACTGCACATAGCGATGGTTCCAACGAATTTTCATAGTAATTTCCTCCACCAAGTGATTATAACATAGCATCTCTGGTTTGTGTCTAAAAAAAACATAAACATTATTTTCCAATAACCTGCAAAGATAAATTCCGACTTCAGGGTATCGCGCTGATACAGAAAACACCCCGCCATAAAATGGCAGGTGCCTAAAAATCTGATGTTTATTTTTCAGGCTGTCATAAATGTGAATGGCTTCGATAATTGCTTCGCAGTTCCATCAATGCCAAGCTTGCTGCTATCCAGACAAAGATTATAGCTGTCCGCAGATCCCCATTTCTTGTTGGTATAATAATTATAGTAGCTGGAACGGCTTTTGTCTGTTTTGTTGATCATGTCCTTGGCCTCTTTGGCATTTTTATTGTATTTCTGAGCAATACGGTTGATACGCCAGTCAAGGTTTGCATGAACAAATACACTGAAACAATCCGGATTATCTGCAAGTGCATAATCCGCACATCTGCCGACCATTACACAGGGACCTTCTGAAGCCAGCTTCTTGATTGCCTCAAACTGTGCAAGAAAAATCTTATGGTTCATAGGCATGTCTGTAAATCCGGCTGAGGAATACCCAAATGAATAAGTATCCATTACAAGAGAATAAAGAAAACTGTTTGTTGGCTTCTCATCATGATGCTCAAACAGCTCCTTGCAGATCCCACTGTCATTGGCTGCGTGCTCCAGCAGCTCTTTATCATAGCATTTGATTCCAAAATATTTAGCAACTTCCTGGCCGATCTGTCTTCCGGCGCTGCCATATTTACGACCGATAGTAATAATAGAACTTGTTGTATTGTTACTCATAACAGCCACATCCTTTCTGCTCAGATTCAGCGAATTTGCAAATATTAACTCCGCTTCCTCTTTAATATAGTTATTATACACTATATTCCACAAGTTTTCCAGCTATTTTCGCAATTTTGTCAGCAATTTAACAAAATATTCCGGAAGTGGGGCTGTAAATTCCATATATTCCCCGGTACGTGGATGAACAAATCCAAGGATCATTGCATGAAGTGCCTGTCCCTCCAGATGATAGGGATTTCTGGATGAACCATACACCGTGTCCCCAAGAAGCGGATGTCCGATACTGGCCATGTGCACACGGATCTGGTGGGTACGACCTGTTTCAAGACGACATTCCACATACGTGCCTCGCCAAAACGTTCCAGCACTTTGTAATGTGTTATTGCATCTTTACCATTTTTATGATTGATGGCCATTTTTTACGATCTGTCGGATGCCGTCCAATAGGTCCCTCTATTGTTCCCTCATCCTCTTTCAGATTTCCCTGCACAACTGCCCGGTAGCGTCTGCGGATACTGTGACATTTCAGCTGTTCTGCCAGATCCCGGTGAGCAATATCATTTTTGCATACCAACAGTGCCCCGGTGGTATCCTTATCAATTCTGTGGACAATTCCAGGCCGCATCACTCCGTTAATACCGGAAAGGCTGTCACCACAATGTGCCATAACAGCATTGACCAGTGTTCCCTGATAATGCCCGGCTGCAGGATGTACAACCATCTTTGGGCTTATTAACGATCAGTACATCTTCATCCTCGTAAAGAATATCCAACGGAATATCCTCCGGAACGATATCCGGCTCACTGGAATCCGGGATCTCCAGATGGATCCTGTCATTTTCACGGACCTTATAATTAGATTTGGCAGCCTTCTCTCCCACGGTAATCTGTCCTTCTTTCAGAAGTTTCTGAAGGAAAGACCTGGAAAGACCGCTGTCTTTCTCAGCAAGATAGCGGTCGATTCGTATACCTGATTCTTCTTTTTCTACTGTATAATCATATATTTCCATTTATATCTCCTACAAGAACAGATAAATGCATTATATCTCTGCCCGGATCACTGTTTGATATTCAGAAACGCAAAATCATCATCTCTGTATTTCGTGCATACAAACAGGATCAGAAAAATTCCACTTACAACCACATAAACATCCGCAAGATTAAATACCGGAAAATCGATCAGGGAGAAATAGATAAAATCGATCACATACCCTCTGAAAAAACGATCGATAAAATTTCCCAGTGCACCAGCTGCAAGTACTGTAGCAATGGTGAGCAACGGCAGATAAAACCGCTCTTTCGGAATACGGATCCATGCATAGAGGATCACTCCCAGAAACAGTACACTCACAATGGCAAAAAAGAGTACACTTCCCTGAAACATTCCAAACGCAATTCCCCTGTTTTCCGGATAGAGATAATGAAGTTCAAGTACGCCAGGAATCAGCGAAACCGATGGTTGTCCTTTCAGATACAGATATGACAGCCATTTTGCTCCCTGATCCGCAGCCACGAGTAAGATCAGCAAAAAATGTCCCCCGACATACACTTACTAAAAGACATTTTCTGATGATGGTTAACACGACTGATCATAGAGTTATCTCCTGAATACAGGAAAGCATTTCTTCATCGGTAACTGTTTTGTCGATAAAGCTTTTTCCGATACCATCCATCAGGATAAACCTGATATGTCCCTGTTCCATTTTTTTGTCTTTCTTTGTTGCGGAAAGAACTTCTTCCGGGATAAGACCATCTACATGCACCGGAAGATCGTAATCCGAACATCCCTGGCAGATTTCCTGATATTCCTCTTTGGTCAGAAGTCCTCGTTTCATGGAAAGATATGCCGCTGCCACCAGTCCGACTCCCACACACTGTCCGTGGAGCAGGGTGAAATTCTTAAGTTTTTCTACTGCATGCCCCACAGTATGTCCCAGGTTAAGAAGCGCACGCTCTCCCTGTTCCTTAGGATCACGCTCCACAACGCCTGCTTTGATCTCACAGCATCTGCGTACCATTCTGGCAATCTGTTCCATATCCAGCTTTTTGATCCCTTTCTGCTCACAGCATACATAGCGGAAAAAATCTCCATCACAGATCAATCCTGTTTTTAAAATCTCACCCATTCCGCAGGCAAACTGTTCTGCCGGAAGCGAAGAAAGAGTGCTTAGATTCATATATACAAGACGTGGCTGGTGAAAAGCTCCTACCATGTTTTTGTACTGCTGAAAATCTACGCCAGTTTTTCCGCCAACGCTGCTGTCTACCTGTGCAAGCAGTGTTGTCGGTACCTGAATGAAGTCAATCCCCCTGAGATAAGTTGCCGCGCCAAATCCGGTAAGGTCCCCTACCACACCACCGCCTAATGCAACAAGCAGACTTTTTCGGTCAAGACCATTTTGGATCAGGGCCTGATACAATGCCGAAACGGTATTAAGGTTTTTGTTTTTTTCTCCTGCCTCAAAGGTGAACACAGAAATATCGGAACTTACCTCACTTAAAACCTGCTTTACAGATTCTTCATACAGTGGTCCCACATTAGAATCTGTTACAATGCAGATTTTTCTGTCAACAAGTCCTTCTTCCTTCATAACCTGTGCCAGATTAGAAAAATCTTCTTCAAAACAGATGGGATAATGAAAATCACCTTCTCGTTTTACAAGTAATTTTGATGCTGTCATTGCGTTTTCCTCCTAGCTGTTCAGATATAAAGCAGAATCCGTACCCCAAGACGTCCTTTTTTTGTCTGACGGGATACTCCATCATAAATAAAACGTCCCTTTTTCCGAACGGATATGATGTCTCCCTCTTGCTCATAACCATTGGATGTGATCAGTTTTCCATTTACAAAAACAAGCCCCTCTTCAATACAATGCACAATACTGCTTCTGGAAGTCCCAAAAGCCAGTGCGATCAGAGAATCCAGGCGTACGGACGCACAGGTTCCACTAACTGGTTTCAGTTCCGGACTCGGAAGATCACCCGGATTTCTATCTTCGACGCCACAACTGTGGTATGTCTTACACGACACAGATTCTCCAGAAAAAATCTGTCATCTGACGCAGACAGAAAAAGCTCGCAGCATGATCTTCTATAAGAATATCCCCAACAACACTCCTGTCAACCCCAAGATTCAGGATCGCTCCCAAATAATCCCGATGTGTCAGATCTTCTGAAAATTTCACTGCTTTTGGCTCAAGCCGGATACAATCAATGGGATAATCCCATGTAAAAGCAAGAGCATCAGGGTGAAAGGCTACCATCTGACGCTCTGCATTCTCATATCCGCCAAAACCTTCCGCTGTAACACCCAGCTTATGAAAATTCTGACTGTTTAAAATATTCCGTTCATTTAAATTAAGAAAATCCGTAAATGTGGTAATATCTCTCTGATAGGCCAGATTGCCAGTTCACGGATTCTCTTAACAAAAAGTTCTTCTTTATCCATGAGGTTAATAACCCACTCTAACAGACGGCACAGAACCGCCAAGGATATTCTGAAGATCACCTGTAATATCTACATTATATGGTCCAAGTACAAAAATATAGCTGGATACCTGCTGAAGGCTTCCTCCAAGTGAATAACATGCACCGGAAGTAAAATCGATGATCCTCTGTGCAAGCTCCACATCAATTCCTTCAAGATTCAGGATCACGGTAGAATTATCGACCAGTGTATCCGCAATTTCTCTTGCTTCCTCCATGGTTGTAGCTTGATCACACAAACTTCCATATTGGCAGCCTGGGAAGAACGCTTGCTTGTACGCATTGGGGTAATCTTGGAAGAAGGTGCCGGTCTGGAAATACGTTCCTGCCTTGCCGGGGCTTGGCTGCAGCTGTCTTTGCAGATGACTTAGCAACAGGTGCCTTAACCGTTTCATCTTCCGGCTCATCATCCAGAAAATCCTCTTCCTCGTCATTTTTTTCTTGGAAAATTT